>Ga0222706_1000147_pt1 | contig 20494 bp, 6 predicted proteins | sample AntAcemetage1572_FD_179829 | JGI IMG/M metagenome (GOLD analysis project Ga0222706, IMG submission 179829) | Saline water microbial communities from Ace Lake, Antarctica - #1572 | ecosystem: Environmental > Aquatic > Non-marine Saline and Alkaline > Saline | place: Antarctica: Ace Lake...
TCCAAGGGGGGCCATCCGTACGGCGAAATGACCGCCTCACCCGAAAAAGTAGGCCAGTTTCGCAGGGCGCAAAACGGTGCGGCAAGCTCGAACAGGGACAGGCCATGCCGGGCCAAGCCGCCCAAATGAGCAGATGAAAACGTCGCGCCCGAGGGTCCAGCTACGGCTCCGCGCAGGACCGTACCAGCGCAAAGCCGCTGCGCGAGGGGCCACCGCAGGGGGGTCTCGCGCAGCGGCGGGTAGCGGTTGACAACACAAAACCAGCACCAGAAATACAACTCAAACAACAAGAAAAGGGTGTCGCCGGACCCTCGTTTGAGCGACTAAATCAAGCCAAAAGGCGCGCTGTGGGGACGCATTTCGCGGCATTTCCGGAGGGGCTTTTGTAGACGCAAGATGAGGTTTGGACCCGGCCAAACGGTGGAATGTGTAGGCCAAGAGCAGGCTGGCTTGGCCCGCCCTTGGGACACTGGGGTTGGAGGGGGCTACCGTCTAAAAAGTGGCCAAAAAATGCGCAGGGTAGTCGAGCTCTCCGACGTTAGAGAAGAGTCATGCAGCCTCCCCTCGCTGTCCGACGTTATGCACGCCCTAAGGTCGGAGCGGTAGGGGACCCTACCGGTTGACCCGAGGAATGCACGAAAGCGCATTGGGTCCCACAAGCTTTGGCGGGGCTCGCGTCGAAGTCGCCGCCACAGGCATGCGGGGCGGCTCCAGCGGAGGTGACGAGAGCGGCTCTGGCGGCGGCAACTGCGCGGCCAACGTCTGGTTGACCACTCAAGGGATGCACAGTGCCCCGCAGCCACCCGACTCGTAGCCACCCCAAAGGATGCGTCTACACACGCCACTACTTTGCAGCCTACGAATCAAAACAAGCTTCTCGCAAAGAGGTACGGGTACGGACGCGAGTCTGGAGGCAGGAGCATTCAGAGCTTGTATTGAGAATTCTTGAGACTGGGATAACGAAAACAAAAACGGGTTCTAGCCTTTGACCAAATTTTCTGAACAGGTCTGGGTCTAGAGATGCAAAGCGAGTTTCTCCAGATGTGTGTCTTGTAGTGCATGCACTACGTGTAGTCACCAGTGAAAATTTTTTCAGTTTGTCTCACGAAAAGCCAAAACCTGCGCCTATACCGAGTGCAGTGCTTCTACTGCGCTCTTCAAGGTCATTCATGAATTTTCAAGTCATTGCAGCTAACGCCTTGGCACCGATTGGTGCCTCCCGTCTAGTCCCCTCTCACAACGAATTGGCTAAATTGGCTTACCTGCACCCGCAACTGGAAACCAAAAAACACGCAAAGCTGGTGCTGCGGCACAATGGGTTCAGCAGCAACTCAAATACGGTGGAGGGTCTATTTGCCCGCTTGGAGCAGATGCTAGATGTCCGCAGGGCACGGCAGCGCGAGTGCACCCCGCACACCGGCCATAAAAATTTACTTCTGCAACGATTGGCACAGCGGCGGATTTCCGCAGTCACTGCAGCGGCGAAACGCTGTCTAAGACACGGCGCTGCCGGCGGTTATTCCATGCAGGTCAAATTGACCAGTGATGCGCGTGCTATCGATTACATGGTGACGATGGGCTCTAACCGCAACACGTATGGTGGAAGCTTCAAGGGCTGGCAAGCCAGCGAGGACCACCACAAAATAACCGTGCCGGTGGACTGGCGCACCCGAGTCTTGAAGCGTGGACTCGCCACAGTTGGCGGCATGTTGACTCTGAACGCTCAACAACTGGTTTCGCACGGTGATATCGAGCTTTTTCAAGCCACTTGGGTGGAACAGGGGCGTGGCTATCAAGTCAATGTGCGCCAGGGCACTATCGCACTGCTTGGCGATGAGTCTTTCCACGCCAAAGACCCACAGACGGCCATCACTGGAGTGCTCCGGAAGGTGGAGCGAGCGCAGGGCAGCGCTCAGCCCGCGAAACGGAACGGCTACGAACTGACCACCCTAGAGTTCGTCCTGCGCTATGAGCGCTACCGAGACCTGGATGTTTATGTCGAGGACGCTCTTGGGTTGGGGGCTTGCGAATTTGGTGTTCGCTCTTGGTGCCAGCTAGTTGGCATTGATATCGAACAGGGCTTTGTCCCGCTTCGCCGCCTGCTTGAAGGATTCTCCCAGTGCCCGCTGATTGAGGTGCGGCGAACTGTCCTGCATGTCGTAGCCGAGCATCGCGCTAGGCAGCGTTTCGTCAGCAAGCGAGCCGCTTTTGTCGCGTAGCGGGGCCAATGAGCCATGAGAGGTCCGTTGCGGCGGACCTTGCCACACTTATTGCTCGGGTGTCTTCACGAACTCCGCTCCTGTGGAGCACGCAACAGGCTTTGGTGATTCCAGTCCAGCACCTCGGCTCAGCCCATCAGCGCGCCGACAGGTGCGTTGTCAATCCGCCAGCGCCTTGATTCTCAGAACTTCTCGCAGAAAGGGGCCTTAGGGAAAGCGACTCAAACAACCTTGAAAAGTGCGGCGCCTCGCTTCGCCCTAGTAAGCGCGACGTACAGCAACTTTCGTTGCGTCGCAGTCTCCTCCGGATTGCCTAAGAAGCTGCTGGGTGTCACCACGACCACGCAGTCAAACTCAAGGCCCTTGGCACGGTGCATGGTGGCGAAATGAATCACCTCACGCGCATCGCTGTGGTTGCTCTGCGCTGAGATGGTCACGCACCGAAGTCCTGAGGCTTGCAGAACGCTCGACAGTGCGTCCCGGTTCTTTTCGCTGGAAGCAATGACGCAGAAGGTGAAAGCGTGACCATCTGCTTGTGACCCGGTCCACTGCTTAATGAAATTCAAAGCCTCTTGACCCGCGCCTTCCAATCCTTTGACGTCTAGCACCACTGGCACAGGTCCACGTGAGACCGACCTGTAGCGCTTTGTCTCATCGTGGCCATCGTCAAGGTCATCTACCTCGACACCTTCAAGCAAGGCCACAGCCTGGCGCCGGATTTCGTCCGTTGTCCGGTAGTTGAGGTAGAGCTTCTTCGAGCGCCCGCGAATGTCGATTCCGCACTTGCTCATCGCCGCTTTGTTGCGACTGTAGATGCGCTGGTGGCCGTCACCGACGAAGAACAAGTCGTTCGGATTGGGTTCAATCATGGCGCGCAACAGACCAAGCGCTTGCGGTCCAAAGTCTTGCGTCTCGTCCACGACGACCGCACTGTAGCGCGCATCTTTCTCAGTAGCCGTGGCCGTTGTTAGAAGGTCTGCAACCTCGCGGTAGGCGTCGTCGACCTCTTTAAGCTTGCGGGACGCCAGTTGGCCCCGGTACTCTTCAAAAACTGGCCACACGGCATCGCGCTTGGCCCTGCTCAGCACCACGCCCCGGCCGGTTCGGCGAGCGGTGCGGTATTGGTCCAGTGTGGTGATGCCCTGAGCCAGCACCACCTGCTCCAGCTCCTGTTCGTAGAAGTTATCAGGCAGGTCTTGTTTCGAGTCTTTCGCTGCCAAGGCTGCCTGCCAAGCTTGCAGTGCAGCATCCTGCTTGCGGTCGTAGACGATACGGTGTTCGAGTTTTTGGCTGCGCATGTATGCATTGACCCAGGCATCCAGGTTCCTCACCTCCAACTTCGTCATGGTGTCGCTGCTGCAAAGCGTACGCAGGTTCTGCTCAATGTCAGCGGCCAGGTTCTTCGTGAAGGTGGTGAAGAGGACTTTCTGACCAGCGTTCGTGCGGTTCTCCGCTAGCCACTTCGCGCGATGCATGGCCAGCACTGTCTTGCCAGTCCCTGCGCCACCCAGCACACGAACTGGCCCGCTGCGGTCCCCTGAGGCCAGCTTGTGCTGCGTGGGGTGCAGGAATACCCGCCACTGCTCCAGTGGGGCGTTCATGATGGCCAGCATGGTCTCGTCGTCGTTGACCACCACAAAGCGCGACTGGGATTCCGGCGTGGCCAGCGCGGTAGCAAAGTCGTTGGTGTCGATGGTTTTGTCCACCCGCGTTTCCCGAGCGTTCAGCACTTGACTGACCGTGTCTCCCGCAGCGACCAAGAACAATCCCTCGTAGGCCTCCAAAGGGAGGGTCGCTTGCAGAGCGTCCAGTTGCTCCTCAGTTGCAATCTCGCGCACAGAAGCTAGGGCCTCTTCGGGTACGCCGATGCTCATCAGCTCGCGGTCGCTGAGGTTGCCGTACAAGGCATGTGCTGCGGTTGTCGGAACTTCGGGTGCAGTCTCGGCGGCGGGCACGTCAACCTGCTGGACCACGGTCTCGACCATCACCATCTGCATGGCGCCCGTGACAGGGTTGATGGTTAGCTTGCGGTTTTCAGCCCAACGGTACGCAGCGTCGTGGTGGTCGACATACAGCAGAACGTAGACGTCGCCGGTGTTCGGCTTGAAGACGATGCCGCGCCAGTCCCTATCAAGACGAACCGACTTCAGGTTTTGGTCTCGGGCTCCATTGATGTTCTCGTAGTTGATGCCCGGGCTTTTTGGGTCTGTCTGAAACAAGATGGCCCACTTCATCACCTTGGTGTGAACGTTGACGGGTAGCTTGGCCAGCTGGAGCAGAAAGTCCTGCGAAATGGCGACTTTGGGTTTCAGGCTCACGAAATCACTCCTCGTTCTTCAATTCAAGTCCCAGCAAGGGAGCGATGACCAATGGCCACGCTTGGCCCGACACCATGGTGAGTGACTCATCAAGCAGCATCACCTTCCAGCCAGCATCCAGCCAGCTTTGTGTCATGTCCTCTTGGTCCGGGCGAAGCACCGCCACCTTGGCGTGCGGCCAGGCCATTTCGGCGTCAGCTAGCACGCGCCCCCTCTCGTCTGCCAGCTCCAGGCCGACCTCTGGAGTTGGCGCCCCAGCGTGCGCAAGCGTGGTCAGACCTGCCTTCAATTCACTCAAGACCTGGTTAAAAACTTCACCCCAAGCCTGGTGCAGTGCTGCCTGGTCAGCGACCTGCGCAGGTGCGCCGCCATGGCTTGAACCGTCAATTGCCAAGGCAGCGTAGTCGTGCCCATCCAGTCCGTTGGTGGTGACCAAGAGCATGCCTGGCAAGCATTGCATCGCGTTGAACAACTGCAACCACCGGCGCCACGCCAGATGCAGCTCCGTTTCGCTTTCAGCTGCAGCTACATCGAGGGCCACAACACCCGGCGATGTCCAGCCTTCAGTGGGAATAACACCCTTGGTCATGGAGAGAGGCCACCACCCCGTCAGGCTACTCACCCCGTTGGGTTTGGACGCGCAGGGGGCGAAGCCTTTACCTGGCTCGCGAATGGCATCAGGCAAGCGCGGAAGCCATTGACCCATTTGGTGGGCGCAGGCAGCCTTGTCATCTGCTATGGAGGGAATCATCAAAAAACCAAGCCAGAGAGCATTTCGCCGCATCTGCTCCAGTCCGGCGTCATGCCCTTGTGCATCAGCTCCCATTGCCAACCACTGCAGCAAGCGTGCAACTTGGTGTTGCGTGAAAGCTTTCTCTTGGGCACGTGGTACCGATGGCGGTGCAGTGGTGCCGTTGTGCCGGGACATCGCGACCAACGGCGAATCGAGGTCTGAGTCGAGACTGCCCGCCAACGCCGACATGACGTCGTTGTGCGTAACAGACCAGACCCACATCCGCCCGCCTGCCACGATGGCACTTCGCTTTCGAGCGTCCCCCCGCAGCGTGTCCTTGTGATACGCCCAGCCATCGCAAAACACCGCAATGGGCTTTCGCTTGGACGTCACGGACCAAGGCCAAATCACAAAGTCGGGCTTGCTGGGGAACGCGACACCCTGGTCCGCTCCCAGCTCGCATTGAGGTTCAACGCGGTAGCGTTGCTTGCCCACCTCCAGGACATAGCCAGACTTGCCGTTCACGATGTCCTGCACCAGCTTCACCATCGGTATGCCGCCCACACCACCGAGGCGTTTCAGGCTCTCAATGAATCGCGCCTCCAGCACAGAGTCAAAGTTGGGATTGATGAAGATGTCGGAGATGGTGTCTACGCGCTCCAGTTGGTCAAGAGAGCCCACCAGTTCGCTAAGTACCGACTTGGCTATCTCGCGCGAAACCTGCTCCATGTTCCGTCCCAGTCGGTATTGATACAGGCACCGGTAGCAGCCGTCTTTTTCTGGGTCTTGGTTGCACGAACAGGTGTTCAATGCCTCCAGTGCCAGCTTGAGTACCTCTGAGAGCGTCCCTGCGTCGTGTGCCAACAACTGGTGCAAATAGCCTGTGCCACCGGGCACCGAGTCGTACAGCATCACATAGTGTTTGCGGGGACCGCCGTCTTTGCCGGGCTCGTCTTGCAGCACCATGCGAAGGTGGTCCACCTTGCCGCCAAACCGCTTTTTCAGTCCAAGCTGGACAGCCGCCATAAAGGACTGAACCACCCGCTCATCCACGCCGTTCTTTGTGTAGGGGACCAGAATGCGCAGGGCTTCGGACTCAAACTCGCGGTATAGATACAAACATTCCAGCAGGTTGGCCGGGTCGTCGCTGCCGTGTTTGGCGCAATCGAAACTGTGGGTTTGCCCGCCCGGGTCGCTGTTGCGCCGCGGAGGCTTCTGCACCTTGCCACAGTGCTTGCAAAGCTTGAAGCCCGGCCGCGAGGACTCTTTGTCCGCCACCTTGAATGCTTCTCCCGGTTTCGATAGCTCACCAAAATTCACGTCTCTGAACGTGACCCTGGAGATGAACTCAAAGCCAAACGGCAGTGAGCCTTTGGACAGCTGCCATGCCTCGCGAATGCTGGACGGCAGGAAGTCCGCCATCAGCTGGCGGACGTAGTACTTGGGCTCACGGTCTTCCGCGCTGTCATCAATACGAACGTCGGCGTCGTTGCTGTTTGCAATGGCCTGCTTGAAACGCAGCAAGGTGCGCTTCTGGGCTGCGTCTGACCACATGGCGTCCCCACAGCGCGGGCAGGTGGCGTGCACATCTGCCTCCACCGCCAAGTTCTGCATGTGGTGGCATGAAGGACAGAAACGCCAGTCATCCGCCTTGGCCAGATTCATGTTTATCTGGTCCACCTCGACGCGACGTTGGTTCGCGTAGAACCGGTTCTCAGGCGCGAACTCTGAGAGCGCGGAATGAGCGGGCCGTTCGTACTTCAACGTGGTGAGCGTGACGTATGCGCCTTGGCCAGGCTCGTCTGAGCCCCGCTTGCGCCACAGTACCGACTTGAGCTCCACCCCGGCTTCGGGAAAGGCGTAGTTGGGTATCAAGCCCGCATCGGTCAAAGTGTTGAGCAAATCCCTGGTGTTGATTTCCTTGATGAGTTCCAGCATCTTGTCTCGCTCGCGCAGCAAGTTGTCGATTTCTGCTCGCGTGGATTCATCCTGGGGTTGCTGCAGCGCACGGGCTTTCGCTTTGTCCAGCTCATCTTTGCGCTTTTTGTAGGAACGCCGCTCGTCAAGCAATTCCTCTAACGCCTTCAAGAGCCGAGTACGCAAACCATCCACCTGCCCTTGGCCTTGCATAAAGTCCAAGAGCCGAGTGCGAACCACGTCGTCCACATCCTGGGCCAGCAGCTGCATGAATTCCTGGAACAGGCGTTCTTCATGTGCCAGCACATAGTCGCAGAATATGTAGGGGAAGCGGTCCTGCTTCGCCTGGTCCATTGCGTCGAGCGCTTGAGACGTTTTATCGGGAAGGGCGGTGACCGAGCGAAGGCTCGCCACCCAGTCGTCCATGCAGAAGGCAAACAACTGGCGGCGCAGCACCTCGGCCGCCTGCAAAAACACCCCAGGGGGCGACACCTCCCCGGAAATCATCTCCTCTGTCTCTGCAAAGAAGTACAAGTCGTGCGGGCTGTTGCCATCAGCCAAGGTTGTGGTCATCGCGTTGCCATCACGGCGACCAGCCCTGCCCATGCGCTGCAGAAAGCTGGCCTGGTTGGGCGGCACAGAGCACAGCAGTACCGATGACAAGTCGCCAATGTCCACACCCATCTCAAGCGTTGGGGTCGCCGATAAGAGGTTCTCGAACCAAGGTTTGGGATGCTTGTCCTTGAAGCGGCCTTCCAGCGCTTCTCGCACCGGGCGTTCCAGCAAACCCGTGTGTTCCGCTGCAACCACACGGCGCAAATCCCCTTGGCTGAACCTTTGAGCCCACCAGCCCGCAGCGGTTGGAATGAGGGCCTCGTAATGGGATTCCATCGCATCCAGACATGGCATATCCAGAAGATGTTCTGCATCGCGCCTCGGTACTGCCAAGCGCCGCTTGTTACCTGCTGTGGTCACAAACGCCACGTCGGTATCCAGTTCGAGCACATCCGGGTTCAGCGCATATGTGTCTCCCTGGTGGTGCTGGGTGAGCAGCAGCACCCCGGCTTCCTGTAGCGCTGCAAGCGCGACTTTGTACAGCTCGGCTGCCATCTTCTTGTCCACCAATGCCTGACGGCCCAGCGCGACCATGGCCCAGCGGTCGTACCAGGTGGCTCGTTTGGTTCCCGTCAACTTGTCGAACTCGCGTTGGGTTCCCAATGTCAAGAAAGTCGGCCTTGGCGAATGCTCCCCCATCTTGGGTGTCCACTCGTTTCGACCCCCTGTTTTGAGCCACCCGTATATGTTGCCGTCGCCTGCGTAAACCGTCAGCTCCGGGTGCATCACACCGCCACGGCGGCGCATGTGCGTCAGCGCACCCCACAGCCACCGGGTCACCGTTTTCTGCTCGACCTCCCTCAGCCCAAAATGCTCGCTTAGCTTGGGCATCAATGCGGCGGCTACCGCGTCCACCTTGGCCCAAGGCACCGAGAGCGTGGCCTTGCCAATTCGCTCCAGGGTTCGCCCACGTTGGCTGAAGTAGGTCATCTCGCTGACCGCCTGCCACAGCAAGCGTTTCTTCACTCGGCCCGGGAGTCGGCTGTTTGCGGACAAACGTTGGTGTTGCTGCAGCTCTACCGCCCAGTCGTGTTGCCAGGCCATGTTAGGCCCCAGGAACTCTGAAACCAAGGTCTCAGGGCTCATGTGCAAGATGGAGCCCGGCTGGTCAAACTGCTTTTCGCTCTGGGCCAGAAATTCCGTCCAGGTCAGGGTCGGTTTGGCCAGCTCGTCCATCACATGCGCCAGGGCCGTGCGCACGTTGTTCAAGTAGGTCCGAGCACCAAAGAACCCCGCTCGGTGCGCGGCGTCTTGCACCGAGTCAGAGAACGCAATCAGCTTTTTGTCGTCGTTGAAGACACTTGCCCAGCTGCTCTCCACCACCTGGGCGCCCAGGGTCGAATTGCGAGCACCCAGCAGCAACAGCTCGTCCTGTTCGCCACAGGCGGGGCAGGTGTTGTCGTGTCGGGTGTACTGGGCTGAGCCAACCATTTGTGTATGGGTTGCCGTGACCCGAAATACCGGAAGCAGCTCTTGGTGCCCACATGCCAAGCAAGCGCCATCTCCCTGTTGGACGTTGCCACACGACACGCACGCCTGCTGATTGATACCCTCCACGTGAGAGCGGCCAATGCTTTGTGCGGCGTAAAGCCTGGCAGCCTCAGGCCTGCGGGAGAACCAAGTGTTGTAAATCTCGTCCAGCTGGGTTGAGAGCTTGTTGCTGCCCTGCACCAGTCTTGACAGCCACCCGGTGGTGCGGCATTGGCTGCACTGGACCATGGGCAGGTACACGCCATCGCGGTCACCGGGAAGGTCGCGTTCGCTGCGCAGCAATACGTCATTAGGAGACACGCTCAGCTTGCCCACCATGCGGCGCAGTTCACGCACCCAAAGCTGGACACGCAACGTCACCAGCGGCTGCTCGCCCTCGCGCAGCGCCCAGGCCACGAGTACCAGCAGTGCATCCAACACCAAGTGAACCTGCGCTGGATTTGCTGCGGGCATGTTGCGAGCAAACGCCTCCGACAGCTCGGGGTAGCCGACTGCGTTGCCTTTCAGCAGCTTCAGCAGGTTGACGAAAAGCTGGTGCCGCTTGAGCAGTTGCCCCAGGCTTTTGCGCCAAGCCTTGTCAGACACATCTGTTGGCTTGGGCTCATCCGGAAAGAAGAGTGCAAACCACGCCTCTGCTGCAGCCTGTGGCGTCGGGTAGCGCGCGGGCTCCAGGGCCTCGGTCAGCTCAGGGCGGAACAGGAACATGAAGTCCACCATGGCGTCTTCGAGAAAGACGCCGACCGACTGCCGGTTCTCAGTCACCACCGAACCATCATCGAACGGCACACCAAAAATCTGTCGGGCGTATTCGCGCAAGGGGCCAGTGTCGGAAGAGCCGCCAAGCGTGGCGGACGTGCCCGCGCAAATTAGGTGGTCCTTGGGAATTTTCAGGCGCGCTTGCAGGCGCCGCAGCAACAGGGCCAAGTCCGTGCCCTGAGCGCCATCAAACGTATGCAGTTCGTCGACCACCACATAGCGCAGCGTGGTCGGCGCGTTGGCAGCCCACAGCTGCCGGTCCTTGGGACGCAGCATCAGGTAGTCCAACATCTTGTAATTGGTCAGCAAGATGTCAGGCGGATACTTGCGAAGCGTGTCCCTGTCGGTAATGACCCCGGTTGACGTCATCACCATGCCTTCACCGGGCGCGCCCGCGTTGCCACCCACGTACAAGCCCACCCGCAAGCCAGCAAACGCCGGCACGCTCGCCACCAGCTGGGCAATGCGGCGCGCCTGGTCTGAGGCCAGGGCATTCATCGGGTAAATCACCAGCGCCTTGATACCCGCTTCCCCAGCCGCGCGGGCCCGCGCGCAGTGGTCCAGCACAGGGTACAAAAAGCACTCCGTCTTACCGCTGCCGGTACCGGTGGCCACCAGCGTGCTGGCAGCCAAGTGCTGGCTGGAGAGGCGCTTCCAAGCTTTTTCCTGGTGGCTGAACCCCGGGAACGTCGTCTGGAAATTGGTGAAGAAGCTGCGTCCAGTCTGGCCTGGCTCAAAGGGTAGCCCGACTTGCACATAAGGCCCCTTCAGCCAGGCTGACTCGTTTTCCACGAAACGGCTCATCAAGCCGTGCATGAATTCATCGGCTGGCTCGAACGCAGTAACCAGGAACTGCTTTAGGCCAGATTGAATATCTTTGGCCAATAAAGATGGGAGCATTAGTTAGAAAATCCTATAACCATCCAAATTATGGGCAGCCCTGTGCTGAAAACTTTCAACAATTGTCTTTATTAACCTAGCTATCTAGCTTTGGTAGCTTACCAGGCGGCTGCGTTATACCTTCTGAATAAGCTTCTGCTTTTGCACTTCAAACTCCTCATTCGTCAGCAAGCCCTTTTGCCTCAACTCGTCGAGCTTGAGAAGCTCGGTGTAAAGGTCTTTTGGTATTTGTGCAGGTACATCCACCCACACTGGCTGTTGCTGAGACGGCGGGGGTGGCTGATACGCGGGTGGTAGCACTTGGGTTTGCGTGGGGCGCTTTAGGCTTAAAAAGATTCCGGCTCCTGCTCCCACGATGGCTCCCAAAGCAGGGCCAACCAACGGAATCGGAACAGCAATAAGAGCGCCTACGCCAGCACCTTTAGCGGCGTCTTTAAATGTTTGGGATTGCGCCGCCTGCCTCCCCAATTCTGCGGCTTCTTTGGCGACGGCATTGCCAGCGCCTAGCGTCACCGTTTTAGCATTTTCCCAATCGCTTTCAGTAGGCTTGTGGGCCCGCACGTAATCAGTGGTCTTGTTTGCAGCGCTAGACACGGCCTGACGAGCATTCAATGCTATTTTTGTGAATTTATTTTTCATATTTTAGCCCTGAAAATATCATCAAAATTAACTATAGCACTTTGTCTGAATGCATTAGTAGCTGTCGATTTTGATATTTAATGCACGTTATGACAACATGCGCTCATTAGCTGTGGCAGCGTTTACCGCGCCTGGGCCAGTCTCCTCAAAGAACGCCCAAGCCACCCGGTAGTCGTCCTCCCGGCTGGCGCGGGTAAAGGGAGCGGTGTAGGTGCGCTCCACGGTGCGAGGGCCTCCGGGCAGGGTGTCGTCAGTGACCCACTGGGTGATGACAGTGCCGTTGGGCACTTTGGGGGTGCCGCCGAGCTTGATGGTTTCTTCCGCGTCGCCGGCCTCAAGGCTGGCGTAGGTCCACAGGTCTTCCCAGCCGAGGTTACCTTCGCGGGCTTTGCCGTCGGGTGAGACGATGCGGGTGCGTGGGGTGGTTCTGCCGCCTTTGCGAGGCAGTCCCACGCCCACTAGACCTTTGCTGTTGGTGAAGACGATGCGGCCAGTGATGTCGTACCAAGTGTCGCGCTCGTAGCCTTGCATGACCGGGAATTGCACCCGGTAGATGAGCAGCAGCTCGTCCAGCGTGAGGCCCAGGGCCTGGGCCACCAGCACGTCGATTTCGACTAGGGCCATGCGGCGGGTGTAGTCGCTGCGCAGGGCGCAGTCTCGCGTCCAGCTGCTGGTGAGGGCGGGCCAAAAAACATGAGGTAGGCGGGGGTTGGCGGGTTGGCTCCAGCGTTGGTCGGCAAAGTCCAAGTCGTAGACCTCCTCCCACAGAGGGGCGTAGTGATTGGTGATGCAATTGAGGGCGAGAGCGCGGGCAGAAATTGCGCTCGACGAAATGTATGGCAATCTGCTCAGCGTTGTTTCGTATAGGTCAGCTAGTCCGGTTGATTTGACAAAAAAATCTGCAACTACCGATGCAGTCAATCCAGCAAAAGCAACTAAAGTTGAAGATTTCTTGAACGCAATAGACATGACGGCATGTACATGTGCGGAGCCAGGCAGTGCAATCGAGCAGCTAAGCGTTCGCTCAGAAGACGCCCCAATTCGACGTCGATGAACATACCTAAAAAATTCAGTCACTGGGCGCTCTACTGCTTGCCCATCATCCACCCAACCCACTCTAGGCACACGGCGCAGATACTCAACTCGGTCGACCATGGGTATGTAGTTACTACGCGGTAGATAGTCATCTGGCAAGGTGGATAAGTCAATGTTGTCGTAATGCCCATTGGCCATGCAGACCTTGCGCGGAGTCTTGTTAAATGGATTAGATAAAAAGAAGTGTGGACCAGACAGAATCAAGTCTAGTGGAGTCGTAGCAAAGCCAGGGTCATTGTTTTTGCGTCGTTGAAAGGTGCCTTTTTGCTGCGACATATTTTCATCAAACATATAGGTCGAAAAATAACTATCACTCCAGTCCGACAAGCGAAACGAAGGCGTTGCCAATTTGCCCAACACACTACTCAAAGTGCCCGCATGCATTGCAGGTAGCCGGGCTCGGCGCGGGTAGGTTCCAGGCGCGTCATACAACGTGGCAAAGGTGACCAGAGCATCATCATCCACACGCACGATACGGTCTCTGTGGCCAGCAGTATTCCATTGACCGCTGTCGTTCTTATACCCGCCAACGGTGCCATCGCCGTCGTGCTGATAACAGCTATCGACAGTGGCGGGCAAAAATAAGTTGGCTAGCTGGTCAAACGAAGGTCGGCTGGCTACCGGACCGTAGATATTGATGCTGTATTTAGTGAGGTGATGCACTTCAGCGAACAGCGCCAGTTCATTAACAAACTGAAAATGACGCTGGAGCCGCATATACATCGCCTCACGTAATTTTCCACCCTCTGGGTCCTCGTAAGGTCCTTCGGGATGCAGCAGGCCGGTTACTCCCTGCTTACCGTTCAATCCCCATGCCAGTGGCATAAAGCATTTGTATAGATTAGCTTTCATGCCTTGCAGGAGCGGGTAATTCTGTACGGCACCCAAAAAGTTTTGCATGCCTGCAGCCTCCTCCAACTCCTGCGTCCATTCAGCTTGCAAGCCAGGGAACTGGGCGAAGGCCTCGGCGCGTAGCTTGGCCAGGTCGCTGGCGCTGATTTTGCGTACGGCAAATATGGGATTGCGCTCACCCAGAATGCCTGACTCGTTCCACTCCACCTTCAACCACGGCGGGTTTCCCAATATCAAGTCAAAGCCTCCGCGCTGTAGGAGCACGTCGGCAAAACACAGCTCCCAGTGCATGAAGCGGCGTTGTTCGGCAATGCCTTCCACCACCGCCACCCGCGGAAAATGCGTCCTCAGCTTGCTGATGCGCAACTGACCAAACTTGTCGTGCAGGTTGGGTTGGTTGTACTCGCCGGGCGCTTGGCTGAGTGGCAACTGGTCTTCAAAACCCTCCAGCTTGGGTTGCACCTGCGGGATGATGACCTGAGGCGCCTCGGGCGCGGTTGGCATCAAGTCCAGTCCTCGCTGGGTTTCCATCTCGACCACATTGCCTTCCAGAATGGCTCCAACCTCCATCCACCAAGCTTCGCGGCTGGGTAGCTCAGCGCTGCGGGTGATGGGCCAAAACCACAGGGCACACCAGTAGTCCATGACCAGCTTGAGCCTGCGAAACGGCGTTGCCAAGTCACCGTCTTCGTTCTGGAGACCTTTCTTGCGGATGGCTTCCTTCTGGGCGCGGCTGATGTGGCGGCTGTCGCTGCTTTCTGACTCGCCTTTGTGCGGCCAGACGCTCAAGGCGTCTTCGGTGATAGCGCGGTCTCGGGCCAGGGCGGCCGTGTGTTCGGCCCATAGCTCGTCCACCTGCTGGCTCAGCTGCTGTAGGCGGCCCACTTCGTAGCTGGTGAGTGGCGCGGTCATGGTCCTGCGCCAAGCTTTCAACCGCTCAAAGTCGCCTGGGTACAGGCTTTTGGCCACCTTGTCGGTGTAGTGGGCCATGCCGGGGTCCGGCAGCAGGAAGTGCCAGATTTCGTCGGGCCTGCGGGGCGCAGCGTGGGTGACGCGGCGCGGGGGCTCGTCGAACCAAGCGGGCTTGGCGCCTTGCCTCAATGCTGCTGCGTTGTAGACCTGATGGCGGGCACCGATGAGGCTATTGCCGACGAACAGCTGGTAGCCGAACCAGGGCACTCGGGCGGGCATGGGCCGGCCTTCGGTATCGGTCTCGCCGTAAATGGCGTTGAGCCAAATGGACACCTCGGCCAGCTCCACGGCCACGGGGTTTAGGTCGACCCCATAGACGTTGCGGTCAGCCAAGTACATGCGCACCTTTTGCAGTTCTTGCGGGTACTGCTCGTGCGGAATGCGTTTTTTCAGCTCGACCTGCTTGCGTTCTAGGTAGGCCTCGGCCAATTGGTTGACGGCTTCGTTTAAGAACGCTGCGCTGCCCATGGCGGTCTCGCACACGGTGATGGTGAGGATGTCGTCTGCCTTCTTCACCCGTTCGCTGTTCAGCAGCTCTTTGAGCGCGTACTTCACCAGGCACTGGGTGAGCACCTGCGGGGTGAAGTAGCTGGCGCTTTTTTGGCGGTCGCGCCCGGCCAGGCGGTAGATGAAGCTGCCGCGCTCGTGCTTGCGCAGCACGCGGTGGCCAGCTTCGTTGACGTCGTAGACGCGTTCGTCTTCTTTGTAGTCGCTGAGCCGGCTGGCGGGAACAAACCAGGCGTTTTCCAGCATGTCGGCGCCGCTGTTTGCCTCGGTACGACCTCGGTGGCTGGCAGGCGCATCTTGCGCTGCGTCATCGTCCTCGCCGTCGGACTGCGCGTCGCCATCTTCCTCGTCTTCTGCGGAGGCCCGGCCCTTCTTGGGCGCGGGTTTGACTTCGTACAGGTCTTCCGCCGCAAAGAAGCCGCGGTAGCTCAGCAGGGCTTCGTACACCGCGCCCAGCTGGTTGATGGAGAGAAGCTGGTAGCTGACGCGGCCACTGCGCTGCCGGCCCTTGCCGCGGGTGAGCGACATGAGGCGGATGATGCGCTGCCAGACGTGGTTGGGGAACTTCACCTTGCCCATCAAGGGCATGGTGCTGTCGTCAAACAAACGGCTGTCCAGTGGCGCCAGGGCGAAGGTGTCTTTGGCGCCCAGTGCTGCGTCGCGAATGCCATGTTGTTCGGCCATGCCGCAGCCGCTGGCCACCAGCTTGAACAGGCGGCGCAGGGTGGCATCGAAAAACAACCCATCTCTGGCCTGTGGGGTGGACAGCGGCTGCATCTCCAGCTCGCGCAAGCTCTCCAGGCTGTAGCCCTTGAGGTAGACCTCGCTCTTGCTGATGGGCACGTAACCCAGCTCGGGCCGGGCCTCAATGTAGAACATGAACAGCAGCCGATACACCATGCGCAGGCTCTCCAGGCTGAGCTCGGCTGGGTTCAGCTTGTATTGGCCGGAGTAGACGCTTTTTTTGCTGCCACTGGCCTGCTCGTCGAGTTGGCGGGCGGCTTCGTTGCCCAGCAATTCGATGGCCTCGCGCAGTGCGTACTTCAGGTCTTCACTGACGCCAAACGCGTGTTTGTGGGCGTTTTCGTCGAGGCTTTCGAGCAGGCTGTTGCCTTCGCCAGGAGCCAGGCTGGTTTTGTGAAGCAAGGCGGCTGCAGCCTTGAGCGTGTCGGCATCTTTGCGGTCCAGGATGTCGGACCAGTCAAAGCGCAAGGCCCGGTTGTTGGGCCACTTGTAGCGGTCCAAGAGCAGCCACTGGTCCAGACCCACCAGCAGCACGTAGCGTGGTGCGGTGTCGGCACCAAACACCGCATCCGACAGCATGTCAGCCCAGGTTTCACCGTGCAGAGCCTTGGGCACAGCCTCACCACCGTAGTGCAGGCTGGTCAAGGCATGGTCGAGCAGGTCTTCGTTTTCTGCGCCGGGCCGGTAAGCGGGGATGACAGCCAATTGCGGCAACTGCAGGTGCCACAGCGGGATGGGAAGACCGGGCACAAGTTCGTGCAGTGTGGGCAGCTTGCCTGGGGCGGCATAGCCGAGCGCTTGCAAGAGCCCGGTCTGGATTTGGCTGAAGAGTTGCCAACGCTCGGTGTCATCCCGCGCGCGGCTGATTTGGCTGCGCAGCGCGAACCAGCGCTGCGCCCACGCTTGCAGGCGCTTGTTGGGCGCGCGGTGCGCTTCGTCGCCCGGGTGGGCGGTTTCTTCGGCTTCCCAGGTCTCCAGCCGGGCTTTGATGTCGCCTTTGAAGACTTCGGCCAGATAGTGGTGGCTGTAGAACTCGTTTTCGTTGGCAATGCCAGAGAATGTTTGGACGGCTTCGAGTACAGGCATGGTCAGGCTCCCGCAGGGGTGGAGGCTTGTGGGTGGCACACGCCAGCCAGCACCTGAATCCAGGGCTGGGGTTCGGTGGTCAGGGTGTCTTTTACCCACTGGCGGTAGTCGTCAAACACGCGGTTGATTTGCTGGCTGCGCTGCTCGAAGCGGCCTCGTTTGACTGTTTCCAGCTGGCGCTCCAGGTCGAGAGAGAGCTGTTCAAGCTGCTTGCCCTGCAGACGCTTCAACTCAGCCAATGTGCCTTCGAGGCGCTCGCTGAGCTGGCTGGCAAATGAGGCCTGTTTCTGCAGCATGTGGGCGTGCATGGTTTGTACGGCCTGTGGCAAGGCGGCTTGCATTTGCTCGGTGATGGCCTGGAGCTCAGGGGTGTGGCCCTTGTTGGGCAGGCCGCCTGCTTTGAGGCCGGCGCGGGCCACGAAGCTGTCAAAAGGCTCCAGGGTAAATGGGCCTTGGCCCGCTCGGCAGGCCACCTGCCATTCGACCAGCAAGGGCTGACCCTTGCGGTTGGGCACCAAGCTCATGAGCACAAAGGCTTGTTCGCCAGGCTGCAGCTTGTGGCTTTGCAGAAGGGGTGCACGATGGCGCCCAAAGTGCGTGAGCACCCGGTCGCCCACCCAATCCATGATGGGATGTTGGGGCCAGAGGTAATGCAGCTGGGGCCAGGTGTCGTCTTCGGCCTTGGCCTGGCGGGCGGTTTCAATGGCGGCTTCCATGCGCTTGGGGTCTGCGCACAGGGAATAGTGGTCGTTGCTGGCTTGGACCTCGCGCGGCAGCTGGCGAAGGCGCTCCTGTAGGTCGAGCGGGGCTGTGATGGCAATGATTTGTTCAGCGTCTTCGGCCGACCACTGGCACAGGGTCTGGCCCTGGTTGAGCTGGGTGAGCGCGGTCTTGGCGTAGTGGTAGTCGCTGGAGAAGAGCGAGGCCGGCTCATCGATATGGTCGAGGCTGCTGCCTTGGGGCGCTGAGGTGCTGGCCTGGCCGCCAAAGAGCTGCATCAAGAAGTCGCCGTCGTTGTCCCCTTCGTCCTGGGTAGCTTTGTCCATCGTGGCCTCAACCTGCTCGGGCGTCAGACCGCTGGCCATAAAGTCGGTGACCTTCTCGGCTTCTTTGTCGGGGTCAAACACGTTGAGGAACACCGACGGGTCCCCCAGGTTGAGTAAGGCTTGCTCGTCCTTCTCTTGAAGGATTTCGAGGATACGAAGGTCACCTTTGACCTTGTCGGTAGTAGCCTCTGTGAACAGGTAAATGATGTGCGGCTTGTGCTTTTGGCCGTAGCGGTCGACCCGGCCATTTCGCTGCTGAAACACCATGAGCGACCAAGGCAGGTCGAAGTGCACCAGGCGGTGGCAGAAGTAATGCAGGTTGAGGCCTTCGCTGGCCACGTCGGAACACAGCAAGATGCGCAGCGGGTCGTCGAGTCGGCCAAAGCGTTCCACCATGTCCTGCTGTTCGGTGTCGGCCATCTGGCCGTGCAGCATTTCAATCTGGTTGGCCTTGAGCTTGAGGTCAGCGGTCAGTTGTTGCCTCAGCCAGCGCAGGGTTTCAATGCGTTCCGAGAAGATGACCAGGCGGTCGGACGCGTTGTTCTGCTGCCAGCCAAAGGCAGGTGAGCGCAGCTGTTCCAGCAGGCGCTGGTATTTGCTGAATGGCGCTGCCGTGCTGTCTTGCGTGATGGCTTTTAGGGCCTCATTGAGCACCTGCAAGCCGTCCACTTCGGTGGCTTCGTCTTGTGTGGTGCTTGGTTTGGTTTGCAACAGGGCAATGCGCTTCTGGGTGGATTCGAGCGCGGCGGCAGGGCTGGAGAACAGGGCTTTCTGCAAGCCGACGCGCTGCAGCTCCTGCTGCCTACCAGCCTTGTGCTGACCACCTTGGGTGAACTCGACATCCAGCAACGCACGGTAGGCGGCTTCCTCATGCGCACTGGCGGCCTGGCGCAGGCAGGTGGTCTCTCGCTCCTGAAAGTCTGCACTGACTTGGTCCTTGATGTCTTTTTTGAACCGGCGAATGACCAACCCCTTGCTGCGGAAGTCGTCGGGGGTGTAGTCGTCCGGGTCGGAGATGGCCGTGGGGTCGAGCAGGCTCATCAGCGACGCAAAGCTGCGTGCAGAGCCGTCGTGGGGGGTAGCTGACAGCAGCATGAGCGTGTCGGACCGGTTGGCCAGCAAGCGCGCCAGACGGGCGCGGCGCGACAGGCCAGTTTCACCCGCGCGGGCAGCGACGTTGTGGCATTCGTCGATGACGATGATGTCCCACCAGGCGTTCTCCAGGTAGTTCCGGTACTCCAGATTGCTCTTTAGCGTGTCGATGGAGATGATGCTGCGGTCGAAGTGGTTGAATGGGTTGTGGTTCGCCGGGATGCGGTTGCGCACCCGGGCCAGACCGACCGAATCGAGCCGCACCAGCGGGATGGAAAAGCGGCTCCACCACTCTTTTTGGAACTGGGTCAGCATGGCTTTCTGCGTGACGACCAGGATGCGTTTGCCGCGTCCACGCTGAATCAGCTCGGTGGCCAGGATGCCAGCTTCCAGTGTCTTGCCAAGACCAACGGAATCGGCGATGAGGATGCGTGAGCGAGGCTGGCGCAGTGCCTGCAACGCAGGGTCAAGCTGATAGGCCACAAGATTCATCACCCCGCGGTGGCCCAGATGGACCTTTTCGTCGTTGGGCACACTGCGACGGCGCTGGCTCTCTAGGTACAGGACGGTGGAGTTGTATGTGGGACTGGTGTCGGGCACAAGTACGGTGGCGGCAGGGTCCAGAACCTCGATGTGGTCTTCGAGCTCGGTCAGAAAGAGTGCTGACTGTCCACGAACCAGGTCAGATATGCCATCGCAGGTGAGTAGCCAACCGCCGTCGGTTGAAGGGTCTACGCGGCGGATTAGCCACTCTTCGTCTCGAATAACTGCACGGGAGCCTGGAGCAAATGGAAGCATGACGACTGCGTTACTCGATGGTTATTTTTGGTATGCGCTTAGGCGCCACGCGGGCCTAGATGACCTCAAAAAGTCAACCGTTTTCAGCTCCGATGGTCCGCATTGTCAGGGCGTTACTACTTCACCGTCTCTGGCTTGGCTACAAGAACTGTGAACGGTGGACAGACCCTTCAAGAACCTGCTGCGCGAGGAACGCAGTCAAGTCGACTGCATTCCACTGGGAGCCTGTTGAATTCAGCTATGAGTAGCTGCGTGTGGCTAGAAGGGGACTGCCTCCAGCTCCAGTTCAATGGACCGGAAAGACCTTTGAACGAGGCGCCACGTCCACAGAAGGCTGATAAAAGTAATTAGTAAGATGTAAATAACTCACTTAAATACCACTTAAATACCTACCAAGTGCTGTTGCGTTTTCTGAATCTGCAAAGCAGACCCTCTCTGCCTCTGGTCAGTCGGTTCCGTGAATATCAGCAAACGCTTCCAACATGCGTTCATAAGACCGCTCGCAGGTAAGTCCAAATCGGCCTCTCCAGGAAATTCACCGTTCCAAACTCAAAATCGCTAAATTACAGGTGAATCGTTTGAAATCAACGAGGTAGCGTGTGCCGGGACTACCAAAATGGTGAAAAGGTGCCACCTCCTCAGCCGACGGTATGCACGATACATCTCCGAAAAGTATGTGTCCTTCCAGGCGCCTCAGGCGCGGTCAAATCGTCG
>Ga0222706_1000155_pt1 | contig 18257 bp, 9 predicted proteins | sample AntAcemetage1572_FD_179829 | JGI IMG/M metagenome (GOLD analysis project Ga0222706, IMG submission 179829) | Saline water microbial communities from Ace Lake, Antarctica - #1572 | ecosystem: Environmental > Aquatic > Non-marine Saline and Alkaline > Saline | place: Antarctica: Ace Lake...
CTGCGCGCTGAGCTTTCCCATTACTTCGGCAAGTTCATCGGGATCTAATTCCTGGGCTCTGGCAGCAATTCCATATTTCTCAGTCTCACTTCGATTCAATGAGTTGCCAAAGCCTTCGGCGCTTTCTGCCAATTGATCTTCATGCTTTTCAAAAGCCTCGGCAATATTCGTAAGAAGATTTTTCCATTGGGCATTGGGGAAGTAGGTGCCGCCGTAGAAAGGCTTTTGATTGGGCATCAAAAACACATTCAAGGGCCAACCTCCCTGCAATCCCATCGCTTGCACTGCATCCATGTAAATATTATCAATGTCCGGTCGTTCTTCCCGATCGATTTTGATGCAGACAAAATGTTCATTCATCAAGTCTGCCGTCACTTGATTCTCGAAACTCTCATGCTCCATCACATGACACCAATGGCAGGCCGAATAACCGATCGAGACGATCATAGGCTTATTTTCCAGTTCAGCTTTTTGCAGTGCTTCCGGTCCCCAGGGATACCAATCGACTGGGTTGTGGGCATGTTGGAGTAAGTATGGGGATTGGGAAGTATGGAGGCGGTTAGGTTTCATAAGTTGATGTTAAAGTTGAAAAATTGAAAGACTTGAAAATTTTATCCGATAAAATTATCGCTATGCCTGGGAACTCAGCTTGGCTTTTACATGAGCGATTTCACTTGAAAAATCAAATTTGGAGTTCAATCGTTCCAGCTTTTGAAGAAGATTTTCTTGGAATTTGAGATGTGCTGGACTGTTGGGGTTGAGTGTACGGTGTGAAAGCTCAAGATTTATCTTTCGAATTTCTTCCGATTTAGTCTGTGTTTCCGCTGAAAAATGCGAGGATTGCCACTTTTGCCAAATGTAATCTTCAGCCTCGACTGTTGGGTGAATTAGATCTGACTTATAGAATCGATAATCACGTAATTCATCCATCATAATCTCGTAAGCAGGGAAATAACTGAGGGATGAAAATCGCTTTTCCAGATTGGCACAAAGCACCCGAAGTTGGCTTTTGCTGAGTTGGTTTTCTGCCACACCGTCTTTGAGATGCCGGACAGGACTGACTGTAAGGATGACTTTGAGATTGGGATAGACCCGAGAGAAGTTGTCAAAAAGATTTGAAAGTCTCGACTCCATCTCCTCAATTGTCAATAGGCGTTTGGAGAATAGACTTGAAGGCTGCTTATGGCAATTGGCAACTGTCCCAAAACCTTCTAATTCATACACCCAAGCTGTGCCAAGTGTTAAAATCAAATGAGTTCCCTGTTCCAAGTAGACTCTCGTTTGGTCCCGTTGGACCGTAAGTCGTTCGATCAACTTTTCTTTTGTAGTAGCGACAAGGTCTGAATGTGCATAATAATGAAAGAAAAGTCCATCTCGTTCGCAGATCAGTCTTTCTTCAAATCGATCATTGAAGAGCGCGGCTTCCAATAAAATCTCTAAGGAGTAGGGATTGAAAATTGTCCCAAAAGGGTTGACCATACAATCAAATTTGGCATTGATCATCTTTTGACCGATCGTTTGAGCAAAGCAAGAACCCAAACTCAAGATTTTACTTTGATGGGAAACCGGAAAAAGATAAGCGGGAATTGGGAAATCTATAGACCATTTCATCTCCGAAAATAAGGATTGATTGATGAAGTTGAAGCCTTTTCCAAATCAGAAGGGCCTTAATATTCTTTTTTTATTTCATCCCAGAGTCGATAGGTCATCAAATATCCATACCTATAAATGGGTAATCGACGTCGAAATTCCCGGAAGAGATAGTTGAATTCTTCAGTTTCAAATTCCTTAGAAATAGCCAATAACTCAGCCTTTGGTTTGCCAAGATAATCTCCATGAGGGATGGACTCGTCCCAAGCATTAATGGCAGGCATCAAAAAAGGGAAGTCATAGTTAACGATCCAAGTAAAGCTCTTGGCTGATTTGGTTTTATTTTTTTGGAATAAAAGCCATAGTCGGCCAAGAATGCTTCGATCATTTTTGCTCAGTACTCGTGGGCTTCGATAGGCTTCCAAAAGTTCCGCCTCATTTAAATCTGTAAATCCATTTTGAAGGGTCATTTTTGGTAAAAACCAAAAAAATTTCTCCCACATGATCATTTAGTAAAAAAATTGAATGCCACAGATTGATCTGGCAAAATAGATTGGCTTCAAACCAACAGTAAATCTGATCTGAATCGGAGCTATTCATGATTTTTTCAAGTTCCACTGAGATATGTGGATTGTAAGGTTCTTCTATGGCTTTTGGGTAGGTTTCAGTTAAATACTTACTTCTGCCAAGGACTAATGGTTCAAACGAGTCAAAATCAACAGGGCCGTCGATTAAGCATTCTCTGAAAATTACTTTTTCTCTTGGTATCGAGCTGGGGAATTTTGATAGAAGCGCGTTTCTGTTTAAGATGTGGGTATTTTGCATAGCCGTTCTTATCTTTGGGTTAGTAGCTATTTCATTTTTTCCTAATCTGGAACAATTGATTCGATATGCTGACAATCAGTAACTTCCGGTTTTTTATTAGAGGTAGAAAACTTTCTCGAATCATTATCAAAAAAACTTTTTGAGCCATGTCAGTCAATTTATCAATATAAACACAAGTTTTCTGTGTCTTACGCCTTCCTAATTGATTGTGATTCGGCGCAATGCTCTCAAGATTTTGTCTCAGATAAATGGAGAGGGCTTACTTTGTAGGAGAAAAGCAAACAAGCTATCAATCCATTATTTTTTACGATGGATAAAAGCAAGTATAGGTATCAAATCCGATGATACGTAATCCTTAAATTATGGATAGTTCTTTAGCCTCTTTGTGGGAAATTGCTGTTAGTTTCCGTCCGTCTTTGCTTCTGGTTTTTGGGATGACTTTACCTAGAAACTCTGAAACAGAATCGTTATTTGGAGTAGTTTTTAGACTTGATGTCTCCTTTTTATTTGTGAAATAAAAATAATATAACATCAAAAAATTCAAAACTTAATGTAAACCATCACCAATATAATATTCAAATATATATTTTTTCCTTCATAAAGAAATATAATATAACTGAATAAATTAGTTAATTGGTAAATAAAAGGGATTAACGGGTGCTTAAATTGGTTACTAGTGCTTTTATTAATCAGCAGGAAATTATAAATAGTCTAGCAGCAATATAATTTGGGATTATTTTGCCTTTAGTTTAAAATGAAATCTACTCAATTCAAAATATTTTTTATGTGGTTGATTCCTTTAAAGCTACTTTTTACCGATTAAATTATTTTTTTATAAATTTTTAACAAAAAGTAATTGAATTCCACATTAAACAGTAATATTGACATTCCGATTAATGTTGATTGGAAACCTATTTCCTAGGTAGAAAAAGCAAAAACAGTTCATTTCATTTTATCAACCAAAATATGACAAAAGCTTTACTAAGCTTATTCGTTGGATTATTGGTGACTGCCGCATCGTTCGCGCAAACACGAACGGTCACAGGTAGAATCACTTCTCCAGACGAACCCGAAGGACTCATTGGAGTCAACGTCTTAATCAAAGGAACTACTGTAGGAGTAGTGACAGATTTAGACGGTAATTATTCTTTGCAGTTACCTACAGATGCCAAAACCTTGGTATTTAGCTATATCGGTTACTTGAGCAAAGAGGAAGCGATTGGAAATAGATCGATCGTTAATGTTTCCATGAATCCTGACACACAGAATCTAGAGGAGGTTATTATTACCGCTTATGGTACTGCCGACAAAGGGAATTTCACCGGAGCAGCAGTAGCTATTAAAGCTGATCAAATTGCTAACCGTCCGATCAACAACGTAGCGAATGCTCTTGAAGGACAGGCCGCAGGTGTCATTACTACTTCCGCAAGTGGCCAGCCGGGTTCTACCCCACAGGTTCGTATCAGAGGTATTGGTTCGGTAAACTCTTCCAGCTCTCCGCTTTATGTGGTAGATGGAGTACCTTATGATGCTGCAATTGGAAACTTGAATCCAGATGATATCGAGGACATCACGATATTGAAAGATGCTTCTTCAGCTGCATTGTATGGCTCAAGAGCTGCAAATGGTGTAATCATGATCACCACTAAAAAAGGAAGAAAAAATAAGCCTACGTTCAACTTGAAAGTGCAGCAGGGTACTGCTAGCAGAGCACTTCCTGAGTATGATCGGGTAAATGCTGAACAGTATTATCCATTGACTTGGGAGTCGCTAAGAAACGGACGATTGACGCTAAATGATGAGCCAAGTGTGGCTAACCAATTCGCAAGTACAAACCTGATTCCTACACTTGGATATAATGTATATGATGTGCCAAACAATCAGGTAGTAGGCACAGATGGATTATTGAGTCCAAATGCTGTTAATAATTTTGTTGGAACGGATTGGTTTGACGAGTTGCAGCGAACTGGCAATAGATCAGAATATAACCTGACTTTTTCGGGTGCAAATGAAACTAATGACTATTATGCTTCATTTGGCTATTTAGATGAAAAAGGCTTTATCCTTAATTCAGATTTTGAAAGATTTGCAGGTCGATTGAATATGAATTCGTCTCCAACCAAATGGTTGAAAACTGGAATCAATCTTTCTGCCACACTATCAGAGGGAAATAATGCTAGAGACGGTGGAAGTAGCAGTTTTGTGAACCCATTCTTCACGGCAAGGACTGTGGGACCGATTTATCCTGTATTTGCTCAAAATATGCAGACTGGAGGATTCATTCTTGACGAATTTGGAAAAAAAATCTACGATACTGGTGACTTGGTGAACTTAGGTCTTCCGTTCAGAGGAGCTGGATCCTTCCCAGGTCGCCATGTGGTTCAGGAAACTATCCTAAACATTGATTCATTTGATCGAGATGTAATCAGTGCTAGAGCATATGCTGAGATTTCATTTTTGAAGCATTTCACAGCAAGAACAAATATCGCACAGGATATGACTTCGCTATTAAACCTTGGCTACGATAATACCATCGTAGGTGATGGCGCACCAGCTGGCAGAACCAGACGGGAGAATGTCCGAATAAACGGTTTGACTTTCAATCAGATTGTATCATACACCAATACAATAAGAGAGAAGCATTTTATAGATGCTTTGGTTGGTCATGAGAATTATGACTTTACCAGAACAGTTCAATCTATCTCTAAGCAAGATCAGATTCTAGCAGGAAATATTGAGCCAGATAATTTCGTGACGATCAACTCAGCATCAGGTAGAACAGACAAGGATAAAATCGAGTCGTATTTCTCAAGATTAAATTATGTGTATGACGATAAGTATTCATTTTCTACTTCTATACGAACTGACGGTTCTTCCCGATTCTTTGAAGATGTCCGCTGGGGAACATTCTGGTCAGTAGGTGCTGCCTGGAATATTGACAAGGAGAATTTCTTCAACTTTGATTTTATAGATATGCTTAAGATAAGAGCTTCTTATGGTCAAGTTGGTAATAATGCAATCCAAAACTCTGGTGGAGGGCAGAGTTATTATCCTTATCAGGCACTCTACGATTTAGGTTTCAACAATGCTTCCGAGCCTGGCATTCTTCAGGCAAGTTTAGCGGCTAGAGAATTACTTTGGGAGTCAAATAACACCTATGATTTTGGATTGGACTTCGCCTTTGGCAAGCGATTCTCAGGTACAGTGGAGTACTTCTACAGAGAATCTCAAAACCTACTATTTGATGTGCCACTTTCTTTGACTACCGGTCTCAACAGTAGATTTCAGAATATTGGTACCATGTCAAACAATGGCATTGAATTTAGTATTCAAGGTGAGGTGATTCGTACCAATGATTTTACCTGGACGTCAAGCCTGAACATCTCTACGTTCAACAATGAGTTTAAGAAGCTTCCTTTTGATGAGCAGATTAACGAAACCAAGAAATTTGTAGTAGGTAGATCTATCTATGACTTCTGGTTGAGAGACTGGATAGGCGTAGATCCTGAGACTGGTGAAGGACTTTACAGAGCTGAGGAATATAATGCGGATGATGCTGCTACCAAGATTGTAGGGATAGATACGTTGACCACCAACTTTCAGAATGCAAGATTCCACTTTGCAGGACAGTCTATCCCAGATTTCTTTGGTGGATGGACTAACAGCTTCAGCTACAAAGGATTTACTTTGGGTACGCTAATTTCCTTCTCCATTGGTGGCGATTTCTATGATGGAATATACGCTCGCTTGATGTCTTCGGATCCTAGTGGCGGGGCATTGCATACAGATATTTTAAACAGATGGCAAAACCCGGGTGATATTACAGACGTGCCCAGAATGAACACTAATTTAAATGCCAATAATACCAATGTCGGTTCTGACAGATGGCTCACTGATGGGTCTTGGTTGAATTTAAGATCAATTAATTTGAGCTATAATTTCTCAAGAGAAATGCTTCAGAAAATGAAACTGCGTGGAGCCTCAGTCTACTTAGCCGGTGAGAACCTTGGCTGGTTATCTTCCAGAAAGGGAATGTTTGTTTCTGAAAGTTTCCAAGGGACTTCCTCTAACACATTTACTCCTGCGCGTACATTCACTTTGGGTCTAAATGTCAACTTCTAATCTGAACCAATTATGAAAAAGATAGTAAATAAAATAGCAATACTAGCTCTCGTGATGAGCTTTGGTTGCGCAGATGGTTACCTGGATACAGCACCTACAGATGCAGTATCTGAATCGGCGGTGTTTACCACTACGCAAAATGCATTTTCTGCATTGAATGGAATACACAGATCACTATTCATCAGATACGATAGTCAGGGTCAGCCTGGAGAGGGTGGTGTCATGATCATGAGAGAAGTGCTAGGTGAAGATGTGGTGATGACTGGTATTGCCAACAGGTGGTTTGTAGGAACGACCCAATGGGTAACTCACCGAGATGAAAATGCGAGTGATGTTCGCTTTGTGTGGAGATTTTATTACAAAGTAATTGGAAACGCCAATTTGCTGATCGCAAATATTGATAATGCAGCAGGGCCTCAGGCTGAAAAGGATGAGATCAAGGGTCAGGCGCTAGCTTACAGGGCTTGGGCTCATTTTAATTTGGCTCAGATTTTCGGTGAGCGATATAAAATGGGTGGAGGTAACAGTCAGTTAGGTGTCCCTATCGTATTGGAGCCAATTACTGAAGGTGGAGCCAGAAATACAGTCGAAGAAGTATATACTCAGGTCAATATAGATATCGATGCGGCGATCGCACTTCTTGATGATGGTAGAAATGCGAAATCTCATATCAATATCAACGTGGCCAAGGGAATCAAAGCTAGAATTGCTTTGGCTCAAGGGAACTGGCCTACTGCTGCATCCCTTGCAAAAGAAGCTCGTACTGGATTTGAATTAATGAGTGCTAGCCAACTCTACGCCGGATTCAATGATGTAGCTAATCCGGAGTGGATCTGGGGAAGCCAGCAAATTGATGATCAGGGTACTTTCTTCGCATCCTACTTCGCTTACATGTCGTTGAACTTCAGCTCTACGAATATCCGAGGTAATCCTAAGGCCATCAATAGACTGCTTTATGATAAAATCACAACTACTGATTCACGTAAAAAACTCTGGGACCCAAATGCTGCAACTGCTGCTTTGAGAGATCCTTTCATTGATCAGGTTACCTTAAGCAACTTTGCGAAAAGAAATTTCATGAACCGTAAATTTGTAGCGCAAGCGAATGCATCTTCAGTAGGAGATGTGCCTTACATGAGAGCTGCAGAAATGTACCTTATTGAGGCAGAAGCTTCGGCCAGAGGCGGAAATGGTACTCAAGCTGCTCAGATATTATTTACACTTGCTTCTAAAAGAGATGTTGCTTATACCCTTACTTCTAACACAGGTGATGCTTTGATCGAAGAGATCATGACACAGCGAAGAATCGAGCTTTGGGGCGAGGGATTTAGATTCTATGACTTGAAGCGACTTAATCTTCCTTTGGATAGAGCTGGTTCAAACCATGTTGAAGCTGTGATTTTAGGAAAAATCAGCGAGCCTGCCGGATCAATCAACTGGCAGTGGCAAATTCCGATTGCTGAATTGAACGCCAATGATCTAATGGTTCAAAACCCATCTTAATTATTAATTTAGTTTGTTTTTCTAAAGCCTGATGGAATTTCCATCGGGCTTTTTTGTGAAATTTTATTCAACGCAGCACAGTGGTGACGAAAGATTTTTCGTCTTTACTTCCCAATACTAATGGATTTGAAATGGCAGCAGATGTGCTTTTGACTTGTAGCCCGAATATTCAACATGTTTCCGTTTTTTGGCCGAAAAGATGTGTATCGAGAAAATAACGGCTCACCAAAATAGATGGTGGGTGATTTTTTTACCGCCAAGAACGCGGAGGTTGGACAAAGGGACACGGAGAAAATTGTGGCATTAATTCATGCCATTTTTTGACCTAGGATCTCAATCCTCATAAAATTCAATTGGTAATCCATCAGGATCTTCGAAGAACGTAAATCGCTTTCCTGTGGACTCATCTACGCGGATAGGTTCCGTAGCTATAAGATGATTCGTTAAAAACCCAATACTTTTTTCCAAATCACCTACTGAAAAGGCAAGGTGTCGAAGACCAAGGGCCTCAGGCCTCGAAACTCGCTTGGGAGGATTTGTAAATGAAAAAAGCTCGATTATGTATTTCCCATTTAAAGCCAAATCGAGCTTAAAAGAATCTCGTTCCGCTCGATAGATTTCCTGAAGAATTTCCAAACCCAAGACATCGGTGTAGAATTTCTTGGACCGCTCGTAGTCTGCACAAATAATAGCGATATGATGAACTCCCTGAAGCTTCAGCATCAGTCCATCAAATGTTTTTTGAGAAAATCTGCTGTGGCCTGATCCACACGCACCATGTTTTCCCACTTCATCCAATGATGCGTATCTCCGGGAATCAAGATGGATTCATAAGGCTTTTTTAGTTCTTCGAATCTCCGAATCAAATCGGCCGTTTGGCTGACATTGACATTACGATCATCGTCTGAATGAATGAATAATACCGGCGAAGTCCAAGTTGCCAGATCTGACATCGGAGAGGATTCCCAAGCGATTTTCTTTGCTTTTTCGTAGTCTGGAGCGACCTCATAGGTCTCCGGCAAATCATAGCGTCCATCCAAATCATGTACGCCGTGAATATCAACTCCCACTTTGAATAAATCAGAGTCTCTCGCTAGCGCTAAAGCCGTCAAAAAACCGCCGTAGCTTCCTCCATAAATTCCAATTTTATCCCCATTTACCTGAGCCAAATTCGCCAAATATTCTCCTCCGGCTTTGATGTCCTGATATTCGATCGCTCCCTGATGATAGCCATAAGCCGGGCGATGAAACTCATAACCGTAGCCTATACCAAGTCTATAATTAACAGAAAGCACGACAAATCCCAATTCAGCCAAATACTGATTAATCGCATAGGTATTGGAATAATAATCCATGTAGCTCCAGCCCAGAAGCATCTGACGCTGTGGTCCGCCATGAGCGAAAATTACTCCCGGCTTTTTTGCCGCACCACCTTCTTTTTCAAAAATTTGTCCATAGACAGTTGTCCCATCCGGAGCATTGAAGCTTACCTGTTTTGGAGTGACCAAGCTTTTTTGAGGGAAGTCTGATGGGATTAAATCTTCTTGTAAAAGTTTAGTGGTTGAGCCTTCTTTCACGGCAATCAAATGTGATCGCTGGGCTGTTGCGCTGAAGTAAGCCATTTTACCGGCATTGCCCACCCAAACTGGATAAGCTTCGATTCCAGTTCCTGAAGTTTCCCAATTCAATTTGTTGTTGGCCAACTCAATTGAGCCAATATGTCTTCGATCTAAGTCCTGAGGACTATCTCCTGTATTGGCCGAAAAGGTCAGCTTCTTGCCATCGGAGCTTAATTTTATCTGTTCCACCATGTAGCTCCCGGGAGTTAAGACCGTCACTTTTTGATCGGAAAGCGAAAGGGAATACAGGTGCTGCCAGCCATCTTGGTATGATTCAAAGATAATTTTATCAGCAGATACGAAACTGAAAAATGGGTTGAAATAAGACCCACGAAGCGTCTCAGGGGCTTTCCAAAGCGCTTTTCCTTTTCCGGTGGCTACATCGGCTACCCAGATTTGCCAAGGATTGTGACGAGGTTCCAGTAGTGGAAATGCTATACCTTTTCCACCTTGTGTCCGGATAAACGCGATCGACTTGCCGTCCGGCGACCACTGTGGATTAGAGTCCCGATGAAAGGAAGCTTCTATCCATCGGATTGGAGTGGCAGCGTCCTCAAAGATTCCTAAAATGGAATGGCTTCCGCGGTTTACAGTGAAGGCTAATTGCTTTCCATCAGGAGAAAACTGCATCCCGTTGACAATTCCTTTGACTTCAAATAATTGCTTTGCCATTTCAGTGCTGTTCAAATCCGCTTCCCAGATTTGTCCAGCTTTCAAAAAAATCAATTTTGCCGGAAATCCAACCATCGGAGAATCTGCCTCCATAACCTGCGTCAAAAGTCCAGTGGACAAATTGATTTTCCAGATTTCTACTTTTGGGAGTTTGGTTAGATTCTCTGCATTGACAGTGGAGGAAGAGTTGCCACCGCCATGATCTCCACCTCTTACGAATACTAACCAATTGCCATCAGAACTGAATTGCAAGCTGCTAATCTCTTGGCCATCATCCTTGTTGAAAGCAGTTAGTTTTTTTGGCTTGAAGTCTGAGCCTTCGGCAAAGTAGATGTTTCGTTTCCCTTGTTCATTCATGGCCCATGCGATTTTTTCGCCAGTCGGGGAAGCCGTCAACTCAGAAGGAAAGCTGAATTTGGCCACTTGCTCCATGGTAAAGGATTGAGCGAAAAGGAATTTAGGAATTAGAAAGAAAATTAAAAGTATGGTGAGTTTTTTCATGGCGTAATTAATTGGAGAGTGGTTGATTAGTGTGTTAAAGGAAACGGAGCAGTTGGTTAAAAGACAGATTTTTCATTTGCCTGTTCAGCTCCCGATTACTCCACTTTTTTGTTTCAAATAGCTAGGCAGAAAAAATAACATGAAGAAATATTTTCTTTAGGGAGTGTAGTATTGTTGAATAAGCAAATACAGTTCAATACCTATCGTGCCTTTGGCACTCTTAAATATACTAACTCTGTAACCAAACCCAGAATTACATTCTGGGCTTTTACTTGTCTTGCCTTTGGCAAGGATTCGGAAATCGCAGTAAGTAACACTATCCAAAAGGAACGTTGCATACCGCACCGATCTGACATACCCCTAACAAAGGGAAAATACACCGGAAAATATGGATGTTTTTGCAGGCAGATCTTTTGCCAATATATGTATCCTTATAAATGCACGTTCCGATCAAAAACGAAATCTTGATTTGGAATTGGATCGAATCTCCCTTTCCCAAAGGGGGTGCGGGGGATTTTAGGAAGCAAATCTGTTTTAAATTTTGCTACGTCCAAGTAAGCGGATACACATATTTGCCAAAGGCAAAACTGGTATTAGCCCCGAATAAAGCGCAGCGATATTCGGGGTAAAGAAATCATCTCGGTATTGAAGAGTGCCAAAGGTACGATCGGTATTCATTGATTAAATACAATATGTGTATCCTCATAGGTGCACGTTCCCGTCAAAAATGAAATATTGATTTGGAATTGGATCAAATCCCTCCGCCGCGGCGGAGGGCAAGAGCCTGTCCCGAATATCGGGAGGGATTTTAGGAAGCAAATCTGTTTTAAATTTTGCTACGTGCAGGTAAGCGGATACACATAAAATGCAATTTGATTCTATACCTTTTTTAGGTCCTATTCGATTTCTTGTTCTCCGAAAATATAATGCTTGAAAACTTCAAAGTAATGACTCCACATCAATTTGTAGGATAGTGTCCCACTATTTTCAAAAGCCAGATAAAGCTTACGCATGTAAAAGAAATTTGACCTACCAAACCCTTTCCCATACTCCAAAGTCAGATCTTTGGAAAGTCGATTTAAAACCGAACTACCGTACTCGGATTTCTCATTGCCACCCTGTTCAAACTCCACGATATGTTTTCCAGTATGCCAGTAAGTTTGAACTAGAATACTGTTGACTGCTCTGCCTGCATTTTCCCGTCCGAGAATTAATAATTCCCCAATCTGACTCTTGAGCGAATGATACTCCGGATTTTCTGGCAACTTATCCATCTTAATAGTTATCGTGTATCTGATAAAGGATCTTCTCCAGTTCTTTTTTCAGCTCGCTGGGAGGCTTGGCGTAATTATTCATCATGCAAGAAAAGTGGAGTATTTTACCACTTTTAGTGATCAGATAGCCACTCAAAGCATTACTCATGGAAAGAGATCCAGTTTTGGCATAAATATAGGCAGCCTGACCCGCATCGGCTTTATACCAATTTCGGATCGTACCGGATTCTCCCCCGGCTGGGAAATAGGACTTGATTTTTTCGAATGGAACTTCGGCTCTTATTTTTCCCAGTAAGGCTACGATGCTTCGGGGCGTAAACATATTTTTTGCAGAAAGTCCCGAGCCGTCGAACCAAATAGGTTCGTCAGGAAGATCGGTCAGTAGATTTTCTTTTGCGTGAGCAATCGCATCGGATGTACTCAGGGTATTGTTCAATTGATCAGAAACCAACAGTAGCAGTTGCTCCGCGAGGAAATTGTCGCTGATTTTCATCATTTGAGCATAGATGCTGTCAGCAGCGGCTGTTTGGAGTTTTTTGGGATCTGATTTGAGGTAATTTTCATTCTTAATCAGTGTGACTTTTTTACCGAGTTCTTGACCAAGCCATTTTGCAGTCATCGCGGAGGAGGTCACAAGTGGGATATCAGTTTCAAATGTGCCTTCCCATTTATCTGGCTGTTGGTAGGTGAAAAGGTTTTCGTAGCGGTCTCGCTCAAAATTGTAGCTTTTCCAATTTTCATTTCTTTCGGCTTCTAGTAGGTTTTTGAAAAGGTCTGGGATAATTTCAAAACTTGAATCTTCTTCCTTTTTCTCAAATCGGACGACATTTCCATAAATCGGAAAAGCCGATCGCTCCGTGGCATAATAGGAATTATACCAATCCCAGGACCAACCCGGACCAAAGGCCTTTACTTGATCAAAGTTATCCAAGAGGTAGAGTGATTTGGTTTGACCTTTCAAAAAATCCAAGGCTACTTGATTTTTTAGATCGGGATGAAGAAAGCTAGGATCTCCAGTACCCCAGAAAATCAACGAATCACCTCTTTCGAGGTAATTTAAACCATTGACCAATTTATCTCCCAGAATAGTGTAGGCCGTGTAGAATGTAAAAAGTTTCGTATTAGAGGCTGGGATAAAATATTTATCAGAATTTATGTCAACCAGTACTTTGCCCTTATCAGGGTCCAGCAGCATAAATCCCAAATGCCCTTGCTCAAAGACTTCTGATTTGGTAAATGATTTATTGATTTTTTGAACCGTGCATGAACTGAAGATTAGTACTATTCCGAAGAGAACTTTTTTCATAAGATTAATATAAAAAACATTCATGAATTGGAACTTCACAAATGAGATTGAATGTATGGAGGAGTTCTGTTGATGCGGCAGCAGGATAAATTAAATCTCCTGCAAGATGGATAATGGTCCAAGTCTGAAGATCTATCTGCATTCGAAAGACCGTAGATAAACTCGAACCGGTAATTTCCTTTGCGTTTCTATGTAAAGATTTGTCAGGCTCTGCGGTCAAATAAGTTCGTCCGAATAAATCCAATTTTTGGGACTAAATGACAAAGGTCCAAGTCCGAAGACTTGAACCAGAGTTGTCATTTGCTTTGTGTTAGCTATAAAACCTCCGTATACTCGGTGGTTTAGAGATTTCACGCTCAAAAGGAATTTTACTGATTCCACCAGATTCGATCCAGAAGAGTCACCGTAGGTACATTTGCTCCGTTTCTGCTGATCTCACTATCCGGATAGGCCAATCTTCTGATTAGACTACCGCTGAGATTTGGATTGAGGTTAGCCGGTGGGCTAAAGTCTTTGTATGCGTAATCAAATCTTCGGGCATCATTCCAAGTCTCAGGATGTAAGAACATGGCAACCCACTTCTCTTTGAAGATCAAATCCATAGTCAGGGCTGATGCTCCCACCGCCACACTTGGTGCCGCCAAGTAGGCCGCTTTTGCAGCTGTTTCTACTTCCAACAGATCCATATGGGCTTCGATTCCTCTCAAATAGGCCTGATAAGCTCTAGCCTTATCCGTGGCAAAAGCTGCTTCTGCCTCGATAAATTTCAACTCTGAGAAAGTGGATATCAAGAGCGGAGAAACAGTCCTAGTGTAAAATTGATCTTCGATCAGTGTAGATCTGGCTCCCTGTTCTGGTGCATTTCCTCTACCCGCACCGTTTTCTGTACCCACAAACTCGCCGGCATCGGTAGTGCCGATCATCAATGGGAGACGCGGATCAACCACTGGATAAGAAGTGCCATCCAAAGCCTCAATAAATTGCTCTGAAATCCATCCACCCAATAGTAGGGCCTCATTATTAATGGCGATCTGAGCCCAAGGGTTGAATCGTTGCTCGAAAAAAACCACCTCTGCATTATCTGCATTCGAAGTAAAGCCCGCCGCAGTGGCTGCCAAAACTTCTGCCGCGCTGAAACCTGATCCGCCATTGGAATGAATCAAATATCTTGCTTTCAGTGTATGTGCAAATTTGATCCAGGTAGGTATGTCGCCTCCATAAATGAAATCATCAGCACCGATAGAAACCTGCGAGGTTGCACGAAGATTCGCTATTCCTTGATCCAGCAGACTGATCACATTGCCATAAAGTACCTGATCATCGTCATATTTTGGTGTAACGGTGGTGAAGTTGAAGCTCTCAGAGAATGGCACATCTCCAAATAAGTCCACAGTCATGCCTAAGTTGAGAGCCATCAGTACTTGACCTGCTCCCAGGTAATGAAGCGAACCAGCTTCTTCGGCTTTAATGTTCATCTCATTCAAGTCAGTCATGACATTGTATAAACTGAACCATGTTCCGCTAAAATTTAAAGGTTCCATGGTATCCGAACTACTATCCGGGTTGGGTGAGGCTAAGTATTGCACATAGTTGCTTACCGCACTTCCGCTCCTAAATACGTTGAGTGAAGTCTCAAATGTACTATTGGTCATCAATCCTGAGATCGGTGCATCCACTGGACTATTGGGGTTGGTATTTACATCAAGGAAACTCTCACAAGCCGAAGCTGAAAGGATCAAGGATATACCCAAAATTGATTTTATTTTATTATTTAATTTCATATTTCTGATTTTAGAGGTTTATAGTCCCAGATTTAAGGTGACGAAATAACTCTGCACACCTGGAAATCCAAGTCCGGAAAATCCTACGGCATTACCGCCCGCACCTGCTGAAAACGACTCCGGATCAAATCCGTCCCAAGGCGTATAAAGAAGAATGTTGTTAGCTGCAATTGACAATCGCGCCGTACGGAATGGCGTTCGCTCTATAAGTTCCGGGCTGAGATTATAAGCCAGTGTAATGTTTCTTAGTTTGATAAAAGAGGCATCACTTACAAAGTTTTCAGAAACACCCCTTACCGAATTTCTCCAATATCCCGCACCGTAGTTCACACCATCAGGACCGACACCTTGGCCCAAGAATACAGGCTTCTCGTTTTGTGCTCCATTTGCCAGTACTCCCGGAAATACTACGGTCTCATTTCTTCGATTAGAATCCTCTTGCTTTCCAAAAGCAGATAGGAAATTGCCAAACTGGTTGTATTGCTCTAAACCCGATCTGAAATCGACTAGGAAGGAAAATTCAAAATCTTTGTAAGAAAATTGATTCCGAATACCTCCAAATAGTTTTGGTACTGCATTTCCCAAGATCAATTGATTTGCATTTCTTGCCGGAAAACCATTTGCTCCGATCAACTGTGGAAGATCATGGTCTAGTGTTTCGGTACCTTCCAATGCGCCAGGTCTTGTGTAGGAGCTTCCATAGATATTTCCATACGCTTGGCCTTCTTTTAGAATCATAGTCACGGTGGACCCCACATAACCAAACTGGCTACCTATCACAATTTGATCTATTCCCTCACGGATTGCTTTTACCTCATTTCTATTCGTGGTGATGTTGGCACTGACATCCCATCTGAAGTCACCACGCTCAATAGGTGTACCGCCTACGACGATTTCCCAACCCTGGTTTTCGATTTCACCTGCATTGGTAATGTAGGAAGAGAAGCCAGTAGCATCTGAGATCGGAACAGGGATGATTTGATCTCTTGAATTTGACTTATAGTAGGTGATATCCAGGTTTGCTTTGTTATTGAAGAAAGCAAACTGGGTTCCGAATTCTATCGAAGTAGTCAATTCTGGTCTAAGGTTTGGATCGCCGAATACTGAGTTTTTGGAGAATCCGACTTGCCCATTTAAAGGAAACACAGACGGAGCTACGAAGAATGCGCCCAATATGTGCGGATTGGTATCCTTACCCACCTGAGCCCAAGAGGCTCTTAGTTTTCCAAAGGTAATCCAACTTGGGAGCTCAAAATTTTCGCTGAATACATATCCTAAATTCACTGAAGGATAGAAGAATGAATTATTATCAGTTGGCAGCGTAGAAGAGATGTCGTTTCTACCGGTCACGTTTAAGAAAATGAAGTTCTTATAGTCAACCATCAAATCTCCATAGAATCCAACCAGTCGGCGACTTGACTTGCCTTGACTAGCAAAAATCTGCGTGGTATTGCTCAAGTTGTAAAATCCGGGAATAACGAAGTTTCCTCCAGTAGCTGTCACTCGGTCAAATTGCCGCTCGAAGATGTCATTTCCAACTCGCAGCTGGGTATTCCAGTTTTCATTCCACTGCTTTTTGAGAGTGACGTAGAAGTTTGAAGTCAGGTCACGGCTGTTTATTCGGGTTTCTTCGATAAATCCGGTAGAACTCAATGCTCTTTCACCATCTATGCCCATTGGACCAGGCGTGATTTCCTCTCTGCTGTCGCTGGAGAAGTCGGCACCTAATCGATAAGAAAATGTAAGCCAGTCTGTTGGGCTGTAATTGAAGTTAACATTTCCGATGACTCGATTCACATCATCCTCATAGGTGGCAAATCGTGCATCATAGATGGGATTTGCGTTCCCGTAGGTTTTCATGGTGCCGTCTTCGTTGATGTAGTCGCTTACATCTGTAGTCTCCGACCAGTACATCATTCGCTCCAGGAATCGTTCATGCGGTACACGGTTACCTCCAGAGTTGGTAAAGTTAATTGATCCTGAAAAGTTGAATTTTTCGCTGGCTGTCACCGTACCTGAGAGTTTTGCAGTAGTTCTACTCCAAGTTGAAAAAGGAATAATGCCTTCCTGATCCAATCGTCCAAATGAGCCGTAGAAGGTGGCTTTGTCACTTCCCCCTGACACGCTTAAGCTATTGTCAATTAGAGTTCCTGTGTTGAACGCATCATTCCAATTGTCTTGGTATACGTAGTTCGGGTCGTTTTCCTCCGCAATATTTGCCCCCCAAGAAGGCCAGAAACTATTTTCCTGTCTTACGCCACTGAATCCTTGACCATATTCGTCTTGAAGTCGAGGTTTTTTGACCAAGTTGTCAAAACCGACGGAGCTATTGAAATTCACTCGTATTTCTCCGGCTTTTCCTTTTTTGGTGGTGATGATTACCGCTCCGTTTGCAGCACGTACTCCATAAAGCGCAGTGGCAGCCGCACCCTTTAGGACTGACATTGTTTCGATGTCATTTGGATTGATATCCGCAATTCTGTTAGTCATTCCTCTAGGAGTTCCACCCGACTCTACTGTTGAGTTATCGACCGGTACACCATCCACTACAAATAGTGGCTGATTATCAGCAGATGGATCCAGCGAGTTGATTCCTCGAATAATGATCCTCGCCGACTGACCCGGGGCACCACCTGCGCTAGTTATTTGTACTCCGGCTACTTGCCCTTGCAGCGCATTGACCACATTTTGTTGTCTTGAACTAGTAATCGCCTCTGAATCGATACTTTGCGCTGCATAGCCCAATGATTTTTTCTCTTGAGAAATTCCGAATGCAGTCACGATAAACTCGTCCAGCTCTGAGGTACCAGCAGCAAGAATTACATCAATAGCACTGGAATTACCTACCGTTAGGATCTTAGTGGAGAATCCGATAAAGGAGTAGACCAACATGGATTGGGCTCCGGGAACGGTGATGGAATAATTTCCATCCAAATCTGTTATAGTACCCGTAGTGGTACCCTGAATAACAATACTCACGCCTGGAAGTGGATTACCATCTTCCTTGGCTTTGACTTTTCCTTTTACCTCCTGCTGTGCATAAGTAGGCAAACTGAGCAGAAAA
>Ga0222706_1000157_pt1 | contig 17967 bp, 18 predicted proteins | sample AntAcemetage1572_FD_179829 | JGI IMG/M metagenome (GOLD analysis project Ga0222706, IMG submission 179829) | Saline water microbial communities from Ace Lake, Antarctica - #1572 | ecosystem: Environmental > Aquatic > Non-marine Saline and Alkaline > Saline | place: Antarctica: Ace Lake...
CCTCGACGATGAATCGGTCCGCGTCCGTCAAATGCAGCTCGGTCTGTTTCATGGGTACACCCTCGTAAGCCACGTAGCGATACGTACAGTGTATTCATGTTCTTTTAGTTGTGTTTCAACGTACTAGCCTGCTCGGGGAGAGGCCCCCGCCGCAGAGCGTCGATCACCCGATTCCACAGGTTGTTGCCCTGGAGCATCTTGCGCGCTACGCGGGCTTTGCGGGCCAGTCGCTGGGCACTATGATGAGCGTCGGCGCAGCTGTAGCCGCAGGCGATGCGAGGGCGACCAGGACCAGGCGCACCCGACGCGTCGGCCGCAGTGCCACCACTGCGCGCGCGCTCACGCGAGATGGTCGATGCACTGCGGCGCAGCTTGCGGGCAATTGCCCGCAAGCTGCAACGGTAATCAAGCATGACTTGCATCACCGCTCGCTCCCCCAAGCTCAGATGGTTGTAGGTCTTGGTCAATGCAGCAGATTCTCCACGAAGAAAGTGTTGCATTTGGACTTTGAGCGCGGCTTATGATACGACCAAATGTCACTGTTGAACTATGTCAGGCGGGCAGCCCCACTAAGCTAAAAGCGTCACGCTTGAACTAGGAACGGAAACGGTACTCTTGTTCATGAACCCACCAGTTTCATCTCTGTGGAGTACTCAAACTTCACTTAGAGGCGTCTTTGGCGCCGACATCGTCACTCTTAAACTATCAAGTGTCCCCGTTAAACTATGGACAAAACTGAAAACCACATTGAAACTAGAGTGACTGACTTGACTGAGATCATCATGGCACGGCAAAATAGTTCAACGGTGACAGTCTTACAAATTCAGCTCCCTATTTGGCCTGAGCAATTTCGCGGAATTCCTAACGCCTTGGCTCGCAGTGCCTTGTTCAACGTGGCGAACATTCGTAAAGGTGCGCGCGGCAACCTTAAACGAGTCGAAATTGCAGCGGTAAAAGGCATCACGATCACCTACACAGGTGAAGAGCTTCGACAGGATGACGAAGATGCTTTCCTCCAACTTGTGCACATCTGCAGAACCCAAGAACTTGGGACAGAGGTACGTTTTACCGCGCACGCCCTCCTGACAGAGCTTGGCTGGACTAAAAACAGCGCAAGTTACAGACGATTAGTTGACTGTCTCGATCGACTCAAGGCCTCTTCTCTGGCCGTCACCGTTGATGTGGACAAAGGCAAAGTAAATTACACCGGATCGCTCATCCGCTCGTTTCGCTGGAGGCAAGATGGGAACAATGCACCCATGCGAGAGTGGACTGTTCTGCTGGAGAAAGAGATCATCGCTCTCTTCCAGCCCAGCAGCTATTCCCGAGTTGACTGGAAACTGCGGCTGACATTGCCGCCATTGGCTAAGTGGCTTCACAGCTTCTTCCATACCCACTCACAGCCCTTCCCCTATAAGGTCGCGACCCTTCACTCACTGACTGGATCAGAGGTTTCAGAGATACGCAAATTCCGGTACAAGCTGCGCATTGCACTGGAGCTTCTTGTCGAACGTGGCTTTCTGAAGACCGCGCGCATCGACCCAAAATCAGATCTTGTCATGGTTGAGCGAGTTCTGGCTTTGCCGTACTGAGCACTTAACAACATAGTTCAAGCGTGACGCCAAACACCATCAGTGACTGCTGGCGGGACTAAAAAGCCTGACTGAATCAGGCTTTTTTCGGTGTTGGAGGAAACTATGACTTGCTCTTTTTGCGCTGGATATACTCCTCAAGCGCCTTCACCAGAACGGATCGAACTTCTGGCATCTCCTCTTCGACGAGACCATTGATAGTCAAGTCGATCTGCCCTTTTTTGACGAACATCTTGACTTGGCCTTTCTGGCGGCCAAAATCAAAAGGGAGTGCAGCAGCGCGGTCGCGACTTTTCGGTCCCTCCTGGCGGTGTTTGACCAGCGTGATGATCTGGTTGCGGTTGAGCTTGCGACGCTTGACCTCCTCGATAATCTCAAGAGCAATTTCAATAGCCCCCTCCATCGAGGCTTCATCCTGGCTGTCGGGGAACAACTCGCTTACTGCGTACAACGCGGCCAGGGTAGAGGTCTCTGCAGATTCGGCCATTGAGCGCTGCACTTTCTCGGGCATACGTGAAACGCGCAGATACTTGCTGACAGTGCCCTCGGAGAGCTTCCCACCATCCAGACCTTTGATTCGTTCTACAACGTCGCGCTGAGAAGCAACGGCTCCACGCTTGAGCAAAAGACTCATGCTGAGCGCGAAGTCCAGAGCAGTAGTCGGTGAGCGGCGCTCATTGAACTCCCGAGCACGCTCGTACAGTTCTAGGTCGTCCTTCGGTGGAGGCTCTATCTTGACATCGAGGTATCCCCGATCAGTAATCCTCGCAGCACGCAACCGAGTGCCTCCGTCGATGAGTTGGATGCGACCATCCTTTATGTAACCACTGACGGCTACATCTTGGCCATCAGGCAACGACTGCGCAATCTGATCGATGTTCTCGCTGAGGTAGATCTGTCGAGGTCCGAGAGTGTTTGGGTCAATGAGTGCTATCGGTACCTGAACGATGAAACCAACGTCGCAGGTTGAGATATCGAACGCGGCGCCAGTACCCAGTCGGGTGATTGTTCTGACCGCGAGTTGACCTACAGGTGCGATTTCGGTCGGCTCCGCTGCGGGAGCGCCTTCCTCTGCTGCAAGCCCAGATGGACGCCGCTCGGTGATTGCCTGAGCAACAGCGAAACGGTCGACTGCCGCTGCAGATGATGTTTCTGCCTGGCGACGCATTGCGGACTTAGGGTCGAGCTTGAGTTTCTGAGCGGTCATATCAGGCTCCCTTCTTGTTTGCGGGCTTTGCCTTGAGGCCCAGAAGACTGAGGACTTCTTTTGTGAGGCCGTCCACCTCTTCAATTGCGACCCGCGCGTTGGGCATGGAGTGGACTGTTGCTCCATAGGCCATAGAGCCAGTGATTGCCGCTGCTCTACTGAGCGCACTCTTCATCAAGGGGATCTCTTTGTCTTCCTCCAGAAGCTCTTGCTCAGCACGCTCAAGGGCGTTGATACGTGACTTGGGCGGCACAGCAACTGGCAGAACCCGTGCGGGGTATCGCCGCCCACTTGTTCGCCACGCTTCCTTTGCAAGCTGCTTGGCAGCGGGGAGTGCTGAAGATGCCTGTGGGCTCAGCATGGTCGGAATTATCGCGAGGTCGCTTACCAGCAACGAAGCCCATGTTCCTTTTTCGTCGATACCAGGTCGGCAATCAATGACGATCACTTCGTACTTGGGTGCGAACTTTGCCAATTCAGCGGCCGTGGAGGACTGATACATGTAGCCGTTCCACACGGTTGAGGGGAAGTTTTGCCCCTCCATATTTCCGGCCCAGGAGGTGGAAGTGCGCTGGTCATCAAGATCGGCAAGAAGGACATCGAACCCCAAGTGACCCAGTGAGCCTGCAAGCTGGCAAGCAGTAGTAGTCTTGCCCACCCCACCCTTCTGGTTGAAGATTGTGATTATTTTTGCTGCATGGGTCGTCATACCGGTCCTTTTCTTAGTATGAGTATTTTACTGAATAAATCTAAATAATAAAATAAAATGCCCTATATTTTGCAAATTACAAGCTTAAATAAATAAAAGTTTGCAAAGTAACAACGAAATTTTGTGAGGGGTTCCGCTACTTATCCCAGATGTTTTGTGAAACGGTAAATCCAAGTCTGACATTTCCCTGCCTAGAATTTTTAATTCAGATGGAGAGACTTTTAATGAGTGCAGCCTAGCTTTCCCCGGGGAAAGTTCTCTCTGAGAAGGTGGGCTTACTCAAGGCGCTCGGCTCGAGCGAAGAACTGGCTTGCTCAAAGCCGAGGACATCTCTTGGAAAAAATCTCTCAGTTAGGCGGTGTTCGGAAAGCTCAGTGAAGCCACTTCATGATGCCGGCGATGTGCACGAAGCCCAGAAATCTTTCATCGAGCTTGTCATAGCGAGTCGCTACCCGACGAAAGACCTTCATGCGTTGGAAAAGATTTTCAATCAGGTGGCGCGCCTTGTAGCGTTGCTTGTCCCATGCACGCTGCTGTTTGCGGTCCCCTTTACAGGGGATGATGACCTGCACACCTTGCTCTTGAGCGCACTGAACAATCTTGTCTGAATCGTAGGCTTTGTCGGCCAAAAGCGCCTTGGCCGACAAGTTCTCGAGCAACCCCTGCACTGGCCTGGAGTCGTGCTGCTGTGCCCCGGCGTCAGCACAAAGCACAGCGGATTTCCCAGTGCGTCGCAGACGGTATGGATCTTGGTGTTCAGCCCCTCGCGCTTGATACCGATGGTCTGGGGGCCAGCTGTCTTTTGAGCACCTGCCGAGGCTTGATGCGCCTTGCAGCAAGTCGAGTCGATCATGACCTCCTCCAAGTCGGGCTGCTGCAGGCCCTAAAAAATCGTTCGAAGTGCCCTTTTTGCACCAGTAGACATAGCGCTGGTACAACACTACGTTCCATTTGCCCAATTGTTCAGGAAGGTCTCGCCAAGGCGAGCCCGTGCGGGATATCCAGAGTAGTGCGTTGAAGAAGGTTCTTTGGGCCCCTCAAGACGGCCCTTGCAGGTTGGCAGTAGTGGATGAATGCGAGCCCACTGCTCGTCGGTGTAGGTGCGACGTGTGTAGGTCATTCAGGTGAAATCGGGCAATTTCAGCACGTTCTTGCGAACAGAGGACGCACCTCGCGCCCATTCAAAAAATACAAGCGCTTGAGAAAGCTCTCCTCTTGCCTTCGTGCGTCCAACTTTCCGAACACCGCCTAGTTCGGACATGTTTCTTCTTTTCCAGCTGCTTGGAGTTTTTAAGTGCCAGGCATCTTGCAGAGACTTTTACCTGGATGTTATTGCTGACGGTTGAAATGCTCGCGAAACCATAAAAGATAATTTTTAAGGCACTTTCTCCGGGGAAAGTTGGATCTCTAGATCGTTACGCTAGTTCGGAGTATTCGTGCCTGAGCAGGCGAGCTTGAGACTTTCCCCGGGGAAAGTCTCAAGAATTGCTGCAGGAGAGCCGCTGCTTTCTGAGCGCGGGATGTGAGCAGTTGCGGTATTCAGCTAAGGAGAGCATCGCCCCCTAGCCATCGCAAAGAAAGAACTTTCTCCGGGGAAAGTTTGTCAGAGTGATTCGGCGGACGTTTTCTTGAAAGCATTCGAGAGCTTGTGAAGCTTGGCCATCTTGCGATGGCGCTCGGTCTTGCCGTAGATGTTAGTGGTCGAAATACTCGCGTATTCCAGTAAATCCAGAGCAAAATCGATTCGACGCCCTCGATGCCACGGATCGCGTTGCCAACGTGAAATGCAGCCAGTGAGAAGATGACTGGCGCATCTTCTCTACAGTCCCAACAACTTTGAACTGCCTCGGGGTTGAGGCAATTTCAAAGAATTCTATAAGCGCGAGCGCGAGGTGGAACGTCTGCGGGCGAACGCCTTCCGCCATTCTCTATGCTCGCCTGAGACGCACGCTCGGATCGAGCAGCAGCCGTTGCTTTGCAGCTTGATCTGATACCTCTGCCTTGCTGACCGAAGCGATGTGCGTGGGGTAGCCGCCCACCAAGAAAGCGCCTTTTCGATGGTCACCGAAGAGTAGGGCAGAGCATCAAGGCAACGGCGTGCCAGATAGATCAACAGCTCGTCAATCAGACCATCGAGCATTGGCGCCTCACGATCCTTGTCTCGTTTGCCCAGAACGTGAAGCAGCCAGCCTCCTTCATTGCCTCACTCTTGGAGTCAGTCTCGATGTAAACCAGATCGTCACGTCGAGCTGCAGCCATCTGCTAAGTACGAAGACCGGTCATGCTCGCGAACTTGAAGAAGTGCATGCAGACGGAGAAATTTTCGTTCTTTCGCACTGGTAGTTTGTTCAGGTATGCGTCGATGGCCTCAACAGCCTTCAGTGGAAGCACGCGGCTCAGAACAGATGTCCGACGCTCGCGAGCACGCCCAAGACCAGCCTCGTCCACTGCCGCAGTGCAATCCCTGCCAACCCCCTTAAGGTCAGACGAAACTTGAACGCCAGACAATGAGCTGGCGTTGAGGTATCGCATGCTCACAGGCTATGAGAAGAATCCGCTCACGATTAAAAGAGATTTTTAAATGTTGATGGCTTGAGATCTGTGTTGCTTCTCTGTGTATCAACCTGGCTTCGATCCATCCAAATCTTGCGCGATGCGCCCCACGCTGAGCTTGAGGCCCAGCATTCCAAAGATTTGATTCATGGTGTGAACGGTGCCTTCGCTGCGCTCTTGCTCGATGTCTTGCATTGTTCGATAGGCAACCCCAGACAGCTTGGCCATCTCAGTGGTGGTCAAGCGCATGGTTTTCTTTAGGTGACGAACCGCCTGTGCCAATGACCATTCTGGGTGTGCGAGGACGTCTTCGACTGCCTTTTTGCGTAAATCGAGCTGCTCCGAAATCGACAAAATGTTGAAGCGTTTGTCCATGGTGTTTAGACGAGTGCCGCCAACTCGTCCGCTCTTTCCAAGATGTGTGGACGCACATGGTCCATGACCGCGGGTTCAAGGCCCATCACCTCCCCAAGCACTGCGATTTGCCTCAGGGCGGGCTCCATTGCTTTGAGGCCAGCACATAGAAACTCACGGGAGACAGGCGCAGTTTTCTTCTGTTTCCGCATCTTCGGCATCAGTGCAGCCAGCTCGCAAACCCGATCCAGAACACGGACCCATTCGGGCTTTCCTGCATCGTTGTCCTCCCACCGAATGCGCCGTGCAATGCCGTCGGGATGCAGGTACATGGGAGCGAAATCATAGAGGGGCGTCAGTGCAATGCGACCATGGAAGTCGCGCTGCACGGCGGTGTTTCGGGCGTGATTGTCTTTGTTGAGCATCGCCAAATTGGCAATGTCCCGCTTGATGTACTCCAGCAGTTCCACTTGCGGGTTCGTGCAGTGCCGTATCAGTGCTTGGCATACCTGATCGTGTGTAGGCACCGCCTCGAACCCGGGCATGCCGGTGAGCGTGGCGATGCTTTCCTGGGCCAGCCGGGTCACGCGCCCGTTTTGGGCCAGTCGGTCGAAGCGAGGAATAAAAAGTGCCCTTTGGTGCAGGGCCAGTGGCGCATGCACGCGCAGGCCCAGTCGCTGAGCGATGCCCATGTACGGTGCCTCGTGCCGCAAGATACTGGCCATTTTTGGATCTGCGCCACGGCCAAACTTGACGATGTAATGCGCCACGGCTCGATCGTCGGGCAGCGTGTGGTCAAGGTACAAAAGCCCATCATTGGCACGAGTCAGAAGAATCTTAGGCCACTCACCCTGCACGCCCGACGAGCCGGCCACGAAAAGACCGTGCGAGGCCAGGTACTCCGAAAAATCGCCGCTTCGCTGTGCCACCCCGTCATCGGTGAAGCCGCGCAGCGGTCCGGCGTTGGCATCAAGCCAGTTGGCAGCCTCTTTGACCCGCAGGTTGCCGATCGGGTTGCCCGCACCGGCCAGCAGCAACTTCCAGTCTGCGACAACGTCAGCTGTTGCTGACTGCCCGATGCGCCGAAGCAGCTCCTGCCGACCGAATCCCTGAGGAAGCATGTCGATGAGAAAGACGGGCCAGTGCGATTGCTCCAACGGCTCCAGACCGACCGGCCAGCGCGCGCAAACCGCATGGGCATCTGTCGCGCCTGGGTGTTCGAAGGCCCAATCGACAGCGTAACCGGAATACGTCTTGGCCTTCCAACCACTATCTTCGGCACCCAGCAAGCGCACGCTCGAAACGTCGTGCCATGCGCCAGCGGCATGAAGTTGAAGATTACAGATATTTTCCATTTACACGAAATTATAGTCAAAGTGTTCTAATTTTAAGAACCACTTTGTATGTATTTTCGTGTTTTTAAGGTACTACTTGGGAAAGTGTTTTTTTGGCTAGCTAGACATAAGTTTCAGCCAAAGGCTTTCCCGATTTCAGCGACCTGGCGCTGCAATGGTGCTTTTGCGTAGATGTTCATGGTCGTGCTCAGGTTGGCGTGGCCCAGCTGCGCCTGTACAACTTCCATTGGGACTGCGCGCTCGATGGCACGGGTTGCGAAAGTGTGGCGCAGCCAGTGTGAGGATGCGCCGGCCAAGGACTGGCGCTCCGCCGAGGTCAACGCGCTGGCACTGATTGCCTTGCGCAGCCAGGCACGAACCGTGAGATAAAGCGCCTGGTAGCCGATCGGCTCCATCGGGTCCTTGAGGCTGGCCAGAAGCGGTGCATCGGATGGCGCCTGCTCGATGCCCGGCAGGCCGCGGGCGCTCAGATAGTTCTGGAGCGCGGCCATAGCCACTGGTGGGATCGCAGCGACCCGAGGTTTACCGCCTTTGCCCATCACTTGGAGCACGTAACCGCCACTGGCAAAGCGCAAGTCTCCCAACCGGGCCACCAAGACCTCGGATGACCGCAGGCCGACACCGGCCAGGAATCGCACCAGGAAAAGCATGCGTTCGCGTGCAGCAGAAGGCGGCTGGGCTTCGATGAAGCGCTCAATTTCGCTCTGTGCATCCTCGCTTAGTGCCCGGGTGTCGACAGAGTTCACTGCCGTCTTCTTCATCGCGGTCCGTGTCTTGATCAGCGGCCATGGGTTGTTGGGGATGTGGTTGGCCAGCTTGAGGTAGGCGAAGAGGGCGCTCACGATATTAAGCAGGTGATGCTGGCTGACTTGCGACAACTGACCCCGAAACGGGGCCCAACCCGGCTGACCAGGCTTGGCGCGCTCGCGCGAGATCCAAGTTTGGGGAATGTTCTCGGTGAAGGCCCGAAACGCCAGGCAGTCCTCCACCCTGACATCCCGAAATCCCATGCCGTGGCGCTCGCGCTGGAGCCACAGCATAAAAACCCGAGCCTCGCGCCAGAAGCTTTTGACTGTGGCCGCAGATCCGGCGTGGGTCTGGATCCAGCTCTGAACGGCTTGCAGGTCGGTGGTGGCGGTGAGCATCGAGCCGGGCACGGCGGCATTTGCGAACAGCTGTGGTGTGCCTGTACCTGTGACCAGATTGATATCGAGAGATGGGAGGCCGACAGGCAGTTTCATCACGTCGTCGGGCTGGCTCAGCAAGGTGGGGGAGGGGAGCGCGAAGATTCTCTTGGCGGGCGCAACCGCGGCCGGTATGAGCGTGTGCAGGTGCGAAGCGATGCGCTGGGCCTTGCGTTTGCCGATGCCGGGCAAAGTCGCGTACCAGCGCCCTGCGCGGGCAATCGCCTGAGCGAGCTCGGACAGGTTCATGAAGCCCGCCCCAACCAGTTTGTTTGCGGTCCGCTCATCGAACCAGCCGGTGACCATGTCGGTGGGCTTGGGCTGCTCGGCATCGGTGGATTCCAGGCGGCGCAGCAGATCGAGCTGGCGCTTTCGCAGCCGCTCTCGGCGCGCGGCCTTGTTGTCGACCGGGTAAGCGTCTTGGTAAAGCCCTTGCTGCTCAGATTCGCTCCAGCCGTCCAGATTGCGTTCGCAGATGAAGTCCTCGAGAGAAGGGCGCTCGGCACCACTGCGCGACTTAATCAACACCCCGACCAGCCTCCAAGCGGGATCGCTTTGGCGTCGGCCGACCGCTCTGACCTGGTCGACCACCTGGCGGTGTGCGGCTTGAGCCTCGTTTCCATGCTCTATGCCAAGGTATCGGCGCGCGCTCTCAACCAAGTCCAGACCTTCGGCTGCCGCCCTCAGGTGTGCGAAGTGGTGTGGACCCAGGCGGCGCGCAAAGCGCAGGGTGTGGAGTTGCTTGGCCATGGCGCGGGGCCTTTTCATAGGAGAAACAGGGTGGGGGCGGACTGGGGCAGCGTGATTTCTTGGCGAGGTGGGTTTTTGACGCCGTTTTTTGCACCTAAGATAATGTAGCATTATCTTAGGTGTATGAGGTTTCTGGATCGCTCTATGAGACTGCATCTGCAGCACTTGCTGCACTTGCTGCACTTAATCGACTACCATCACCATCGAAAGATCGGGATATCTGGGAAATCCGTCCCTGACCAGCGACTCACAAAGTGGGCAGCTGGCCAAGCAGCTTCAGGAGAAACAACAATGACAACCCTCGATAGAGTGGCGAAAACAATGCCGCCGCTGCCCATGACCGCTGAGGAGGCCGAAATGGCACGCGTCGCGCAGCGATGCATCATGGAGGCGCTTGATCACTCTCGTGCAGCACAGATCACCCTCACCACCGACAAAGGGGAGCATCCGACAGTAGCTGTTCCGCCATCAGCACTCAAATTGATCGGCCAGTTGCTGGGCGCACTCAGCGAGCGGCGCACCGTCACCATCGTTCCCAACGATTTGGAATGCAGCACCGTCCAAGCAGCCAACTACCTGAACGTTTCCAGGCCGTTTGTTATCAAGGAGATTGCTGCCGGTCGACTCAAACACCGCATGGTGGGCACGCATCGGCGAATCGAGTTTTCAGACCTGCTTGCCTATGCCAAGGAGATGCGAGGAAAGCAAGATCAAGCACTTGAGCGGATGGCCGACAACGCGCGGGAACTCGGTTTGGAGTATTGATTTGGCAGGACACGCTCGATACACAGCCCTGCTTGACGCGTGTGTTCTCTACCCCTTGGCGATGGCCGACTCACTCATGAGCCTGGCCACAGCCGGGCTCTATGCTGCAAAGTGGACAACCAGAATCGAATCAGAGTGGATTTCGGCTCTTGAGGCAGATCGACCGGATCTTATCGGTCGACTCGACTATCGCCGAGAACAGATGCGCAATGCTGTTCCCGACTGGGAAGTGCCCGAAGCGGCTTGGTCTGCATGTGCAGGAGGGCTTACTCTGCCGGATCCCAATGACATACATGTCTTGGCCGCTGCGCTCGCTGGACATGCTGACTGCATCGTGACAGCTAACTTGAGAGACTTTCCAAGCGCACTTGTCGCTGACCTAGGAATTGAGGTTATCCATCCGGATCAGTTTGTTGTTGCGCAGTGGGATCTTGACCAGCTAACCGCGGTTGCCGCTTTCAAACGCATGAGGACACGCTGGAAAAAACCCGAGGCAAGCCCAGAAGACTTCGCTACGGCGCTCGAGAGGGGCGGTCTCCCGTCGACCGCACAACGACTTCGAGAGGCTGCCGAACTCATCTAGTGGCCGCGCAAAAGTAGCGATCAAAACGGGGTCCATGGATGTTGGCTTCTGAGTGTTGACGCCGACCGAAAACTGACCCACGGGGGTGCGGACGATTTCTTGGACTACCTTGGAGGTAGTTCATGTATTCATACGAGGACCGGCTTCGAGCCGTGCAGCTGTACATCAAGCTGGGCAAGCGCCTGGGCTTGACCATTCGCCAGCTTGGCTATCCGACGAAGAACGCACTCAAGACCTGGTACGGCGAGTACGAGCAGCGGCTTGAGTTGCCGGCTGGCTACGCTCGCCCGCCGAGGTATTCCCAGGCGCACAAGGAGCGTGCCGTCGAGCATCACCGCGACCACGGCCACTGCATCGCGGCCACGATCAAGGCACTGGGCTATCCCTCGCGGTCTTTGCTGTCCGCATGGATTCACGAGCTGAATCCGCAGGCTCGCGGGCCTGCGGTTGGCCGATCCCAGGCGCTGGCGCCTGAGGCCAAGCAGTCTGCCGTGATTGCCTTGTGCGGCTGATGTGCTGAGGGCTGAAGGATGAGTAGGCAGAAGGTTTAACGATTATTGATCGGCAACTTTAGGCTGATCACCGCCGCTTGGTTTCGCACATCGAGCGACCGCATTCGTCCGAACCGGTCGTCCTCCTCTGTAGGATGGCGGTGCAGGGAGTAAAAATGCAGAAACAGATAAAAGTGCAGGTGAGTGGGAAATTTGGCGTCGACGGGCTGTTGCCGGGCTTTCCTGCAGGTACGCAGGCATTGTGGCAATGCAACGTATTAACGACCCTGTTGTGGATCGGGATCCTCACAGCGCCCCCTAGGTACCGGGGATTCGATCTTTCGACGTTTTGGGCGTGGCTTCGATACGCGAGTGCGATTTCAGATCACCATCTGGGCTTACGACTCAAGCCTATTTGGACCGAGGTCGACGCACACCAGAAGACGGTGATGTCCGACGATTTCGGCATGGGATTCTCCTGTCACTATCTGGCTGAGCAACACGGCATCCAAGCGTTTGCAAACACCGACTACTTGCTCGACGCTTTGGTGGGCGTCACAACTCTCCGACCGAGTCGACGCGGGCCCGCAAAGAGCCCTGACTTTATAGGCATCGACGCGGCTGGCGGCCTACACGTCCTGGAGTGCAAGGGCACCCAGTCGTCCATCGACTACCTTTGGACAGCCGTCGAAAATGGCACATCGCAGAAGAACAACTTCACGAACTCCACTCCCTTCGTGTCGTGCATGGTGGGCGGTATCTTCGTTCCTCAGCATCGGAGCGAAGAAGAAGCGTAAGCGTCTGGGCGAGGCATCTTGAGTTGACGGAGATATCGCCCGAGCATCGCGTCCATGATGAACGTGGTGGAGATGATCTGTGTTGGGGCGGTGGTCAGGCTACGCCGCTGGCTGCAGGGCGTCGTCTTGGCGGTGTGCATTGGCTATCGCAGCCAATGCCTGCGCTCAGCGTTCAGACGGCACGCCGGCGCAACCTCTCGCTCGTCAAGCGCCCGGCTGCCAGCTGTGGGGCAGCAATTCCTCGATCCGACTGTTGAGTTGCGTGGGCAGTCGCGTCAGCACATCCTTCAGAGTAAGCGTTCCGCGAACCCATCTTGCGCCGGCGATGGCGACGGTGTTATCCGGGGGCGCTTGGTTCAGCGTTGGTTGGCAGCGCATCGGCCGCGGCTGGCACACCCGGCGCTGCGGCTTTCTCGGCAGGCTTCCAGTTGTGCGGCAGCAGCGAGTCCAGGTCGCGGTTCTTCAGCGTCGGCAGACGCTCGAAGACATCCTTCAGGTAGGCCCACGGGTCATGCCCGTTGAGCTTGGCCGACTCAATCAGGCTGAGCATCACGGCAGCACGCTCTCCAGCCTGCTGGGAGCCCACGAACAACCAGTTTTTACGACCCACAGCCAGTGGGCGGATCGCATTCTCCGCAGCGTTGTTGTCAATCGGCACATCGCCATCATCCAAGTAGTGCGTGAGCGCGCGCCAGTTGCTCAGGCTGTAGTCGATCGCCTTTGCCGTGATGTCGGCTTTGGCCAAGGTCTGGCGTTTCGCCAGCAACCAGGCATGCAGTGCATCGGCAACGGGCTTGGCGCGGCTTTGGCGCAGCAGCAGACGCGCCGAGGGCTCAAGTTCTCGCGCCTCTCGCTCCACCTCGTACAGCCGGGCGATCAAGGCCACCGCGTGGGCTGCGATCTCGCTGCCATTGAGCTTGTGGGCTTCGAACAGTTTGCGCCGGGCGTGCGCCATGCACAGGGCGCCTGTGATGGCGCCCGCACGCTGGAGCTTGTGGTACCCGCTGTAGTCGTCGGTGACCAACGTCCCTGTGAAGTCTTGCAGCACGCGCTGGGGGTGCTCGCCGCCTCGGCTGGTGCAGAAGTCGAACAGCACCGCACGCTGGGGCACGAAGTTGGTCGTGCGGTAGACCCACACGTAGGCCCGCTTCGTCTTGCCCCGCCCCGGCGCCAAGAGTGCCACCGGCGTCTCATCGGCGTGCACCACGGCATGACCCAGGATGAACGCCTTGAGCGCCTGGGCCAGTGGCGCCAAGCGGTGCCCGCAGATGCCGATCCACTGCGCCATGCTCGAGCGCGCGATGTGCACACCCGACCGGGCGTAGATTTCTTGCTGGCGGTACAGCGGCAGGTGGTCGTCGAGCTTGGCCACCACCACCTGGGCCAGCAGACCGGGGGCCGGGATGCCCTTGTCGATCATCTGCGCGGGCATGGGGACAGCCGCAATGCTCTGGCAGCACGCGCAGGCGTATTTGCCGCGGATGTGGCGCAGCACGAAGAACTGGGCTGGTACGCAGTCCAGTTGCTCGCTGACCTCTTCGCCAATGCGCTTCATGGCTTGGCCGCAGGCGCAATGGGTCTCGGGGATATCGTGGTGGTGCTCGATGCGGGGCAGGCTTGCGGGCAGTGCCTGGCGCACGGCTTGGCCCTTGGCGCGCGGCGGTGATGGCGCGGGCAGCTTGGCGTCCTCAGCCGCCCGGTCCTCGAGCGCGGTGTCGGTGAGGATGGAATCGAACAGCACCGCTTGCGTGGTGGTGTCCAGGCTCTCGCTGGAGGAGCCGAAACGCCAGCGCTTGAGCCGCGCGATCTCAAAGTTCAGGGCTTCGATTCTGGTCTGCTTGAACTTGAGTTCGCCTTGCAGCCGATCCAGGAGCGCGCGCAGGTCTTGCAGCGTTTGGGGCGAGACCTCCGACACCGCAGCCGATGGTGCTGACGCATCGCTGGTGGTGGTGTTTGGGCCTTCGAGCATGGGCCAAATTTACCTCGCGCGTGCGCACGCGCGAAGCGGGACTTTCCCGCATGGACAAACGCAAAATTGGTAGGGTCAGAACCCGATCTGCCCATCAAATCGCCGTGATGGCGTGCGCCTGCGCCGCACCCAGGCGCTGCCACGGCAGGCCCGCCACCAGCCAGTCGAACTGCTCGCGGCTGAGGACCAGGGAGCCCGTGTCCTCGCGCGGCCACGCAAAGCTGCCCGACTGCAAGCGCCGCGTGCACAGCCACATGCCCACCCCATCGAACACCAGCACCTTGAGCCGGTCGGCCCGTCGGTTGGCGAACACGTAGGCGTGGTGGGCCTGCGCGCCCAGCACAAAGCCGTGCACCACCTGGGCCAGCAATTTGTCGATGCCACCGCGCAGGTCACTGGCGCCCAGTGCCAGCCAGATGCAATCGATGCGGATCATTGGCCCAGCTCGCGCATCAGGCTGGCCAGCTCAGCGGTGTGGGCCAGCGGCCAGTGCAGATCGAGCTGCGCGGCACCACAGCGCATCTGCATGCGAACCGTCGCGACCGATGCAGTGTCTGGCGCGAGGTGAGCAGCCACGAAGCCGCGGGGTTGGGACTTCGGTGTGTGGGCCACACCGTCCAGCCGCGCCTGCCAGCGCCGGGCGTGCGCGCACCAGCTTGCCAACGAGCGCTCAGGTACGCCATTGGCCTGGGCCCACGCTTTGCCCTTCTGACCAGAGGCCCGGTACGCCGCCACCACTTCCAGGCAGCGCTGCATTTGTTCTCGATCCATCATCGTCTCTTCCCATTGGTTGGTTGCAATGGGACGAGATTCGCAGCTTCAAACGGGCGCGGGAAGATGGGTTCGCGGAACGCTTACGACTCGGCGTACGGGTTGTCGTTGCTCACCGCAGGGCGGCTGCGGCTGTGCGCCACGCCCAGGCGCTGCATGGTGGCCAGCATCGTTTCGCCCTTCATCGGGCCGCCGTTGTCCGAATGCACCGTGACCTGGTTCGCACCGACACCCTGACGCCGACAGATGTCCTCCAACAGCGCGGCGGCCCGCTCTGCGCTCTCGCCATCGAAGACCTGCCAGCCCACCACCTTGCGGCTGAAGATGTCCACGAACAGGTACAGGTAGAAGAACCGGCCGCGCAACTGGGTGGGCAAGTAGGTGATGTCCCAGCAGTAGATCTGGTCGGGCCTTCTCGCAACCAAGGCGCGGGGTTTGCTGCGCTTTTGCGGCACGCGTTCAAGGCGGCGGTGAGCCAGTTGCCCAGCCTGACGCAGCAGCCTGTACAGGGTTGACTCACTCGCCACGTACACGCCCTTGTCAGCCAGACGGGGCACGATCTGGCTGGGTGGCAGGTCCTTGAACTCCTCACTGTTGAGCACAGCCAGAGCCGCCAGGCGTTCGGTGTCGCTCAGTTTGTTGGGCGGGCAGTTATGAATGCGTTGATCAGGGGTTCGCCTGTCGCCCACATACAGCGCATTTTTGCCAGCATCGACCCAGCGCTGCACGGTGCGTGCGGCCAGCCCGATGATCTCGCAGGCCCTGTGCAAGCGCGCGCCGGCGCTGCACGCTTGGGCAATCAGCTCCAGCACGGTGGCGCGTTGTGCGAGGGTGCTCATATGTCCTCGCCCTGCGATTTCAGAACCAAGGCCTGGAACTTTTTTTGAAGGATCAGCAAAGCGGCGGCCTCGGCCAGCGCGCGGTCCTTGCGGCGCATCTCGCGCTCCAACTGGTCGTGCCGGCCTTGCAACTCGCGCAGCGCGGTGTTGGCCAGGCGTTGCTCAGCGGCGCTGGCAGCAGCGGGCGGCGTCGATGCGCAAAAGGCGTCGCGCCACTGAATCAACTGGTGCTCGAACAAGCCCTTCTCGCGGCACCAGGCGTGCAGCGCCGGCCCCACCAAGGCGTGACTTTCGTTCAAGGCCAATAGCCGCTGAACAGGACTCCACTGGGCTGCAGGCGTGTCGCCGGGCAGGGTTGGCGCATGCGCCAACCCTGCCCCCACAGAGCGCGATCTCTTGAGCCAGCTCTTGAGCGTTCCCAGGGGCATGTTCAGCTCAGTGGCCACCGATTCCAAGGTGCGCGAGCCGCGCGTGCGGACCTTGCTCAATGCCTGCTCTATGAACTGTGGCGAATGTTGATTCTTTTGCATGTTGTGTCGCTTTGGCGCGGATCATCCGCGTGAAAAGGGCGGCGACAACTAGTCTGACGCAGGGGGCCCGTGCAGCCACCATCCCAATTGGTCAGCGAACCTGTCAAAGGCAAGCCACTGCGCATCGCGCGTGGTTTTGCACGCTAAAAAAGCACAGAGAGTGGGCAATGCGCCCCAGACAGTTCATGGGCGCAGTCAGCTCCGTGAGGTTGGGTCGGGGCCTTCACACCGGCCACAGATGCCGCCAAGGCGCGAAAGGCAGTCATGACCGATCCCATTCAACCCGCTGTGGCTGCAACCCGCACCAAGCCGCGCCCGCCGCAAAAGGTCAAGCCGCTTTGGAGCCAGCCCGAACCTGCGCTGGTCACGATGCAAAATCATCCCTTGGTACGTCGCCACTACCGCGTTGCCACTGCGGCTATTGAACAGTTGGTGGATCTGGTTGAACGCTGCATCCGGGTGCTGGTGCCCGGTGCCTTGATTCATGCCCGCCCCCGCATGGGCAAGACCCATGCGATTGACTACGTTGCCCTGCACCTGGCGAGGCATCGACCAGACATCCTGGTTTTGCGCATGTCGTGCGAACATCACCGAGCCGATTTTGAAGGACCATTTTTTAGTACCTTGCTCAGTGCCGCCGGCGTGCGCCATCCTCAGCCCAAGTCGATCACCGAGAAGCGTTTCGCTTTGATGTGCCGTCTGAGCGAGCAGCTACAGATGCGCGCGGGCCACATCGTGGTGCTGTTATGCGATGAGGCGCAACGGCTGTCCAAGCATGCCCTGGAATGGCTGCGCGATGTCCACGACCAGTTGGCGCACCATGGGGTTCGTCTGTTGACGTTCCTTGTTGGGCAACCCCAGCTGATGGAACAAAAGGCCCACTACCAGCTGAGCGGTGACGAACAAATTGTGGCGCGCTTCATGATCGAGCAGCAGCATTTCAGAGGCATAGCCGACGCCGTCGACGCAGCCACCTGTCTGGCCAGTTACGACCTGAGCCGCTATCCGGAGGAAACTGGAAAAACCTTCACACAGTTTTTTTATCCGCAGGCGTTTGAGCGTGGTTTGCTCCTGGAGAAGTCGGCGGCGATGGTGTGGAATGCATTTGTGAACGCACATGCTTCGGCGCAGCTGAGCGGACCAGCGGAAATTCCGATGGACTACTTCACTCGTGCAGTCGAGGGCGTGTTGTTGCAGGGTGCGCAGTGGGATGGACTGACGATGGAACTGGGTCATGCGCACTGGGAACGCGCGGTACGCGAGTCAGGCTACGTGGCCGCACAGCAGACCGTCTCGGTCATGCCGGCATAGGTGGTGCGATGGTCTTGCCAATCATCGTGCCGGATGCGGACTTTCGATCGTTTGCCTGGGCGCAAGGTCCAGATGTGCTCGCTCCAGAAGAGGCATTGATATCTGTGCACCGGCAACGGCCTCGTGTCAAAAACGACCGGCCAATGGACGAGGCACACAAGAGGGCGCGGCTGGTGTCGCGATGGCAGACCATAGCGAGATCGAGAC
>Ga0222706_1000159_pt1 | contig 17616 bp, 16 predicted proteins | sample AntAcemetage1572_FD_179829 | JGI IMG/M metagenome (GOLD analysis project Ga0222706, IMG submission 179829) | Saline water microbial communities from Ace Lake, Antarctica - #1572 | ecosystem: Environmental > Aquatic > Non-marine Saline and Alkaline > Saline | place: Antarctica: Ace Lake...
CTGGATTGTCTTTTTCGTTTAGCTTAAAAAAGAGAAAAGACTTATTATCTCTACTAAACTTAGATAGTTCTAAAATTACCTCAATTAGTTCTTTTTCAGGTAAGCATGAAAGTTCTTTTTTAAGCTTCGCTAAACTTGGGATTTGCATTTCTGCGCTTTAATTAAAGGGTTTGAAAAAGATAAATTGTCAACATACCCCAGCCTGTACCAGTCACCATGCTCAAGATTGCCAATAAAACGGCATGTGGCATGAGGTCTTTGGTAGGCAGCAGTCACAGCTGGCGCAGTGGAAATCCCACCTAGATTAGCCATGGAAGCAATAGGTACCCAAACTAGGTTAAGTTTGAGAATCTTTGCAGCGATCAGCATGCCTACAAAATGTAATATTAACCAAATCACCACCAATGTCACAAACTCCCAAGGCAAACTCAGATTACTGAAGTCCAATCGCAAACCCAAAATCGCCATTACCAATACGATACAAATTCCTCCCAGTTGAAGAGAAAATCGGGTATTCCAAAGTTTGAAGATATTGCCTAATAGTAAACCAATTATAGAAAGACTGACTACCATCCCAAGAAAGGAAATGTTTAGAAAGAAATTTAATGAAGCGATCCCGAGGAATATCAAGAGGATGATCCAAGAATATATTTTCTGTCCACTACTCCTCACATCTAAGGTTGATTGATCTGGAATAGGATCATTGATTCCAAATAGTGTGCTTAAAGTTTCTCCTTTTTTGATAAATTGAAACATCAAAATCGTCCAAATATTAACTAATATATTGTCCAGAACGAGCACAGATAGAAAAAGCGATTCTGGCGTTTCTGCCAATTCTTTTAAAATCAATTGGCTGGTACTTCCTCCGATCCAGCCTCCAACGATTGGCACTAAGCCTTTCCAATAACTTTGACTAACATATAGATCCGATGACGCAGGATCTACTCCTGAAAATACCAAAACCAAAATTACCGGAAGTGTGGCAATGATGGCTGAACCAACAAAAAACAGTACTAAAGGTCTGACACCCACTAGAGCTAATTGCCTTAATGGCAAGGCGCTCATCACGGCCAAGAGTGTAATTGGGATGATCCAATTGCGGCTTAAGGAGTGTAAATACACTGCTGAAAGATCCCAATTGAAGAGATGTGTGAAAGCTGCCGGAATGACATAAGCGAATAAAATCGCTGGAAACCAGTCTAATATTTTTTCTACAATTTGGTTTTTTAATTTGCTGATGCTCAGCACAAAAATCACGGTCAATAAAACTATCGCAGTAGCTATCCAGTCGAAATTCACCATCAATTAAATGATTGACTTAAAATCCCTAAACAGGTCTGGATTCCTTCCAAGTAGTTTCCCACTCGGATATTTTCATTTGGGGCATGAATGCTGTTGTCAGGATTTGGAATTCGAACGGACACCGCTGGAATTCCCAAGATATTGATAAAAGGAGCCATTGGCTGTGAGCCTCCGGTTAACCGCGTTTTGATGTAATTCTCACCAAAAACAATACGCATTCCCTTTTCCAACCAACGTCCAAAATCCGATTCCATCTCTGCTCGAAAAGGTTCTGAACCGATTCGGTAGTCTAAGGAAATTAACTTTGAATACTTATTTCGCTCTTCATCAGTAGGCTCTTTACCTACAAAATGATAACCCTGATCACTTATAAATTGTCGTACTAGTTCTACCTGACGTTCCGCAGGAGTTTCTTTCACAGTTCGCATGTCTATTTCGATGAGTACCTCCGAGGGTATTATTGTCCTTACCTCCTTCCCCACCCAGGCAGCATGCATTCCGCGGACATTCAAGGAGGGGAATTGCATTGCTTCTTGGTAACTGTTGCCCACTTTCTCTGCATCGGCGATTCCTAATTCGGCTAGAATTTCCTGCATACTTTCCGGTACTGCAGCCATCGCTTTCAGATCGTCTTCGGTGAATTCGACCCCATCATAAAAACCAGGGATCAGAACTTTTCCAGTTTCATCTTTCATAGCTGCAAGTAGCCTTGATGCAGAAAAAACCGGATTTGGCGCAAAATTACCATACTGACCACTATGTAAATCATCTTTTGCCCCAAAGATTTTTAGGGTAATTGTAGCAATTCCCCTTGCTCCAAAAGCAAGATTGGGAAGATTGGAAAAGTGACGTGTACCGTCCATAATCAAGATCCCGTCAGCCTCAAAAAGGGTTTTATTTTTAGCGACAACCTTTGCGAGTTCGGGAGAGCTGAATTCCTCCTGGAAGTCTAAGATAAACTTCAGGTTTACTGACGGGTCAATTCTCTTCTTCTGAAGAATATCCAAGGCCGAAAGGAATGTCATTGTTGGCCCTTTAGAATCTGAAGCAGATCTTGCAAAAATCTTCCATTCTGAATCGATTTTTCCATCGACGAAATTCCAATTGATTGGCTCCCAACTTCCATTGATTTCTTCCATCAGCTCAGGAATGTATGGACTTTCCTGATTCCAAGCCGAAGCGTCTACTGGTTGCCCATCAACCTGCATATAGACCAGAATCGTCTTCTTCTTGGGATCGATTTTTCCTTGAGCGAAGAGATGCGGAACAGCATTGGAAGTCAAAATTTTGGTTTTAAATCCTCGCTTTTCCAAAGCTGCCTTTGTCCAGTCTAGGTTCAATTTGATATCAGCTGGTACTTTTCCATTGTTGGGAATGCTTAGGTACTCACGAAATTCAAGAAGTGAATTGCGTAGCTCAGCTTCTGATGCTGCGATTAGCTCGGATTTATTTAATTGCGCACTTGACTGCAGGTTCAGACCTAAAAACAGGAGTATAAACGCAGATAAAGCTTGTTTCATTCTATAAAGATTAATCCCCGATTATACAGATTTTTCTTCTGGCATTCAGTTGTATCCTTTATTTTTATGCAGAATGGTTTACCTCATAATTAAAGATTCTAAATGAACGAACAGAAATCCATCATTAAAGCTTACGAATCGGCTAAGGTGAATCAAGTCAAAGTTGCATTAGCAACTGTTGTTCAAGTGGATGGATCGGCTTACCGCAGACCTGGAGCTCGAATGCTGATCACTGAGACTGGAGAGTTAACCGGTGCTATCAGTGGTGGGTGCCTGGAAGGAGATGCGCTGCGAAAAGCACAAACGGTTATTTTTCAGCAGGAATCCATGCTAGTAACTTACGACACGACTGATGAAGATGATCAGAAATTCGGGATTGGATTGGGTTGCAACGGGATTATTCATGTCTTGATCGAGCCGATTGATTTCCAAGATGAATTGAATCCAATTGCACTTCTTGAACAGGCTGTTTCAGACCGCGAGCTAGGAGTTTTGGCTACTGTTTTTTCAGTAAAAAATGCCAGATCAGCTCAAATTGGAACTCGATTTTTGAAGAAAGAGTCGATTTCCAAAAAGAAAACTGATGGGATAGAAGCACTGTTGTTGGAACAAATTGAAGCTGAATTAGCCAGTCATTCTTCCGGCAAAAATCAAATATCGATGCTTGATGAATCTCGTTCCATATTTATCGAAGTGATTCATCCGCCAATTCGACTGTTACTTTTTGGCGCCGGAAATGATACCATTCCACTTACTAAAATGGCTAGTCTACTCGGTATAGAAGTTATTTTGATTGATGGAAGAGCTAATCAGGCAACTGAATCACGTTTTCCTACCGTCTCAAAAATAAAAGTCTCACCGGCAGAGACTGCTTTAGAAGGAATTGAGGTGGATGCTCAGACAGTTGCGTTGCTGATGACACATAATTTTGAGTATGAAGCTATAGTTCTTGAGACCCTACTTTCTAAAAATCTTTCCTATTTGGGTATGTTGGGGCCAAAGAAAAAATCGGAGAAATTACATGAACACTTGACGTCCAAAGGGCTTCAATTTGACTGGAGTAATGTATACAGTCCAGTTGGTCTGGATCTCGGTGCTGAGAACTCGGAAGAGATTGCTTTATCCGCTTTATCAGAAATAAAAGCAGTTCTCGCTGGAAAAATGGGTACCTTTATGCGCGAAAAACAAGGACCAATTCATTAAATAGTACATGGAAAAAGCTAAAACCGGAATCATCATCCTCGCTGCTGGCGAATCATCACGATTGGGATATCCGAAACAAATAGCCCAATACAAGGGAATAACATTACTTCAGCATGCAATCGATTCGGCCTTGGGTGCCAAAGTAGAAAAGCAGATTTTGGTTTTAGGCGCAAATAAAGACGAGATAAAAAAGACTTTCAGAGGAGATACTATCCCTAATATTCCCAATCAAGATTGGGAGAAGGGAATGGCTTCCAGCATGCAGAAAGGCTTGGACTATTTATTAAAGTTTGATGCTCCTGATCAGGTGATTATCATGCTTTGCGATATGCCTTTCGTTGATTCAAAGTTGTTGAATAAATTGATTGATGCACAAAAAAAGACAGGAAAAGGAATCGTTGCTTGTGACTATTCAGATACCATTGGCGTACCAATTCTATTCACAAAAGCCTATTTCAAGGAATTGAAAAGTCTTTCTGGTGAAGAAGGGGCCAAAAAAGTAGCACAAGCACATGAAGATGATTGTGCACTGGTCGAATTCCCATTGGGTAAAGTAGATGTGGATACAGAAGAAGATTTGAGGGACTTGAATCTTTAATGATCTAATATGCAGCGGCACGGTGGCGAAACAAGAAAGTCTTTAAATAGACAATCTAATTTAGTTATCCAAGATCAATCAAATATTTTTAGATTTCTCACTTGTGCTTTCTAACTTTAAAATCATTCATTCTCCCCTCTCAACTCGCCCACCACTTTCTTCACCCAATCTACCGTATCGAGAATATCCTGCGCTGTGGTGTGACTCCCCAGGCTGAAACGCAGCGACCCTCTTCCAAGATCTGAATCCAATCCCATAGCTTTCAGCACATGACTCGGCTTTGGAGAGATACTCGTACACGCGGAGCCAGAGCTTACGGCTACTTTCAAGCAGACCTTTCGGAGCAATTCCTCGCCTTCTACTCCTGCAAAAGCAATGTTGGAGACATGCGATAATCTACCTGATTGACTCCCATTAAGAAAGGCATTAGGGATCTGCAAAAGTTTGTTTTCCAGTAAATCTCGTAATTCACCTAATCTTTTGGCCTCATCTTCCATCTCGATAGATCGCATTTCTGCGGCCTTACCCATGCCAATAATGCCGGGAACATTGAGTGTGCCCGATCGAAAACCTTTCTCATGACCTCCTCCGATTTGTTGCCCAATTGGTTTTGGCAGATTATGGTTATGCCGAACGTAAAGCGCCCCCACTCCTTTTGGACCATAGAGCTTATGTGCTGAAATCGCCATTAAATGGACTCCGGAAAGTGAAATAGGAATTTTTCCCACAGCTTGCACGCCATCCACAAAGAGCATCACCTGATGTTCTTCAGCTATTTTGGCGATTTCTCCGATAGGATGAATTACCCCAGTTTCATTATTGGCCCACATCAATGCGATCATTTTTGTTTCTGGGCGGATGTTACTCTTTAATTCCTTCAGATCAATCTTTCCCTCTGAATCCACATTCAAATAACTAATCTCTGCTCCCTTTTTTTCTAATGAATCCAAGGTATCCAAAACTGCCTTGTGCTCTGTCTTACAGCTGATGATATGAAATTGATCTTTTGGAAAACGATCATGAATACCTTTTAAAGCAAGATTGATGGATTCAGTGGCACCTGAAGTGAAAATGATCTCCTTCGGATTTGCTCCAATCAAATTGGCAACCTGTTCTCTGGCTTTTTCCACCGCATTTTCTGTCATCCAGCCGTACGGATGTGATTTACTGGCGGCATTTCCAAAGTGAGTCCCAAAGAAAGGAAGCATTGCTTCAATCACTTCTTGATGACAAGGCGTGGTAGAATTGTAATCTAGGTAAATCGGGTAATTCATGGGCTTAAAATAGTGGATATTGCTCGTTTTTCTAGGTTTAAGGTTATTGTATCTTTGGGAAATTCAATCATATGCAGGAAACCTGGACTTTTGATTATTCAACTTTTTTAGAACCTGAAGGACTATCGGATTTTCTTCGAATCAAGTCTGTGGAGCTTGGGATCTTTCTTTCTTATTATTATAGAAAGGAAGGTGCTATTGCAGAAAACGCGGCTTTGAAAACCATTCCAATGTTTGATACTTCAAGAAGTGGAAATTTCATTTTGGAATTTGATCTCATCTTTTTCAATGCTTGCCTAGCAATTCATGAAAAAGAGAAATCTGAAATGAAAATTGATTTTAAGCTCGATGAAAGGGCGAATCAATTGATATTAACAGGTGCTTATTGGCCAGAAAGAAGAGTGGATGAAATTTGAGAAATAGGAGAATGGATAATTATGCAAAGCTAAAAATTTGATTTGCATAGTTTAAGAAAGCTTATTTTCCTCTACGGAAAAAACAGAACTAAGAAAAAAAGCCTTCTGAATCTAAATCCAGAAGGCTTTTTTATTTGAATAAAAATCATGCTCTTCGAATCGCCAGCTTGATATCGGAGAATTCCTCTTGCTCATTAAATGGTTGGCTCCTCAACCTTCTTCCTGTTGCAGCAAAAATCGCATTGGCAATAGCACCACCCGTAGGCGGAAGCGCTGGCTCACCCAATCCCGTAGGATCAAACCCTGAATCTACATAATGAACATCCACTTCAGGCACTTCCTTCATTCGGATGAGTTTATAGGTATCAAAATTCTTTTGTGTAGGCAGACCATCTTTGAAAGTCAAGTTTCCATACATCGCATGACCCATTCCATCGACGATTCCACCCCTTACTTGGTGGTTTGCTCCAGTGGGATTGACCACGATCCCACAATCAGTTACCGCGGTAATTTTCTTTAGTACCGGTGTTCCACCTTCTTGGACAATGTCCGCAACCTGCGCCACATAAGATCGGTGTGAGAAATATACGCTAAATCCTTGCTTGACAGCTGGGTCTTTACCCCAATTTGATTTCTCAGCAGCAGTTTTGATTACACCGATCATCCGATCCACGTCGTATTCGATCTTACCAGTTGGTGAGTTTTTCGCTTTATCCAGAAGCTCTAAGCGGAATTGAACTGGGTCTTTTCCGGCTTCAAGCGCTACTTCATCTAAGAAGGATTGCTCAGCATAAGCTAAGAAATTGGTGATTGGCGCTCGCCAAGCATTGGTAGTGATTGGAGATTTGTGTTCTACACTTTCGATCTTAAGATTTGCTACTGCTCCGGATGGGAAATTATCCTGTCGCGTGCTATTTCCGGAATTAATACCTGCTCCTTTCAACTTATAACCAATCATATTTCCGGACTCATCTAAAGCCGCTTCAAAGCGATATCGAACCGCCGGACGATACAAGCCTCCGTTAAGATCATCTTCTCGGCTCCATATCACCTTAACCGGTGCATTGGTCATTCTGGAGAGTTGAACTGCTTCAGCTACAAAATCGGCTGCGAGTCTTCTGCCAAAACCACCTCCTAGTCTGGTGATTTCTACGGTTATATTTTCCGGGGGAATTCCCAAAATCCCAGCCGCAGTCTGTCGAGCTCGCTCTGGAGTCTGTGTAGGTCCGATGAGTTCTGCCTTGTCACCTGTGACATGAGCGAAGAAATTCATCGGCTCCATCGGGGAGTGAGACAAGAAAGGACACTGGTATTCAGCGACTACTACCTTCGCTGCATTTTTGAAAGCTTGAGTTACATCTCCATCTTCTCGTCTGACCTCTCCTTTTTGATTGGCGATCATATCTTTGAAGATGCGATTATGATCTTCTGTGCTTTCTACCGTACCATCTGGTTCATAAGTCACTTTCAAAGCCCTTTTGGCTTTCATCAGCGGCCAAGTACTTGTTCCGACAATGGCGACACTATTTTCATAGATCATAATATCCTGCACACCAGCGATTTTTTTTGCAGCTGCATCATCCACAGATTTGATTTTCATTCCAAAAGGCGGGCGTTGTATCATGGCATGAAGCATTCCCTCCCGATAGAAGTCTAAACCGAAAAGTGGTTTTCCAGTGAAAATTTCAGCATTGTCTACGTTTTTAACAGCCGTACCAATGATTTTAAAATCCTTTGGATCTTTCAGCTTTACTTCCTCTGGGGCAGTCATAGTAGCCGCTTCGGTGACGAATTCTCCAAAGTGACCTGATTTTCTAGACGCTTTGTGAGAAATTATCCCATTTTCAACAGTGATCTCTTCCGCAGGAACATTCCAAAGTTTAGCTGCTGAGGCAACCAGCACAAATCTTGCAGTTGCCCCGGCTTTTCGCAAGCGTTCCCAGCTATGTGGCATGGCTCCTGATCCACCGGTCAATTGTCTGTCAAATACTTGTGTATCCAAATTGGCTTGTAGGACACGGACTTTTTTCCAATCTGCATCAAGTTCTTCAGCTACAAGCATTGGAAATGAGGTCTTGATATTTTGACCCAATTCTGGGTTGGGTGAATAAATCACAATATCACCCGTTGGTGCGATTGAGAGATAGCCGTTGAAGCGTTGGGCTTGTGCCAAAATTGCTTCCGTGCTGAGGACTTCTACTTTTGGTGAGTCGCAACTCATCCAATTAAATCCAATAAATAATCCTCCTGCTGTAGTTCCAGCGATTTTGAGGAAGTCTCGTCGAGATGCTTTGTTGCGTGTTGCCATGATTATGTGAGTTTAGCAGCCATTGCAACGGCCTCTCTGATCTTATGATAAGTGCCACATCTACAAATATTTCGATTCATTGCATCATCGATTTCATCCATACTTGGAGCAGAATTTTTATTTAAAAATGCTGCTGCATTCATGATTTGCCCGGTTTGGCAATAGCCACACTGTGCTACATCTACTTCTGCCCATGCTTTTTGTACGGGGTGATCACCTTCTTCAGAAAGTCCTTCTATAGTAGTAATCTCATCTTCTATAAGACTAGAGACTGGAGTGATGCAGGAAAAAATTGCTTCTCCGTTTCTGTGAACTGTACATGCACCACACTGCGCGATACCGCAGGAATATTTCGTACCTACCAATCCCAAATGATCTCTAAGCACCCATAAAAGTGGGGTATCTTCTTCGACATCTACCTCTCGGGACTGTCCGTTAATCCTTAAATTTAATTTTGCCATGGTAGTAATTTATTGTTCAACAATTAAGTGATGTGGGTATTAGAAATTATACCGGTGACCTATTCTTCTTTGCTTAACTGGCAGAAAACCCATTGACTTCCTGGTAGCTATCGGGAAACCTAAGCACCAATAATTCTGCTGTTTATCATATATTATTTGCTTTTATTTTTAACCAATCTAAATGTGGAAATAATTATTAATATAAATAAAATCACACCTAAATGGAAGATTATTATTCAATTAACCCAACTTTTTGATGAATTGCTACATAGCTGGATAAATGAGTCCTATTATTATCCGAAATGATGCTGTTGACCTTATTTTCTTCGCTTATTGGGATCAAATACCAAAGATCAAAACAGTCGATCGGCAATTACTCGGCAATTATATTGTTGCCTCTTCAGACTAATGATAAATTAGGTAATAATCTAAATAAATAACAGATGCTGTTTTAAGCTTCTTTGAAATAATTCTTGATTTTGCACTTTTTTCAAGCGAAGCTGGTTAATTGGCTTTGAAGTCTAAACCAACTTCATTCTATAAACTTTATAAAATGATTATTAAATCACTCAAAATTCTGATGATTTCCTTTTTAGCCATTATCCTGTTTATTGTCCTTATCGGTGTTCTTTTTGTAAATCTAAGTCCTGAGTTTGGTGCCAAACCTTCCAAAGAAAAGAAAGCATCCTATGAGCAGCTTGACTATTTTTCCGAAGGTAAATTTGCCAACCTTATTCCTACAAAAATGGATATGGACTTGGGCAAAGCGCTAAAGATGATTCCTGAATTTTTCAAAAATGATTCTAGTCGAGCCCCCTCATTTCAGTTACCGATAGTCAGTCGCGACTCGCTGGAGCTAGTTGAAGACAGCATTCCAACACGACTTGTTTGGTTTGGGCATTCTGCTTTTTTGCTTCAAATTGACGGTAAAAATATTTTGATCGACCCGATGCTTGGGGAAGTTCCAGCGCCAAATCCATTACTTGGCAAAAAGCGGTTCTTCAAAGATCTTCCAATCGAAATCGAAAAGTTGCCTCAAATTGATCTTATCATTATTTCTCATGATCACTACGATCATTTGGATTATGGATCGATCCAAAAGCTTAAAGGAAAAACGAAGCAATTTTATGTGCCGCTTGGTGTAGGAGCACATTTTGAGCGTTGGGGAGTATCTCCAGATCAGATTCATGAGATGGAATGGTGGGAAGAAGCAGATGTGGCAGGGCTTACATTAGCTTTTACTCCGTCGAGACACTTTTCAGGTCGCGGGCCCAACGACAGATTCTCAACCCTTTGGGGTTCTTGGGTAATCAGAGGTCGTAAGGATAATATCTACTTCAGTGGGGATAGTGGATATGGCCCGCATTTCAAGGAAATTGGTGATAAATATGGTCCATTTGACTTTGCGATGATGGAGTGTGGTCAATACAATAGGAGATGGAAAGAAATCCATATGGTACCAGAGGAAACTGCACTAGCTGGACGGGACGTTAAAGCTAAAATTATTATGCCCATACACTGGGCTGCTTTTACTTTGGCGATGCACTCTTGGACAGATCCTGTTGAGCGGGTAACTGCAAAAGCAAAAGAGATAAATCAGCCACTTTTTGTTCCAAAAATCGGTGAGTTTATAATCCTGAAAGATTCCTTGCGGACAAAAGAAGAATGGTGGATTAAACCCTGAGTATGCTGTTAGTCAGAAATTTCTGGAGCAATTTTTATTCAGGATAATTACTTTGATTTGAATTCGTTGTGGAAATTTGTGCGTTTCGATTTCGTTCAAAAGCTCATTTTAGCGCCGAAATTGCTAATTTGACCTTTTTAATACTTAATCAACCTAATTTAAAACCTATGCCTCAAACCATTAAAGCAGCAATAGTAGGAACTGGATTTATCGGTCCAGCTCATCTTGAAGCACTTAGAAGATTACCCTATGTGGAAGTTGCTGCTCTTGTAGAAGTCAATCAGGAACTAGCTGACGAAAAAGCAAAGTTTTTGGGAATTCCCAACGCATATACGTTCGATGCTATGCTAAAGCAATCTGATATTGATGTAGTTCATATTTGTACACCAAATTTCCTCCATTTTGCACAGGCAAAGGCTGTGTTACTGGCTGGAAAGCATGTGATTTGCGAAAAACCTTTGGCAGTAAAACTAGAGGAAGCAGAAGAATTGGTTGCTTTGGCAGCTGAAAATGGTCTGGTCAATGCCGTCCATTTCAACCTGCGCTACTATCCCATGGTTCGTCAGATGAAAACAATGCGAGAAAAAGGTGAATTGGGTGAGGTCTATTCCGTAATGGGATCTTATCTCCAGGATTGGCTTTTCTTACAGACGGATTACAACTGGAGACTTGAGCCGGATAAATCTGGGGATTCTAGAGCTATCGCTGATATCGGATCACATCTATTGGATATCACCGAATATGTGACCGGTTTGAAAATCACTGAAGTAATGGCTGATTTCTCGACGGTACATAAGACTCGACTGAAGCCCCTGAAAAATATTGAGACCTACTCTGGTAAGACACTTTCTGAGGATGATTACCAGGAAGTGCCAATTAGTACCGAAGATCATGCGACAGTTTTACTTCGATTTGACAATGGCAGTAAAGGTTCAATTACAGTGTCTCAAGTAAATGCAGGCCGAAAAAATCGTCTGAATGTTGAGATTGCAGGATCAAAATCAAACTTTGAATTTAATTCAGAACGACCTAATGAGCTGTGGGTTGGAAAACGTGAAACTGCAAATACGGTTTTGATGAAAGATCCAGCGCTATTTCATCCCGAAGCTTCAGCATTGGTCAGTTTTCCAGGGGGTCACAACGAAGGATTTCCTGATACGTCCAAGCAAATGTTTAAAGAGGTTTATGCAGCTATTCGTAATGGAGAGCAGCCAGAAAAGGCAACTTTCCCAACATTTGCAGATGGGTTACGTGAGTTGATCATCGGGGAAAGAATCATCGAGAGCAACAGAAAACAAGCTTGGGTGACAGTTTAAGAATGTTAAATACTTGATGAATACCTAGTATCGGACTTTAAGATTGAAATAGTTATCTTTAATTTATATTCCTAAAATTATCTCACTAATGAAAAACATGAAAATCACAAAAATGGTACTTGCTACTGCCTTGATGGCATTTGTAAGCATTGGAGCTTTTGCTCAAGAGAAGCCAAGTCCAGCAAAAACTGCCATGGGGATGGTAGGAGATGCCAAAGTAACCATCAACTATTCCTCTCCTGCAGTGAAAGGACGTACAGTGTGGGGAGATTTGGTACCAATGGGTCAAGTATGGCGTGCAGGTGCAAATGAGGCGACCACTTTCACTACAACGAAAGACATCATGATCGAAGGCAAAAAACTGGTTGCAGGCACTTATGGTTTCTTCATTATTCCCGGAGAGTATGAATCTACTTTGATTTTTAATAAAGTAGCTAAGCAGTGGGGATCTATGAACTATGACGCGAAAGAAGATGTGCTGAGAGTTTCAGTACCTTCACAACAGACTTCGTCAATGGAAGAGCGATTGGTTTATGAAGTAAAGCCGAGCGGTTTTGAGGTTCGTTGGGAATATGGCAAAGCTGTAGCTAAGTTAGGGAAGTAATTCTTTTTCGATATAATTTGAAAGCCACAGGGAATAATCCTTGTGGCTTTTTACTTTTGTCAACTCATGTTTGAAAATCTAGATTATAACTCTTTTGATCTTCCTGTAGCGGAAATCATCCCCCAAGTCCAATCTCATTTTTCTACTCATCACTCGCTTATCATTCAAGCACCGCCTGGTGCAGGAAAGAGTACACTCCTACCACTTACCTTGTTGGATCAGCCTTGGATGCAGGGAAAGAAGATCATTATGCTAGAACCAAGAAGGTTGGCAACTAAGAGTATAGCACAGCGGATGGCAAGTATGACTAATACTCAGCTTGGAGATTTGATTGGTTTCCGAATTCGCTTTGAATCGGCTATTTCTAAGAATACTCGTTTGGAAGTGATTACTGAAGGGATCTTAACTCGAATGCTTCATTCAGATAACGCACTTGAAGATGTCGGAATGGTGATCTTTGATGAGTTTCATGAGCGAAATCTACATGCTGAGGTGGCTTTGGCACTTTGCCGAGAAGTGCAGCAGGTGCTACGACCTGACTTGAAAATCCTCCTTATGTCGGCGACGATCGATGCAAAAGAGCTTTCAGGTTTATTGAATTCCAAAATCATCGAAAGTAAAGGAAGACAATATCCTGTAGAAGTGAATTTTGCCAGTGAAGTTGACGAATATACAATTGGAGAAGATACTGCTCGACAGCTTATTCCATTGACCAAAGTTCACGAAGGGGATTTTTTGGTCTTTCTACCCGGTCAGGGGGAAATCAAAAAAGCACAAGAAATTCTTCGAAAAGCACTTCCAAACGATATTATTTTACCCCTTTACGGACAGCTTTCACCCGCAGAACAGAATCGTGCTATTCAGCCAGATTTAGGAGGAAAGCGGAAAATTGTACTGTCTACAGACATTGCTGAGACTTCTCTGACCATCGAGGGGATCAAAGTGGTCGTGGATTCTGGCTTTGCTAAATCTTCTAAATTTGATCCGAGAACAGGATTATCCAAATTGGTTTTGCATCGTATCAGCAATGATTCTGCCGATCAACGAAGTGGTCGCGCAGGAAGATTGACCGCTGGTCATAGCTATCGGCTTTGGACAAAAGCGATTCAAAACCAACTAAGCGATTACCGTACTCCAGAGTTGATGGAGGCGGATTTGACCGCTATGGTTTTGGATATGAAAGCTTGGGGCAAACAGGATATTCGATCCATGACTTGGTTAACTCCTCCTCCTGCCGGAACACTGGCTTTGGCAGAAAAGACTTTGGAGACGATAGAGGCAATCTCCGAAGGTAAACTGACTTCACATGGAAAAGAGATTCATGCATTGCCTTGTCATCCCCGTATTGCACACATGTTACTTTTTGCAAGACAACATGATCAGCTTGGATTGGGAACAGATATCGCTGCGGTTCTAGAAGAACGAGATCCGCTTCCTCAGAACTCTGGAGTTGATTTGAATTTAAGAATTGAAGCTTTGCGAAGATTTAGAGATCGTGGGGTCAGTATGTCCAGAATCAAAAAAATAGAAAAAGTAGCTGCTTCTTACCGCCGGATGTTTAAAATAGATCCAGCAAATACACCTGTGGATCCTTGGCAGACTGGATTGCTTTTGGCCTATGCTTATCCTGAGCGGATTGCTGCGGCTCGCCCTGGAAATAATGCGCAGTTTCAGCTGGCAAATGGGAAGATCGCTGCTATCGGGCATCGGGATGATTTGGCCAATGAATCTTGGCTGGCTGTCGCACATCTTGATGCACGTGAAAGTTTGGGAAAAATCTGGATGGCAGCGCCACTTAATCCAAAAGATCTAATGCCAATGGTGAAAACCAAAGAAATAATTTCTTGGGACCGTAAGAAAGGTGGCTTGGTTGCTCTGACGGAAGTTCGAATTGGAGCAATTATACTAGGAAGCCGACCGCTGGCTAAAATGGATAAAGGTGATGCCACGCAAGCAATCTTGGAGGCAATCCGAGAAGAAGGCGAACATCTTCTGAATTTTGATGAAGGTACAGAGCAGTTGATTCTTCGAGTTGCAAGTCTTAAAAGTTGGAATCCAACTCAAAACTGGCCGAAATGGTCGATTGCGACGCTTTGTGAAAATCCTGAAACTTGGATTGAACCTTACCTTATTGGAATTACTAAGAATGAAGATTTTAAGAAATTGGATCTAAGTCAGATTCTATTATTCAGTCTTGATTTGGATCAGCAGAAGCAATTAGATGACTTGGCACCTGCGACAATAGCTGTGCCTTCAGGCAGCAAAATAAAAATTGAATATCGTTCTGAAGGTGATACGCCACTGCTTTCCGTTAGACTTCAAGAGCTCTTTGGCTTATTGGAAACCCCTAAAGTCAATAATGGTACAGTCCCTTTATTGATTGAGATGCTTTCTCCAGGATATAAACCCGTACAGCTTACCCAAGATTTGAAAAGCTTTTGGAGCAATGGGTATTTTGAAGTTAAGAAAGAGTTGAAAAGGCGTTATCCGAAGCATGAATGGCCAGAAGATCCGATTTCAGCAGAAGCAGTACGAGGAGTCAGACGGAAAAATCAAAATTAATTCAGCTGTTCTAAGTGATCCAGATAATCCAAAAATTGAAGAAATGATGCCAAAGTGAATGGGGTCATGTCTTTTTGCGTAACCTGATTTAGAAAGCTTGATCGCACTTCTGGGTAGTCTTCAGGATTATAGAGTCTGCATAAAGCTGTAGCTCGAAAGGCGTTGTACACGAAATTTTGAGTCTTAAAGGAATTATTTTTTTGTGCTACAAAAGCCAGTTCCAAGTTTATAGGATTCATCATGTTATTCAGCCATTTGAAACCTGTATCCATAAAAAAGCTATCTATTTTCATGATGGCTTCTGAGAGCTCCAGATCATTTTCTATAACAAATCTTTTTGGCAGTCCCGTACCTATTTTATTCAAGGTTTGCACCATTGTGATGGATCTATTAGCATAGTCACTTAGACTGGGAAGAAACCGATGTATCAGATTTTCAACTTGGTCTATTCGAATCCCGAGATTATATTCTAAAAAGCTAGATTCAGGGTATTCTGTGTAATGAACAAAAATGACTTGTTTGCCATGAGGACAACGTTTTTCGAAATGCTGGAATTGTTCATTTAATGAGAAGCCATTAGCTATGAAGAACTGACTATGAATTGATATTAGGTTCACATCACGCATACCGTTTTAACAGCAGGAATTAATATTTGTTGTTTACTCCTCCTCAAATAGTTCTTTCATTTCCAGAAAAATCGGTTCCACCTCCAACTTTTTAATAGCAAGACTTCCTTCTTCTTCCGGGTTGTGGAGGTAGTGATTCCAGTGTTTTTCAGCTTTACGGATCGTCCGGGGTGTTATGTCAAATTCAACTTCATCTAGGTAAGATTTAGCTAAAGCTGAGGCTTTGAAATTGCCAAAAAGGAAAACCTTAAAAATATCCACAAAGCGATCGCTAAGATCAAATAATTCCAAAACTTGTACAAAAGCGCCTTGATGCGCTCGGTGAACCTTGTTGTTTATCGTTTCGAAGATGGCATCCAGAGATTCCTCATTAAAAGAAGCGTTGGAAAGAGAACGGGCAGCAAGGTAGCCCATCTCCCATTTTTCTCCTTTCACTAATTCAATTAAGCGGTCCTTTCCGGCAGCATCAATGAGCTTACCTAACTTGTCCGCGAAAAAATAAGCATCCTTTTCTTCCGGGTCACACATCTTACTAAATAAGTGCTCAATTTCCTCTTGCATGATTTTTCGGTTTATTTGTACAAATATAAACGAATTGCCTTTTCAAGCTTATGAAAACTGGAAATCCAATCAAGATTAGTGAAGCTAGGTACCAAAAGATTCTCACTGAGTCAGGTGAGCTCGAGTTAGTGGAAGCATATATTTCTAAAAAACATCAATGGCAGATTTCATCTAGTACGGATTGGCTAGTTCGAATCAACTTGCCTTGGGATTCTGTTCCAGATGAAAATGGGCGATTGAAGAAGAAAGATGATCACCATTTGGCATTAGTGATGATCCGGGCAGGAATTGCAACCACAGGGTATTTTCATAATGGGGTAATACTGGATCACAAGGTATTCCGAGCCTATATGGTCAGGCAGAAGCAAGGGAAAAGCCAGATTAAATATTTGAAAACGAAAGGAAAATCCAGAGCTGGATCCAGAGTTAGATTAGGGGAAACAGAGGAGTTTTTTCGGGAAATAAATCATCGGTTGCTGAGCTATGATAAGGAGTATCCGATCGATACTTGGGGAATCAGCTGTGCCAAAACGCTTTTCCCCTATTTCTTTTCAAGCCAGCCACCACCGCCTTTTTCCAAGAATCAGGCAAATCTCTTTTCAATTCCTTTTCATGTGCAGCATCCCGGATTGGAGACGCTGGAGTTGATGCATAAGAAGCTTAATCAATTTCATGGATTGATCTCCGAATCAGGAGCTGCATTTTTTGATCTCTCGGTAAAATTAGATGAGACAAATTCAGATGAAAATGAAAGTAATGAGGATTGGTGAAATTTTTGGGGGGGTATAACCTAACGTTTCGCTGTTCGGGATTTGTAACCCAAAAAAAAACGTCGATCGATTGAAATCCTATCGTTTTGGCGAACCTTTATTTTCCCGATTGAGGTCAATCCAGCCAAAACCCAGGATCATTTTGAGGTCATTTTTCTACAAAGCTGTCGCACCTCTGGTGAAGAATTGAAACTATGTGACTATGTTTCCTATGTGGACTATATGATTAAAAAATCTCTCTGAAACCTCCGCGCCCTCTGCGTCTGTGGTAAAAAAAACGTTTAAAAAAAGCCAGAATTTATTCTGGCTTTTGGCTGGTGGTTTCGAGTATAATCAGGGATTAGATTTTTTCTCCCGGGTAGTGTGCATTTAATATATTCATCGTCTCATGCGCTACTTTGATATTGTATT
>Ga0222706_1000161_pt1 | contig 17264 bp, 14 predicted proteins | sample AntAcemetage1572_FD_179829 | JGI IMG/M metagenome (GOLD analysis project Ga0222706, IMG submission 179829) | Saline water microbial communities from Ace Lake, Antarctica - #1572 | ecosystem: Environmental > Aquatic > Non-marine Saline and Alkaline > Saline | place: Antarctica: Ace Lake...
ATCCGGGATGGCTCAGGACAGTGAGGTACTGATGATCCTTTTTAAAGGACTTTTCATCGATACTTAACTGATCAAACACCAGCTTGGTATAGTTTCTTCTCCCCATGCCTCTTGTGGTACTCAGGTGCATAATCCGATTTACCACATTGAACCCACAGCGCATCAGTTGAGCTGTTTTGGTTTGATTTTTACTCGCTTTTAGCAGGTCAACAACCGCATGTTCAAACAGGAAGGTGTGCCGCTCGTACCCAGAGGCCCAGTTGGGCTGAACAGTCTCTACTTTACCCTGAGAAGTAATAATCCGAGGCAGTTCACATCGGATGTAAGTCTTACAGTGCATGGTGTCTAAATGCCTCCATTTACGTGCCGGTGCATGATCGTAAATTTTGCAAAGTTTACCCGTCTGGGTATCTTCCAGCTGCTCCAATAAACAGACTATTTGGATAGAAATTTCCGCTTTAGAAAAATCTGTGTCAACAGATTCGACTGTCCATCCGTCTTCTAAATCCAGTATTCTTGTGAAGAAATTCTCCGTAAACATCTTTTTTTCAAATATAGCTATTCCATTAAACTCAGGGAAGAACCTTATATTTTAGAGTTTAAGCGACAGCTCCAGCCATCAATTTATTAATCTAAAAACAGATCATTCGAAATTACTGGCATCCGAGTAAAACTAAAACTCTGAAAAAACATGAGCTAGTTAGTTCAAAATGAATATTTCAATACCTCTCTGAAAACTACCTTCCTTTTGAACTATCAGGGATACATCACCTAGGGAGGTATGTGGAAATTTCCAAATACTCATTTCTAAGCCCCTTGATTTCCAAAAACGAAATTTTGTCGGACGCCAGCAATTCGAAATAAGGTAAACATATTGAATGTTGTGTGTTTTGTGTACTTTTTTACTGGAGTCCATCCTTTATTTTGGTAAATAAATTGGATTGATGTAGAAATGATGTTCGTTTTCCATAGCTTTATGGCTTAAACTTTAGGGGTGTTCTTTTACAAAGAACTGAGATAATACCCTTTGAACCTGATTCGGTTAGTACCGGCGAAGGGAAAAGTTAAAGGTGCTCATATGCCCCTCACTTTTCATCGTATGTGTGTCAAAATCATACGTCTCAAAGACCAATTTACACCTTTAGGTTCAGCAGTATATATCAAACCACTTGCGATGATCAAGGTTATGCTAAATGAGTCTGAAATGAAAGTTGATGAGAAAACAACCATTCATTTATTGCTCCAAAACACGGGTACTTCAATCAATGGCATTGCAGTAGCCATCAACGAGAATATTGTCCCTAAAGGTAGGTGGGAAACACAGTATCTCAATCCAAACGACACCATTTTAATCATTAAGGCTACGCAAGGAGGATGATCCTTGCCTGTAAAAATCAGTAAACGCTTTATTCGTAAATATGAAAAACAAAGACACAGCACCAAAAGAAGGAACGATTACTAGAAATCCTTTTCCAAATTCACAAAAGGTCTACTTATCCGGTAAAATTCATCCAGAGATTAAGGTTGCCATGCGTGAGATTTTATTGAGTGATACGAAGGATTCATTGACCGGTAAATTAACTCCTAACAAACCTGTAACGGTTTATGATACATCTGGTCCTTATACTGATCCAGAAAAGGAAATCAATGTTCATCATGGAATTGAAAGAATTCGAGAAAAATGGATTTTAAACAGAGGTGATGTTGAGCAACTGAATGAATTCACTTCAGAATATTGCAATAAGCGCCTAAACGATGAGCGCCTAGATCACATGCGCTTCTCGTTAAAAAACAAGCCATTACGTGCTAAAGATGGAGCGAATGTCACACAGCTTCATTACGCTAAAAAAGGAATTATTACGCATGAAATGGAGTACATCGCTATTCGTGAAAATCAACGAATCGATGAAATGAAAGAAATAAGAAAGCAGCATAAAGGAGAGCACTTTGGAGCTTCTATTCCAGATAAAATAACGCCAGAATTTGTCCGAGAAGAAGTAGCACGAGGACGTGCTGTCATTCCTTGTAATATCAACCATCCTGAATCGGAGCCCATGATTCTAGGACGAAACTTTCTGGTGAAAATAAATGCCAATATTGGTAATTCTGCCACGACATCCTCTATTGAGGAAGAAGTAGAAAAGGCGGTCTGGGCCTGTCGCTGGGGTGCAGATAATATTATGGATCTATCAACAGGACAGAACATTCATGAAACCCGTGAATGGATTGTTCGCAATTCTCCAGTACCAGTTGGAACTGTTCCAATATATCAGGCTTTAGAAAAAGTAAATGGTGCAGCTGAAGATTTAACTTGGGAGATTTTCCGAGATACCTTAATTGAGCAAGCAGAGCAAGGGGTTGATTACTTTACAATTCACGCGGGAGTTTTATTGCGCTACATTCCAATGACGGCAAATAGAGTAACCGGAATTGTCTCTCGAGGCGGTTCAATCATGGCAAAATGGTGTCTTGCACATCATAAGGAAAGCTTCCTGTACACTCACTTTGAAGATATATGTGAGATCCTGAAGAAATACGATGTTGCGCTCTCTTTAGGAGATGGATTACGTCCGGGATCTATTGCTGATGCGAACGATGAAGCACAGTTTGCCGAATTAGATACATTGGGCGAATTGACTCAAATATCCCGCAAACACGAAGTTCAATGTTTCATTGAAGGACCGGGACACGTTCCAATGCATATGATCAAGGAAAATATGGAGAGACAAATAGAAGTCTGTGATGAAGCCCCATTCTATACACTCGGGCCCTTAACTACTGATATTGCTCCTGGATACGATCATATTACATCTGGAATTGGAGCCGCTATGATCGGTTGGTTTGGATGCGCAATGTTGTGCTACGTCACTCCAAAAGAACACTTAGGATTGCCTAATAAAGAAGATGTCCGCGTAGGTGTTGTGACCTATAAGTTAGCTGCACATGCCGCAGATCTAGCAAAAGGACATCCGGGTTCACAACATAGAGATAATGCGTTGAGTATGGCACGTTTTGAATTCCGTTGGGAAGATCAATTCAACCTTGGCCTGGATCCAGAACGCGCTTTGGAATATCATGATGAAACATTGCCTGCCGATGGTGCCAAAACTGCACATTTCTGCTCCATGTGTGGACCAAAGTTCTGTTCTATGAAGATCTCTCAAGAAGTACGTGACTTCGCTGCCCAACACATTATTGTAGATAACCAAGTTATAGCAAAAGGAATGGAAGAAAAATCTCAAGAGTTTAAGGACAAAGGGTCCAAAGTTTATCTCTAAAATATGTTGGTACTCATAGCTCCTGAACAGGATATCAGTAATGAATTAATACTTCTAAATCAGCTTTTCGAGGCTGGTTTAGATTGTTTTCACTTACGAAAGCCTGCAAAAACATGTGAGGAATACTGCGCATATATCGATCAGATTGATTTAAAATACCACACTAGAATTGTTTTGCATTCATTTCATGAACTGATTAATCGATACAGCTTAAAAGGAATCCATTTTCGAGAACAAGAAAGAATAGCTTGTTTAGCTGTACCAAGTGAGTACTTCAGAGGATTAAGCATGTGTGGTAAAACGATAAGTAGCTCTTTTCATGAACCTGAAGACATTACTAAGTGTGACTTTGAATTTGATTACCACCTGCTCAGTCCAATTTTCAATTCAATTTCTAAACAAGGATACCAAGGAAGAGAATTCGACGTAACCCAGATCAACAAATTCATTGTCGGAATGGGTGGTGTCTCAATGATTAACCTTGAAAAATTCACAAAATTAGGATTCAAAGGAGTTGGTGTTTTAGGTGGGATTTGGAATAGCTCTTCTCCTATTCGAGACTTTAAAACAATGCGTGATTATTTCATTTCTATAAATAGGTCTGCCTAGTTGGCTAAACAGTGCTATACATCGACAATCCTTATACTACTAAACTGGTGCAGTTATCAAAATTACATTATATATCACAAGGGAAAACTCCAAAAGAGCATCTGGAAAATATCCAGAAGGCTTGCACATACGGAGCTGAATTGGTTCAATTGCGCTTAAAGGATTTAAGTCCCGAGCAAGTGCTAAAAGCTGCAGAAGAAGCAAGAGAAATTACCACTCATTTTCATGCGCAATTGATTATTAATGATTACTATAAAATAGCTAAGGAAGTTAAAGCCGATGGTGTGCATTTGGGTAAGAATGATTCGAGTCCAACCGTCGCAAAAAAATATTTAGGTGAATACTATATCGTGGGCGGAACGGCAAATACATTACAAGATTGCGAAGCTCTTATTGCTGAAAAAGTAGATTATATTGGATTAGGTCCTTTTCGTTTTACGAAGACTAAATATAATTTGAGTCCAATCATTGGTTATAAGGGTTACCGGAACATTTTAGAGGAGTTAAAAGCAGAAACTCCTATAATTGCCGTTGGCGGAATAACACTACATGATGTCCCTGAAATTCTGGGAACTGGTGTTTATGGTATCGCAGCTTCCGGAGAAATAACCAAGGACTTCAGTAACATTGGTTTATTTAGGGCGCAATTGCAAGCTCCGTCTTCAAATGAACAAGTTTGGATACCCAATCAAAATAAATAGCATGACAGACAAACTTAAAATAGCAGATAAAATATTTAGTTCTAGATTGTTTATTGGAACCGGAAAGTTCAGCAGTTCACATCAAATGCGCGATGCGATTATTGCTTCCGAAAGTGAATTGGTCACTGTGGCTCTGAAAAGAGTCGAAATCAATAATGAATCAGATGATATTCTAATTCATTTGAACCATAGCCATATCAGTCTATTACCAAATACCTCAGGAGTTAGAACAGCTAAAGAAGCCATTTTTGCAGCTGAGTTGGCACGAGAAGCACTTGGAACGAATTGGATTAAGCTAGAAATTCATCCAGACCCAAAATATTTACTTCCTGATCCGATAGAAACACTGGCAGCAGCTGAAGAGCTTGTAAAGAAAGGATTTGTGGTAATGCCATACATTCATGCTGATCCCGTTCTATGCAAAAGATTAGAAGAGGTTGGAGTACAATGTGTGATGCCTCTTGGAGCTCCTATTGGGAGTAATAAAGGAATTATAACAAAGGAATTCTTAGAAATAATTATTGAGCAAAGTAATGTGCCTGTCATCGTTGACGCCGGTATTGGCGCTCCATCCCACGCGGCCTACGCTATGGAATTGGGAGTAGACGCTGTTCTAGTAAATACTGCAATCGCTGTTTCTCAGAATCCGATACAAATGGCCATTGCATTCAAAATGGCCGTAGAAGCTGGAAGAATGGCATATATCGCAAAATTAGCTCCAGTAAGACGATACGCAGAAGCAAGTAGTCCCTTAACCTCTTTCTTGAATGAATAATTTTAAAGATACTTTTGAGCAATACGATTGGGATTCACTCAAAGAAGAAATTTATGCCTTTTCTACAGCAGATGTTCAGGCTGTCTTGTCCAAAGAAAAGATTACATTAGACGATTTTAAAGTGTTAATTTCTCCAGCGGCAAAGCCTTTTATCGAGCAAATGGCTCAACGCAGTAATGCACTTACTAAGAAACGGTTTGGCAATACAATTCAGATGTATATTCCAATGTACTTATCAAATGAATGTCAGAATATTTGCACGTATTGTGGTTTCAGTATGACCAATAAAATCTTAAGAAAAACACTTTCTGACGCTGAAATTTTACAAGAAGTACAACACATCAAAAAGTTGGGCTATGATCACATTCTTCTCGTGACTGGAGAGGCAAACAGAACCGTTGGGGTTCCTTATCTAAAGAATGCTATCAAATTAATCCGGGAGCACTTCTCTAATATAAGTATTGAAGTTCAGCCATTGGACCAAGAAGAATACGAAACCTTGATTGACGAAGGACTGTACGCTGTGTTAGTATATCAAGAAACCTATCATAAGTCAACTTATAAAATACATCATCCAAAAGGGAAAAAGTCCAACTTTGATTATCGCTTGGATACTCCAGACAGATTAGGCAAAGCGGGAATTCACAAAATTGGAATAGGTGCTTTGTTTGGGTTGGAAGACTGGAGAGTAGATAGCTTTTATACCGCTTTGCATTTAAAGTATTTGCAGAAGAATTATTGGAGAACGAAGTACTCTATTTCTTTTCCACGATTGCGACCGCATCAAGGAGAAGTTCAACCAAAAGTGGAAATGACAGACGCTGATTTAGTTCAATTAATCTGCGCCTATCGTATAATGGATGAGGATGTTGAACTATCCATGTCCACGCGGGAAAACAATAATTTCAGAAATAACATAATCAATCTTGGAATAACGTCCATTAGCGCTGAGTCAAAAACGAATCCAGGAGGATACTCTGTTGATCCGCAGTCATTGGAACAGTTTGAAATTTCTGACGAGAGAAATACAGCAGAAATACAGCAAATGATTAAGTCACAGGGCTATGAAGTCGTTTGGAAAGATTGGGATAAAAGCTACAACGAATTGGTATAAGATGAACTTATCAGCAGATGAGAAAAAGCAATACAACAGACACCTAATTCTTGAAGATATTGGATTGGAGGGACAGTTGAAATTGAAGCAAGCCAAGATTTTAGTCATTGGTGCTGGTGGGCTTGGTTGTCCAGTTCTTCAATACTTATCAGCTGCTGGTATTGGTACAATCGGTGTTGTTGATGATGATACTGTCGATCAGTCTAATCTTCAGCGGCAAGTCCTTTTTTCCCATCAAGATATTGGAAAGAGTAAAGCAGAAAGTGTTGTCCAACGATTACAATTACTGAATCCGTACATTACATTCAATGTGTACAAGACGAGACTTACAAAGGACAATGCGCTTGACTTGTTCAAAGATTACGATGCTATTGTTGATGGAACTGACAATTTTCCAACTCGATATTTAATAAGTGATGCGGCCGTATTGTCTAATAAACCGGTTGTTTTTGGTTCCATTTTTAAATTTGATGGGCAGGTTTCCGTATTCAACTATCAAAATGGTCCTACGTATAGATGTTTGTTTCCTTCATCACCGTTGCCAAATGAAGTGCCTAGTTGTTCTGAAATTGGCGTGCTCGGTGTTTTACCTGGAATTATTGGAAGTCTTCAGGCAGCTGAGGTACTGAAAATAGTACTGAATTTAGGCACTGTTTTATCTGGTAAGCTATTTAGTTTTAGTGTGCTTACCATGAAACAAAGGATCTTCTCGTTCGAAAGGAACACATTCATTTCCATTACTTCCTTAGCGAATGATTATCAGGAGTTCTGTGGAATTTCAGCTGCGGCAAATGAAATAAGTTTTCAAGAGTACGAGAAGCAAACAGCGCAATTCAACTTACTTGATGTAAGAACGCAGTTGGAGCGCGATGATTTTCATATTAATGGGCTACATATTCCGCTACATGACTTGTCTGAAAGATTTCAAGAAATTCCACAAGATAAAAAACTGTTGGTGTATTGTATGTCCGGTGTACGGAGTAAATTGGCCATTGATTTTCTTCAAAAAAATGGTTTTTCACAGACACTTGTAAACTTAAGGGGAGGATGCTCAAGTGAATATTCTAATTGAGGAAATACTAAAACGAGAGTAACCCACAGCAGGTCACTCTGATGAATATTTTCTTTTTTCGACAGTAAATCAAACGTTAGCATCAAGTAATTATTTATTATTTAAAGGGTAGCATCGTCCATAATGGATGGAACTATGCACTGTATTGGTCATTACTCGAATTATTTTGGTCTTGCCCTTAATTTAGTAGGTATGCAGGTCTAGACCAAAATGGAAAAACAGTAGTACGCTTCTAATGTTGACGAAGGTTCGATAGCCTTTTGCTACTGTTTTAAGTTCTTGAATTTAGCCGTTCAGCCAGTGCATTGCTCAGATTCAGTGTCAATGCATTTACCACCCCGGAAATAGGATTGTTAACTGTCTCTACTACGTTGTCTATTTCCTTTATATTTTTCCGCTTCGAGTCAGTAGTCCATTTGTTATGAAGTGTCAAGTCCGAAACATAAAGTATTAATAAATAATCAGTTGAATATATTGATATAGAAAATATGTTAAACTGATTTGAATTTAGACCCAATTTCTTTGATTGATTCTAATTTATTGAAATTATGCTCAATATAACGAGACTTATTATTACATAGTCAAAGATCGGGTTGATTTTTTTACTACATGAGCCTTTTTTCAACAAGATTATATATTTATTTCTCAAAATTCATTATACTAATTTGTTTATTGAATTTTAGGATAATTTTCTAGAATTGATTCCCAATCAATTTGAAGGTATTCTACTGGTATTTCTGTAAAAGTGCCTGCATCATTCTTGAACTTTAATTGCTTATCATAATCGGAATAATCTTGAACTGTAATTTCATCTCCATTTTTCATCATTGATCTACCTGCTTCAAAGTAACCAAGAGGGTGATTTAATGTAACTTTCTGTCCTTTTAGTGCTTTCCATTTTGAAAATGGGGTTTTCTGGATTCTATAAGTATATCCTAATTCTTTATCGGCAAAGAAATTATCTTTAAAATATAAAGTATCAACACCAACGGCTACCTTCATCCAATTATCATTCATTTCCTTAACTAACGTTAGGGAATCATTCATTTCCAATGTCATTTTTGTGTTTCCAAACGGTCTATCCAATAGTTCCAGAGAATTTGTATTTACGTAGAAAGTTTCTCCCGTATCATCGAACATTAAAACAATTGAAGAAATCGCTATTAAACTAACTAATAAGAAAATAAGTAGTCGTTTTGGTTTTGAAAACAGCCATATAATACTATTCCACAATGCTAAAGCTGCTGTTACTTCACCGATTCTTTTAAATTGTCTTCCTATACTCATATCATTAATTGTATGTTTGATGCACTATTGCTCTTTATTCTTGCTTGTAATGTAATGTGTGAGGTGGGTTGCGAGGTTAATTAATCAAATCATTACGAAAATGGTTCTACCCTTAAGTTAGTGGAACATATAGCTAATAATACCAAATACTATCACTAGTCAATTCTCAGATATTAGCCATATAACTCGTAGCTGACTAATCACAAGATTATTTTATAGATCAACTAATTTTAGTTGACTGACTTCCGTTAAATTCCTGGTGAAACCTTACTTGCCACATCACCACTGTGCATAATTAATGGCAGCAACTGGTTTTTTATTTACCTGTTTTTAAACTTTCTAGTCTCCACAATCAATTTTAAATTATCCTATTTTATCGTTAATTAATATTCACTCTATTTTAATTTCCGCAATCTGTTTTTGAATCGTTATTTCCGTAGTAATAATATCTAACATCAGTAATTTTAATAGTTCCTTTTTATCTACTGCCGTTTCTTTAGTATTTGGATAAATAAAATTCATTAAATTTTGACTTTTTGCTTTTAATAACTCCTTTTGCTCTTCGATATCTGATAACGTAGATACTTTATCGTATTCCATTAATTCAATTTTAGTATTAGAAATAGCTTTCCAAGAATTTATTTTGATTGTCGGCATTTGAATTCCATTAACTTTCATCACTATATCAAATATCGAAATTTTATCATCTTTTTTATAAAAATCTAGCGTATCTATAAGCGATTTTTGAGTTGCTATATTGTCAATAATTTCTTTGGTGGTTTCAGTTAACTCTTTGTCAATTGAAGAAGAAATTTGGCTAATATATTTTTTGTCTTTCCGATTCTCATTCCAATTATTGATCCACAATGCTACCATAATGCCAACTATTATTGGGACTATCTCTTTCAAAAAAGCTTTTATATTCTCTTTCATTTAATTCATTTGATGGGTTTCAGCCTGTCGTCAACGTTTGGCTGCCTGATAAAGGTGGTGATTTTTACGACAAATAGTGATGCAGGAAACTAATGTAGGATTAATCTCAGACTTGCACAAGCGCTGTTGATCATGTAATCGTTCAAGGAGGAAAGCTAAAAATTATAGCTAAAAATGCAAGAATACGACATACATCTGTACGATCAAGAGCAGAAGGTAACTATGAATTTATTTATGGCCGAATTGAAGTCAGGGCTAAGTTACCCGCAGGTGCAGGAACGTGACCAGCAATATGGCCGTTAGGACAAGATTCTATAACCAATGCTTGGCCAAAATGTGCTGAAATTGATTTCATGACACATCAAAGTAATGATTCCATTGTAACTCATAGTTCACTGCATTATTTAGGAAATTTTGGCGGAAAAGCCAATACAGCTAACACTACAATTACAAGTGTATCAACTGAATTTCATGTTTATGAAACAGGGCGTAGTCCGGCTTTGATTCAGTTTTAAGTAGGTGATGTACTTTTTTATACTTCTACAACTAGCACTACAGTACCGTTTAGCAGTGATTTCTTTTTGATTTTGAATGTCGCGATGGAGGGCTCATTTGGAGGAGCAATTGACTCAGTGTTCTAACAATCAGCAATGGAAATCGATTATGTAAGAGTTTATCAGTAAAAGAAATTGTAATAAATATGAAAAGGTCTAGTCTTTAACTGGCCATTTAATTCATAAAAGGAATCACCATGAAAAATAAATCCATTGTCGCGTTATTTGCTGCTTTAGTACTGATAGCAGCAGGCTGCAGCGACAAAATTTTAAAATCTCCGGTAGCTTATTCGAAGGAAAGTATTTTGGATACCAAAGTAGACTCGGTACTTCAACTAATGACTTTAGAAGAAAAAATAGGACAGCTCAACCAATATAATGGGTTCTACGAAATTACCGGGCCAACTCCAAAAGAGGGTCAGGCTGTAAAGAAATATGATGATTTGAAAAAAGGGTTGGTAGGATCAATGCTTAACGTAAGAGGAGTCAAAGATGTACGAACATTACAAAAAATTGCGGTCGAGCAAACTCGCTTAGGGATTCCACTACTATTTGGATTTGATGTTATTCATGGCTACAAAACTATTAGTCCGATTCCTCTTGCTGAAGCAGCCAGCTGGGATCTAGATGCTATAAAAAAATCAGCTGCAATTGCTGCGGAAGAAGCTGCTGCCGTGGGACTAAACTGGACTTTTGCACCTATGGTGGATGTGTCTCGAGATGCACGCTGGGGACGGGTAATGGAAGGTGCTGGCGAGGATTCTTTTTTAGGAAGTAAAATTGCAGTGGCAAGAGTCCAAGGTTTTCAAGGCGAAGATTTATCGGCTACCAATACTATCTTAGCTTGCGCCAAACATTTTGCCGGATATGGATTTGCAGAAGCAGGAAGAGACTATAACACAGTTGATGTAAGTGAAACGGTATTGCAGAATATTATTTTTCCTCCCTTCAAAGCAGCAGTTGATGCAGGTGTTCGAACTTTTATGAACTCTTTCAATGAATTGAATGGAATTCCCGCAACAGGTAGTTCATATTTACAAAGAGAAATACTTAAAGGTGATTGGAAATTTGATGGATTCGTAGTTTCTGATTGGGGATCGATCAACGAAATGATCTCCCATGGTTATGCTAAAGACAGTAAACAAGCTGCCAAAATAGCGATCAATGCAGGCTCAGACATGGATATGGAATCTAGTGCTTATGTTGGACATTTAGCAGAATTAGTACAAGAAGGAAAAGTTAAAGAAAGTGTAATTAATGACGCTGCAAGACGAATCTTGAAAGTAAAGTTTGAGTTGGGATTATTTGAGGATCCCTATAAATACTGTGATGAAAATCGGGAATTAGCAACAGTAGGAAAACAAGAGTTTCAAGAAGGAGTCTTGGATATGGCTAGAAAGTCAATTGTACTTTTAAAAAATGACAAAGAAGTATTGCCCTTAAAAAAATCAGGTCAGAAAATTGCCCTTATTGGCGCCTTGGCTAACGAAAAAACGAGTCCTTTAGGAAGTTGGGCAATAGCAGCTGACAATAATAGTGCAGTTTCAGTATTAGAGGGTTTGCAAAAGTACAAAGGCAATCAATTGAATTATGTAAAAGGTGCTGACGTGACTGAAGGGCGAACACAATTTGTTTGGGAAATTAAGATAAATACTACTGACAAAAGCGGATTTGCCGATGCAATCGCTGCTGCCAAAGATGCCGATGTTGTTATTATGGTTTTGGGAGAACACGGTTTACAATCAGGTGAGGGAAGGAGTCGAACTGACATTGGCTTGCCTGGAGTACAGCAAGAATTACTGGAAGCTGTCTATAAAGTAAATGCTAATATAGTTTTGGTTTTAACTAATGGTCGGCCCTTAGCTATTCCTTGGGCTGATGAAAACATTCCTGCAATAGTTGAAGCCTGGCAGCTAGGAACACAAAGCGGAAATGCAATTGCTGAGGTGTTATATGGAGAGTATAATCCAAGTGGAAAACTACCAATGACTTTTCCACGGAATGTAGGCCAGGTTCCTATTTATTATAATTTTAAAAATACCGGAAGACCTGTTATGAATGAGCCGGAAAGTGTGTTTTGGTCTCACTATATCGATGAGAAAAATACGCCACTTTACGCCTTTGGTCACGGACTCAGTTATTCTAAATTTGAATACGCTGATTTACAATTATCATCCCCTTCATTTATTAAAAATGGTAAAATAGAAGTTTCTGTGACTATAAAAAATACTGGGAAAGTCAAAGGAAAAGAAGTAGTTCAATTGTATATCAGAGATTTAATAGGGAGTGTAACCCGTCCCGTAAAAGAGCTCAAAGGATTTGAAATGATCGAATTACAACCAAATGAAACTAAGAAAGTAACATTCGAAATCAATGAGAAAACTATCGAATATTTCACGGCCAATAGAAAATGGGAAGCTGAGATTGGAGATTTTAAAGTGTTTATCGGAGGAAGTTCAATCACAAAATTGGAAGGTGATTTTCAATATTCCAATTAAACTACAATGGAAAAAATCATAGTACTATTACCGATGGTCCAATTTTAACATGCACACTATCATAATTGAAAACTAGTTTATAAAGCGAATTCTGATAGTAATTTTTAGATGAAAAAATTATAACTTTAAGATTGGTGATGGATGTCTTAATTGTGGTTGGGGAACCAACGAAAGACAGTTCTTCACCAACGAAAATCACGAACTGGCAGAAAATCAATTAGTCATTACAGCAAAAACAGAAGGTGACAAATACACTTCGACTCGGTTCACTACCAAAGGTAAAAGGGAGTTTAATAGGGACAGTTTGAGGCGAGAGCAAAACTACCTGTTGGGCAGGGAGTTTAGTCTGCTTTCTGGATATTAGGTTCCAATAGTAAAGATTTGGCTGGACTAAATCCGTTGAAATTGATATTTTAGAATACATTGACCAAGAGCCCAATATGGTTTTTACCTCGTTGCACTGGCAAGACAGTCAAGGAAACACCATTAATACCAAGATAGCTAGATTTGATCCTATAGAGCAGGGATTTCATATTTAAGCTGCGGAACGGACAAAAGATAAAATTCAGCAGGATAAAACAATAGCAAAAGTCTATCGAACTTCTGCCAAATTTGGAAGTGTACTACTGTTTTTTCATGCTGGTCTAGATCTGTATCCAACTGACTTAAGGACAGAATCAAATCGGTTATACCCTTAATTCAGTGGAACATATAGCTAAAAATACTAGTACTAGGCAATTCTCAGTCATTAGCTATATAACTCAAAGCCATCTAGTTATAAGATTATTTCAAAGATCAACTAATTTTTTTTGGCTAGCTTCCATTAAATTCCTGGTAAAACCGTATATTTTACTCATTTATTAGCCTTACATCTACATTTACTTCGCTAATATTGTTTACAATAACGGCTAGTTTTAAGCCTTATTTGTTGTGCAAAATATGATCAATCAAAATTGTTTTTCCTGCTCCGAGAAAACTGTTCAACAGGGTTATGACAATTTTTTTATAGCTGTGGTTGTCATTTGAAACTTTCTATTCTTATGATTTTAATTTTGTCTGAACGAGAAATTAGTCCTGGATTTATACCTGATTGTCCCTCAGGAATTTCCTTATTGAGGTCTTTATAATAAGCTTCCCAAGCGGGGAAAAAGATTTGGGTTTTTGGGCTTTTAAAAGTCATTGGCTCTAAGTCAAAAAAGGGCTTCCTATTATTTGCTTCTTTGAATACATCATAAATCAATTCACTACAATACCATTTTCCATTGTTTAAAATAAATTCATCGTCATAAGGTTTACCAATTAGTTTCTTTGAGTTTGATGTCGCTTTTAAGATTAAATGTTCATATTGATCTTTTAACCTGCCAACAGTGATATTTTTTATTGCAGCAGTATCGCCACTTCGTGCAAAGAAGTCTTCTAATGAGTTTACTTGAACTGTTTCGCCAATTGCTTCGATAACTTTTAATGTGTCATTAATGTCTACCACCAAAGCACAATGAGAGAAATCTTTTCCATCAATTCCTTTTGTCACTGCTTCAATGGCATCGCATAATTCGCCACTATTCAAATTTTGGAACAATATATCTCCTGCTTTTAAACCTTCGGTTTCATATGAATGATTACAACTTGGTGCTAAAGTGCAACAATAAAAAAAAGTTACGAGTTGAAATATTTTATTGTTCACTATAGAATGACTGTTAAACACGTTTTGATTTAGGCTTAGGAATAAGTTTGAAGTAAATATCGGTTTCGCCCACTACTAATATGTCATACTATTTTCCGTCTAGGATGGAAGGTATTTATATCTTAGGTTTACCTTTTAGATGTTCTAAAAGATTATATTATTCTTCAATACTATAAATCTTGTAGGCATTTTTAGCTGTTCTTTACCCCCAGAATTTTGGATAATCAAAATTATTTCAGGTGGGAAAGATGCCATGGTTACAGATACTCAAAAGTAAAGTAAAATTTAAAAAATAAGTGTTTTATTTTACAGCTATTTCATTGAACCAATTAATACTATTTTACAACTGTTTTTCGCCATGAAGCTGAGTGAATTTTTCTATCTCAGAATTTTTATTATCCTGCTAAACCGATAATCACTACTCGGTAAAATCCCTTGTGAGGTTGATTATGCAGTCGTTTACGATGCAGTTTGCCCAGTCGTTGAATGTTTGCGGTATCATTTTGTGGTTATAAGGTTATGACCAAATTTGGCACATTACCACCAAGTGCCTTATATAATTGTGGGAAACAGCCTACTTGTCCTACATCGATCATATTTTTTGGTTGCACACTTCCTGTTCCGTAACTATCCAATGTGCTTTCCGCTAAGTCTCGTCTTAAAGCACACTGATCACATGCCATAATCAACATCCCCTTCTCAGCGGCTAAAGCGTTGAGACGTTCCCCCACATCATTTCCCTTTCTTAATATGTGTACGTTTTCATCAAAAAAGAACATTCCGATTACCTCAACTCCGTGAATATTTTTTTCCAATTGTGGCAATATCATTGTTGCCAGTTGAAATGTGGAAGACATCTCTGTTTTGAAAATGTAAGCTACTTTCATCTTTTTCTTTTTGTGAGTTAGAATTTTTAAATTATTGCCTTAATGCAATTGTGTTGCAATAGTAATCATTATCTTTGTTAATGCAATAGTGTTGCATTAAATTTTAAAAGAAAATAATGAAATCAGCAAGAAGTACCACCGCAAAAACAGCAATACAGAAGTTGATTGTCTCTTCGTCTGTAGCATTATCCCATTCTGAAATTCAGAAGTCGCTAGGAGGACTTTGCGATAGAGTTACTATTTATCGTGTATTGGAAAGGTTATTGGCAGAAGATGTCATTCACAAAATTGTCAATATAGATGCGGTTGTGAAATATGCAGGCTGTCATTCTTATTCTGTAAAACATAGTCACAATTATATTCATTTTAGTTGTCAAAAATGCAAGTCTGTAATTTGTCTTGAAAATGTAGAGCCGTCCTATAATTTGCCAAAAAATTATAAGGTAAGTGAAATAAATTTTACTTTGTCAGGTATTTGTCCGCAATGTCGGTAGGGTAGAGCTGCGGTTGGGTAATACTAAGTATGCTGCATTTTGAGTTGGCAATTGTGTTGGCAATACAGCGCTTTTAATTTTGCGATGCGTTGGCATTTTGTCGTCCCATGTCAGCACGAATGTTGATAGTTGCACATCTCACAGCCTTGCAGGCAACATGTATGTTTAGTTGCGTTGGCACTACGATAGCTAAAAGGAGGGAACCAATTATTTAGCAACACGGATTTTCCGAAAGGAAAAATAGGCGTAATTAATTATACTCGTTAATGTGAGTTGTTTTTAATCGATATGGTATTTAGAGTCGACAGGTTTAATAAATAAATTACATAAGAGTCCTATAAATAATAAACCAGCCATCAAGTACATGGTTAAGTTATATACATCGGCACTTGGCATATTTAAAACTTCCATTTGATATTCTCTTAAGTAATTTATGGTTACAGGCCCAATAATGGCTGCCATACTCCAAGATAATAACAATTTACCATGGATCGCTCCAATTTGTCTAGAGCCAAACATATCTCTTAAATAAGCTGGTATCGTTGCAAAACCTCCACCATACATACTAATGATAACAGCAAATGTTGTCGTAAATAACAACACACTACCTATTTTAACCGTAAACGGAATCAATATATAGAGGAAGATACCTAAGGTAAAGAAGATGGAGTAGGTGGTTTTACGTCCTAAATAATCGCTTAATGTTGACCATACAAATCGACCTATCATATTAAACAAACTAAGTAATCCGACAAAAATAGCAGCATCTCTCGCCGTTACTGCTTCAGTAGCGCCAATGTTTTCTTTGCTAAACATTTCTTGTATCATCACACTGGCTTGACTTAAAACACCTATACCTGCGCTTACATTTAATCCCAATACCATAAAAAGCAACCAAAATTGTGGTGTTTTAACCGCTTTATCTACCAAAACATCCTGTGTGGTAATTAATTTATTTTTCTTGGTGGTAGTAAGGTCGTATCCTTTAGGCTTCCAATTTTCAGGTGGTATTCTTACAATTAAAGAACCAAACAGCATCACTACCAAATAAAGTAAACCCATAGTAAAAAAGGTTTGCGATACTCCCGTTGAGGTTTCGGTTGCATAAAAATCTATTAGGTACACACTTAAAGGAGAGGCAATCATCGCTCCACCACCAAAGCCCATAATAGCCATTCCGATAGCCATTCCAGGTCGATCTGGAAACCACTTAATCAGAGTGCTTACGGGTGAGATATATCCCAATCCCAAGCCTATACCTCCTAACACGCCAGAGCCTAAATAAAGTATCCAAAGTTGATGTAAATAAATACCTAAAGAAGAGAGTAAAAAGCCGCTACTGAAACAAATTGCTGCAAAAAACATGGTTTGTCTGGGG
>Ga0222706_1000162_pt1 | contig 17113 bp, 9 predicted proteins | sample AntAcemetage1572_FD_179829 | JGI IMG/M metagenome (GOLD analysis project Ga0222706, IMG submission 179829) | Saline water microbial communities from Ace Lake, Antarctica - #1572 | ecosystem: Environmental > Aquatic > Non-marine Saline and Alkaline > Saline | place: Antarctica: Ace Lake...
CCCGCTACAATTTTTGCCGGAACTACCACGTAAGTTCAGGAGGATGGAAAAGAGTAGCTAGTATTGAGATAAGAGAATCGAGATTTTAAAACCATGCGGGTATCTAGTAGCTAGACGTAAGTATTAATACTTTAGAATCAAGATTGATGAATTGTTGAAATGATAAATTGTTGAACTGTGGAATTGTAGAATTGTAGAACCGTGGAATTACGATTTAAAATTCAGCTTTCGAGACAAAAACCACGAAGTGGTTGAACTATGAATAGCCCTCGGTGGAGCTCGCGGAACCGGGGGTTTCAAGATCTAAATTCCAAATCCCTCCCGCTACAATCTTTGTTAGAACTGCTGAATAAATTCGGGAGGATGGAAAAGAGAGCAGTGCAACTAGACAATAATATCAAGATATTAGATTTTTAGAGTCAAGAATCAAGATTTTAGAGCCAGGAAGTGAATGGCTAGGATCCAGATAAGAGTATCAAGTTTTTAAGATAAGAGTATCAAGTTTTTATAGAAGACCTTTTGGGCGATTTCTGGTCTAAAGTTGAAGCTTTCAAAAATTTGGAATCGAAAGATTAGAAATCTCCAGAACTTCAAAGGAATTAGGCAACATTCATAAATCATCTAACTCTCCAATCGCTCTAAAAGTGGCGGATGCGAATAATTCACAAATACATACCAAGGGTGTGGGTTGATATTACTGAGGGTTTTGACAGAAAGAGTCTTTAAAGCTTCAGCAAGTGGCTTTCCTGCGAAGGTCATCTTCGCATAGTCATCTGCTTGAAATTCATTTTTACGGCTCAGCCAGTTCATCCCTATACCTAGAATAGTTGAAACTGGAGAAAAAAGCATAGTGAACCCGATAATGTTTAACTGCGGAGACCAAACTTTCCCACCGAGTGCCATACTCATCGGTTCATTGAATATGAACTGTCCCAGTAAGAATAGTAGTAAACCAATTTGTAACACGGAAAGCACCATACTTAGAATGACATGCTTCTTTTTGTAGTGACCCACTTCGTGAGCCAATACTGCAACCAGTTCGTCTGGCGTATGCTGCTCCAAAAGTGTATCAAAAAGAACTACTTTCTTGCGGTTTCCAAAACCTGAGAAGAACGCATTTGCCTTAGAAGACCGTTTGCTTCCATCCATGATGAAAATATTATCCAGAGGAAAATTGACTGATTTAGCATAGTGCAAAATCTCTTCTTTCAATTCGCCTTCGGCAAGCGGAGTCAATTTATTAAAGAACGGCAGAATCAGCGCGGTGTAAAACAAATTTACAAAAATCATAAAAACCGCTGCCGCAATCCAAAAAATCCACCAGAAATCTGCTCCAATCTGATGAATTAGCCAAAGAAATAGAAGCAATAATCCTCCACCTATCAAAATGGAAAGACGGTATCCCTTTAATTTATCTGAAAAGAAGGTCTTAACGGTGGATTTGTTGAAACCGAATTTCTCCTCGATTACAAATGTGCTGTAATAATCAAACGGTAAACTGAGAATATCCGAACCAATAAAAATAAGCCCAAAAAAGACTACTGATTCCAGCAATGGCACAATTTCAAAGGTTTTCAACCAAGAATCAATGGCTCCAAACCAACCTTGGCTGATAAAAGAGAAAGTCAGTATAAACGAAAGTAGACCTGAAATTAATCTAAACTTATAGTTTTTATTTTGGTACTTTTTTGATTCTTGAAGCTTTTGATCAGTCAAATAGTCCGAGAGGATATCAGGAACTGTGGGGATTGGCTGTCGATAATTGAGATAGCTCAGAATTTTTGTTGCTAGAAAGCCAAAAGCCACCACTCCTATAAGCAGATTCTTCAATAAAATAGGTTCCATGAAAATTTAGAATTTAGGGCAAGGAAGGACTGTATCCCTTCTTCGAGGACTTCCCTGGTTGCTATTCGGCAGAGTCCATGATAAACTAATCTCATGTGCACCACCCGACTGAATCCCCAATTGCGATACGGTATAATCAAAGCTATAACCTACGTTCAAACCGCTCAATAGATTGACTCCGAACATCATCACGATTGCATCTCGGTTACTTTGATTTTCAACCGGTTTGTAGGGTAATCCACGATACCAAAGTCCGAATACAATTGGCTCGATATAAAAGTAGGCACCAATATCTAATTGCTCGAAAGGTCCTTGGCTTTTGTAGTTAATTGTAGGAGTCAGATAGCGTTGCTTTCGCATGTGTGTAAAATCCTGACGCATGGATCCTTCTCCAAGAGGAATTCGATAACCAGCATGGAAGGAGATTTTCATTGGTAATGGGCTATCTCCATTAATGAATGACTGATTCGGTTGATTCACGTGATGTGCCGATGCACCAAACCAAAAATTCTCTGTAAAAATCAAGCCCCCAAATGACAATGACAACATGTTAACTGGATCGCCCAGCCCTTCGATAGTAGAGGGATAATTTATTAGATCTCCAAATGGATCAAATGAGTTTATATTATTTGCAAAAATCAAATTCTCATAAAAACCAATCTGTCGCCTTATGTAACTAGCCTGAAAGCCAGGTCTGAAATATAAGTTGTCACTTAATTTTAATTCGTAAGAATAAATCGCAGAGATTGTTGTGGACTGTAATTTGGCAGCTCCTTCGGTATCCTGCATCAGCATTATTCCAATACCACTATTGTAGTCTTCCAGATAGGTGTCGTAGAAAGCTGAGTAAGTAGTGAACTGAGCGTCAATGCTTGGCCATTGATTTCGGTAGTTAAATCCTACTCGGCCGGTAAGTTCAGATCCCGCAAACGCAGGGTTCAGATAAAGGGGAGCTGCATAGTATTGGCTATACTGTGGATCTTGGGCAAAAGCCGAAGAGTGAACAAGAAGTCCAATTACACTTAAAAAAACCACGTAAATCAGAGACCGTAACAAGGATTTGTCCGTTAAGTTGAATATTCAGTTGGCATTTAGAACGATTCGAGCACTTTGTTGTTTTAAATGCAGTTCGAAAATTATGAAAAGCAACCCTAATTCCATAAGGTTCCCCTACATTTTTACACTAATCGCTGCGATTGCATTTTTTGCAATCCAATTCCCTGCATTTACCCAAGGTTTTAATGACAATGAATGGATCTTTGGATACTGCGAGACAAGTGCCACCAACAACTATTTATCCTTCGGGAAGGGCGGTACAGCTACTGTCCAGACCTTACCTTCTACCGTCTTAATCGGGAAAAATAATAATGCGATTGCTATCGATCCTATTACGGGACAACCTCTTTTCTATACAAATGGCGAGCTAGTTTATGATTATCGACCTAAGCAAATTCAAGGAGCTGCTCCCGGATTAAATGGAGATATTGATGGCAGACAAAAGGTAGCGACTGGTTTTCTCGAGTACAACCCGGATGGGAACAAACTCTTCTATATTTTCTACATTTCTCCCGGAGGTCAGCTACTCTATTCCTTAGTAGATATGAATGCCGCAGGTCAAGCTACCGGAAATGAACGCCCACTCGGTGAAGTCACCCAAAAAGATATTCTGATAGGCCCAGCTTCAGGTGCAGTATTAGTCGTGAAATCACCCTCCTCGCCCTCCTACCTAATTAGCTTTACCGGGGGAAATCTGGTTTCAAGAAGCATAGATGCAGGTGCTGGAAATTTTACCATCACAGATACAGAGGGAATACCTTTTACCCCAAAGGCAATCATCCACGATGAAAAAAGAGGAAAGTTGATTCTCATTCCAGAAAACGCCGGTGATGACATCTTGGTGGTTGATTTTGACACAAGCTCGGGGACGTTCTCGAATCCAACAACTATAACAAACTCAGGCAGCACAGATGCTATTGAAGGAGCTGAATTCTCTCCAGACGGTACATTTATTTATTTTTCCAGGGGAAATAATCTGTTTCGAGTTCCTTCCGATAATCTTTCAGCTACTCCGGAAGAAATCCCACTTCCAGACAGCCTAAATGCAGTTTACGACATTAAAACAGGGCCAGACGGAAGCCTCTATTATATCTATGAAGAAGTAGCTGGAGGCCCTCAACTGATCGGAAGAGTGACCAATCCAAATGAGCCAGATTTAGCCGTAATTAATTTGGAAGAGGATCCTTTTAATGGGGTGGACTTTTGTGGGCGCATTTTCCCGGTTTTTGCTCCAAATGCGGATATTGAACCGATCGTGAATTTCACTTGGGCACCGGACATGCCTTGTGCGAAAAACCCCATTCAGCTGACCAGTGAGATCTTGCCCGAAAATTATAAACCTGTCAGTTTCAAGTGGGATTTTAATCCGCCACTGACTGACTCGGACGGAAATCCTGTTCCTGCTGACTATGCCCAAGAGCATTTCCTTATTCCCGGCGATGCGGCTCAGGGAGAAAGTATTTCTGTATCGCTGACAGTCAATTTTGCAGATGGAGATTCTGTTACAGTTTCTCGTACTATTCCCCTGACAGAAAATAATTTGGAAGCTAATTTCACTCCACAAGATACCACAATCTGTGAGGGTCAATGTGTGGATATTGGGGCTTTACTTGAGGCGCAAGCCGCAGAAGGAGACCAAGGCGGAGGAGGAGGTATGGGTGGAGGCCAAGGTGGACAAACGCCTCCTGGTGGCGGTGGACAAGATAATTATGAATACTTCTGGTCCAACTTCCGAGATGAAGGATGGGGAACTCGTTCAGAAAATACTGTTTGTCTTCCTGGTTTGTATTGGGTTTTAGTCAGAGAACCGGGATCTTCCTGTTATGCTTATGCAGAGATTCGTGTAAAGGTGTGGGATCTCCCAGATCAATCGAATAATATCTGGTATTTCGGAGATGGGGCCGGTCTGGATTTCAATCCTGATCCAAATGACCCAAGTGCGCCAACTCCACGGCCGATAGCTAGTAGGCATCCTCAAAATATTCCCGCTGGCACTACCACCATTTCAGATCAAACTGGCCAAGTTCTATTCTATACGGATGGCAAATCAGTTTGGGATTTGAATGGAAATCTCATGGAAAATGGGGATGATATTGGCGGTGATAACGGAGCTAGCCAAGGAGTGATCGCCGTGCCTGTTCCTCAGGAGGAGACGCTTTTCTACTTATTCACCACCCAGCAATCTGCAAATGGATCTAATGTGGTCAAATTTTCTTTGGTGGATATCAAAGCGGAAAATCCTACCGGAGTAGGAAATGTGGTTACGAAAGACAATTTCTTATTCAGTCCATCCACCGAACATACAGCGGCCTTGGATGCCGGTGATACGACTTGGGTGATGTTTCATGAATTGGGTAATAATACTTTCCGTGCGTATCCGGTCACTACAAATGGTATTGGGCCACCGGTTTTGAGTTCTGTCGGTAGCAATCACGGCTTTAATTCCGGTGCGGGCGCAATGAAGTTTAATTCCGATGGAGACAAACTTGCTGTCACAATAAGTGAAGGAGGGTGTAATAAATTAGAGATTTTTGATTTTGACCAAAGGACCGGTGAACTGACAGAGTATGCCAGAATTGATCTGGGCTGTAACGGGGACGTCTATGGATTGGAATTCTCTGAGGATGGTGACCGGGTATTGGTCAGTTATCGGAATGGTGGACCAGGTATTGAAGAGTTCATCATCAGAGCAGTGGATAATGATGATCCAGATGCGGAAGCTTGCCCAAGCTGCTTTGGAACTGCGAGCACCAGAGCCCAAATCGAAGCTTGTATCATCAGTACCAAAAACCAGCTATCAGGAACTTCAGGACTCAATCTAGGAGCGATCCAAATCGGCCCGAATGGTCAAATCTATGTTGCGGTAGTCAATGACAATCGAATCGGTCAGATCAGTGTGGGTACAGGTTGTACCGCTGCCAGCACCTTCAATCAGAGCGGCGTAGAACCAATGCCAGGAACATCCAATCTCGGGCTACCCTCATTTGTCCAAAACTCAGGAAGCTCAATCCCCGAGCCTTCCCTAGCAGCTCCACCGCGAATATGTCTTGATCCAAACAATCCAACTGGGGCATTACTTGAAGGAGGCGGAGAACCTGATATTGATAGCTATTTCTGGACCATTACCAAAGATGATGGTACAATAATCCTAAATGAGTCCGGCGGCCCGGGAGAAGAGTTCCAAACACTGGAACAGCTCTTCGATACTACAGGAACATACACGATAGACTTACGGGTAGATCGTTGTGGTAATCCAGAATACTTTAGAGCAAGTACCGAGATCTTGGTGGACGAACCACCTACTTTGACTTTACCTGATGCTGCTACGCTTTGTGCGGAAAATCCTGTTACACTTACTGCCATTGATGGCTATGATATAGCGGAAGGTATATACGATTTCGAATGGACCAATGCTGCAGGACAAGTATTTGGTGATGCGGATTCGAATACCATTACTGTGACTAAAGAAAGTATTTACACAGTCACAGTCACTTTCCGATTACCGGATGGATTATCAGATGAAGAGGCTGCGCTGTATGCTGCTTGTCCTGCCATCGCAGAAATCTTCGTTGGTCCTGCCTTTCAATTTGACTTGACACAGACTGCTGAAGAAGTTTGCTACGAAGAGACTGCGGTCACATTTGCTCCTAATACTCCGATCACTGGAGATTGGTTTTATGAATTGAATGGAAATCCGACACGAGTCCCATTGGGTAATTTCTTCGAATTGGAGTTACTTGTAATTGATCTACCTGGACCTGGTCTTTACGAAATCATTTTTGCAGCTCAGGACCCGATTTTGGATGGCTGTACTATTGAGAAGCGACTTCCCCTTTTGGTAAATGAACTTCCAATCGTAATCGCCACTCAAACTACCCCGGCTACAGACTGCGCCACACCAGATGGATCATTTGAAATCTTAATGCAAAGTGATGCTGCAGCAGTAACCGTGCAGGAAACTGGCAATATTTTTACAAATGTCACGGCAGGTGATGTGATTCCAGTTTCAAATGTTTTGCCAGGGATTTACACCATTGAAGCGGAGAATAGCGCTGGATGTTTTTACATCGCTACGATAACTGTAGAAAATTCCAATCCTCCGGTCGGGTTTGATTACACCATTACTACCGAAGATGAAGTCTGTAGTCCAAATGGAGTCGCTGATGGAAGCTTGACAATTACTTTTACCACAGCTCAATCAGGAAGCTATTTGATTACTCGACAAGGAGATGGACAAATTTTCGCAGGCAATTTCACCAACAGTAGCCAGGTTGCAATAAATGTTCCTCATGGTGATTATTCAGTAGAGGTCACAGACCCATCGAATTGCGCCATTCCGGATCCTGATACCTATACGATTGCTCAGAAATTTGAAGTTGTATTCTCAGTTCCCTCCACACTCACTGCTTGCGGCAATTTCACCTTTATACCTATTTCTCCACAACAGTTGCTCTTCACTGTGACCAATGCTAACGGAACCGTGATTTCCCCAGACGCTAATGGGGACTTCACCATTACTCAAACTGGCTCCTATGTAGTAAGAGGGGAGGATCCCGCAGGTATCGATTGTCCTAGGGAACTAACTATAGACGCTACAATAACACAGCCTTTAGATTTTGAAGTTTCTCCACCAATAATCGACTGTCAAGTTGGGGTTCAATACGAGGCTATCCTGAACAATGCCAATCCTGCTGATGTCGTATTTCTGTGGAGAGATGCCAGTGGTATAATCGTTGGCAGATCTCAGATTTTTGTACCAAGTGCTGTAGGAACATATTCCTTGGAAGTGCAGCCTAGAGCCGGGGGTCTTTGCCCTACCAATCAAAAATCTTTTGAAGCAATCACCTTGACAACGAATCTTCAAGTTGCTTTAGACGTTGTTCCTTTCTGCATCGATCAGACCAGTACAACGATTTCGGTGGTTGCCAATTTGACATTGGTTCAAAATATTGAATGGTATAGGGTTCAAGGCGGTACTCGAACAAGAATTCCATTCAACGATATTCCAATTATAGAAGTAAATCAAGAAGGGGTGTATGAAGTACTGCTGAGAAGTGCTGCAGGCTGTGATATTGGAAGAGCAAGCGGAGTAGTTACCAAGTCAACGATAATCGCACCTATAATTCCTCAGAGTATTACGATTTGCGCAATAGAAGGGGTATTACAGTCCATAAATCCAGGGACTTACGATAATTATTCTTGGGAGCTTAATGGGGCAGAAGTCTCCACAGATGCGGTTTTCACCCCAAGCCTTCCAGGTATTTATGAACTTACGGTTTCTGATAATATTGGCTGTTTCTATGTAGGTAACTTCGAGGTAATTGAAGATTGTTCCCTTAAAATTTCCTTTCCAAATGGAATTGTCCTAAATGATCCGAATCGAAATTTTATCCTGTATGCAAATGAATACATCGATGATGTAGAAGTCTATATTTATAATCGTTGGGGAGAATTAATTTTCTATTGCCAGCATGAAAACATTGAACCAAAACAGCCTTTCTGCCCTTGGGATGGTCAAGTTGGCGGAAATTTTGTTCCGAATGGAACATATGCCGTGGTGATCAAGTATACCAGCGGAGACCAAAATAAAACAGAATCAATCACTAAAGCAATTACCATTATTCAATAGTATGCTCATTCTTATTTCGCCAGCAAAAACGCTGGACTACAGTGCACCAAGCATTCAAGAACACACGCTTCCTGAATTTCAGACTGAAACTAAATCACTGATTTCAGTCCTGAAAAAAAAATCTTCGAAAGAGATTGGAAGCCTAATGGGCATTTCCGAAAACCTTGCCAATCTCAATGAAGAACGTTTCAAAACCTTTCAAAAAGAATTCAATTTTGAAAATTCCAAGCAAGCTTTATTGGCTTTCAAAGGAGATGTCTATACCAAAATAGATGTGGACAATTACACCGAACTGGATTTTGATTTTGCACAGAAGCATCTCCGTATCCTATCAGGACTCTATGGTCTTCTAAAGCCTCTGGATCTGATTCAGCCTTACCGATTGGAAATGGGAACCCGGCTTGAGAATAAAAAAGGAAAAAACCTCTATGAATTTTGGGATAAAAAAATTGCGAAAGCCATCAATTCTGCTGCGGAAGGTGAGCCAATAGTCAATCTGGCCTCCCAAGAATATTTCAAATCAGTAGATTTGAAGACCGTTAACAGCCCGGTTATTAACATTCATTTCAAGGAATTCAAAAGTAACAGTTATCAGGTAGTGGGCTTCTTCGCCAAGCAAGCCCGTGGATTAATGACCGACTTTGCGATCAAAAATCGGATAACAAAACCAGAAGAACTGAAATTATTTAATTTGGAGCGCTATGAGTTTGCAGATGCGATGAGTAATGAAACTGATTGGATGTTTGTACGCTGACATTAGTGACTATTTAGGATATTCGAAAAATTGGTAAATTTTTTGAGAGTTCAATTTACTGTGCTTCAACAATTCTAAATGAGTTCTTTAGCGAGAGAAGGTGAAAAAAACAATTGTATTCGTATTCATTTTTTTCTTCCTTTTAGAATGGCATATTATCGCTCGGTGTGAATATGCCGACAATACTATTTTGCACTAAACCCCTTCTCATAAATCAAATCAGCTAATCGCCGATCCTCAATGGATAGTGCCTGACAATCTCTGTAACCTATTCAGCAACCTGTTAGCAAGCTATTCTAGTGGCGGAAATCCTATCACAAGTGTTTATTTTCGGAAAATTCTTGATCCTGATAATTAACTAGTTTTGACCGATTCAGAAGGGCTTTATTTAAAACAGTTGCATTTACTTTTTCAGACTAAGGTGCCTACCGAGTAGCACTCAAAGTAAAGCGCCGGATATTGAAATTTATTCAGATTCATTGAATATTCAAGTAGTACCTAACCCGACGATCTTACTGCAGCGTACCCATTCCCTCTTCCAAGCAGATTCAATTTCCTTATCAGCAATCAGCCCAACCAGTTCAAATTTTTTGAGCTATATTTTTGAGTGGAAAGATTCTAATGGAAATCCCATAGGTAGCCAAAACACCATCAGTTTAATTACTGTAGATACTTATTCTGTCTCTTTTTATTTTCTTGGAATAAATGGTGAAAAAGAGTTCGAAACTAATGTATCGACTCTCCTTTCAGCGGAGGCGGACTATTAAGTCTCTGCTACCAAGATTATTGTCTGTACAGAACTTCCCACCACATTTTCAACCATGCCTTCCATCTCAGGAACTTGGAAAAATCTCAAATGAGGAGAATCAACCGCAGTGGATTTGGGATATGGAACTAGTATTGAAATCCTAACAGATCGAAACTTAACTGGCCACGGTGACCATGAAATAATTTTTGAGCTGGATCTATCACTAAATCCCGCTTGCGTACTAATCAAATCACCCCCTCTAAAATACTTTCTACAACCAGAATTCATCGTCAGCCCTTCCACAAAAGCTACAGGTCGCGATAGCTTTGATGGATAATTAACTATAACAACATTCACGCCTTTCGACTTTGTTTTTATCGAAGGTTTGAGAACGACTACACGAGCTCTTCAAGCAGATGAGCAGTATACTATTTCTGGATTAAAAAGTGGGATCTATTCGTTGATCGGAATTCTAGGAAATTACGCCAACTCATTTGGTTCTTTAGTTCCTTTAATAAACTCACCTCAAGAATTGGTATTTATAGTTGAAGATATTTTCAGAGAAAATGTATCCCCTCAGGTAAAATAGAGAGGAGTTTCAACATTAAATTACAGAGTCTACCGTCTTCTAAGAATTATGGGATTATAAAGAAAAAATGAACACGGATACAAGAAGGTCCTTTTACAGATGTGACTGAGATTCAAATTGCTATTTCTGAGGGAATTTATTTTGTTAGAATCTCCAGGGATAATAATTGTAAAGTCCTTGAAACAAATGAAGTCTCAGTCTCAGGTTTAGATCAATCAAGATTTAATATTCCAAGTACAGTAGCTATTTATCAGTCTTATGAACTTCTCCCAGAGATAGTCAGGCACTAGAATTTATACTTATCAATATGACTACTGGAAATCAGGAAATCAAACTGGCAGGAAAGGTTTTTTTAATTAGAGAAGCTGATAATTATTCGTTGGCGGGAAGCCTGCCGGGTTCTTCCACCATCTGCCCTTCTGAACAATTACTGACCGTTAAATTGGTTGATCCTGTGACCTTTGATCTAGAATTAATCAAGCAGGATTGCTTTGGTGATCTTACTTATCGAGCTAATATTTTTGGAACAGACCCAGCCGTAGTTGTTTTTCGATGGTTGGATGAAAATGATCAAGTAGTAAGTCCCGGTCAAATTCTAAATCCAATTTCTTTTGGACGCTATAAACTAGATGTTCAGCCGGCCAATAGCACCGCATACCCGATTCCACCCAAGGAATTTGAAATTAAAGAGCCTATTCTATCAGTTGAAGTTTCAATAGTATCCACAAAGCTTTATAAGATCAGATCTGCTATTAATTCAGGCACTTTCATTGCTTACGAGTGGTATTTTGGAGAGGAACTGATATGCACAAATCCGATTTGCAAACCAATTCAGCCTGGCACCTAGAGCCTAATCGTTGAAAGCGCAGCAGGTTGTAGATGCTGGGCAGCCCAGCGAAAGAATTCTTGATCTACACGAATTTCTCACTGGAAAAGCTTAGAGTTTCTATTTTCAACCGCTGGGAGGAATTGATTTATTTCTGTGAAAAGACGGATTTGATTTCATTCGAATCTACTCTCCTATGCAATGGGATTTATCAGGGCAAATCAATCCCAAATGGGATTTATTCTATTCGAATTGATCTTGATAACTTCGAGAATAAAAGTTCAAAATGGATTTATTCTAGTCATTGAGTTGTACGAAATTTCGACACGATCATATTTAGGAACGTTTTTTGAAACAATTTAAAGGTATTCAATTTAACAGACTTAAATTCTGGATCTTGCGTTCAAAAGTACAATTTCCAATTAGGAAGATTGGTTTCCTCGTTACACTGATTTGCATCCTGATTAGCTTTAATACACTTATTGCTAGTTCTGCAAATCAGCCAAATAATCCGAAAGCAATCTTCGCGGCTCAAGCCGAACCTAAACTTATAGGTCCTGAAAATCTATGTATTGTTTTCGGGCTAGTAGTAGGTGCCTATTCCGGTGGTGGCGATCCTGATACTGATGTTTACAGCTGGTTAGTCACCAGCCCCACAGGAGCGATTCTTTACGAGCGGTCAGGCGGTTCACAATTTCAGAATCTGCAAGCCTCATTTGATGAAGCAGGAAGTTACAATGTATCCTTGAGTGTAAGACGTGGAATTTCAGAGATCTACTTCGATGAACTTATTGTGAGAGTATTAAAAGGGCCTGAATTAGCCATTTTACCTGATTATGTGAGCTGCGGTGAATCACCAGCAAAGCTTACTGCAATCAATCCTGAAACGTCAAACTTAACTGACTACACCTTTATGTGGAAGGATAAAAATGGGAACGTGATAGGGCGAGAAAATGACCTGATCACTTACACTGAAGGATTCTATTCATTTGAGCTTTTTTTGACTTCGGGTGGTGGAAAAGATTGTCTGATTACTGGGACCACTTTTGTAGGGCCTGCTTTGGATTTTAAAATCAATCAATCCGCTAAATCCATCTGTGAAGGCCAATCCATCAGAATCAGTACAGACACTCCGTTAGTCGGGGAATATTTCATCAAAAAGCAAGGTCAATCTAATTCAGTAAGTCTCGGTTCGGCCTTTAACATCCAAATTGGACCTGAGACAGTCGATGGACCGGGAATCTATGAGGTGATTTTCAGTGCCGTCGATCCAACTAATCCAGGTTGCACCTCTGATCGGAAAATTACTTTTGAAGTAAGAGAGTCACCAAAGATTCAATCCGAGATCATTGCCAGACCTGATGACTGCAATGAGTTAAATGGAAGTTTTCAAATCACTTCGCTGACTAATCTAGACTCTATTCGTGTGGATGAATTAGGATTTATGCAAAAGTCAACGCCACCAGGTCAAGTTTTTACTTTTTCCAACCTCAAGCCACAAGTCTATACAATTCGATTTTTTGAGAACGGATGCGAATCTATCAATCTCCTGATATTAGCAAGCAGTGATCCTCCGAATCAAGTTCCAATCTCATTTGAATTTTTACCCATAGAATGTTTTTCTGATGGTACCGGGCCTGGAAAACTCAATTTGGTATTTCCTGATGGTGCTGTCAATGGGGACTTCAGAATTCTTTTGCCTAACCAAGGCGAGGTTTTTTCAGGAAAATTAGTAGCTCAGGATTCATTATCAATTGACTTGTCTGCAGGAACCTATCTTTTTGAATTAATTATTGATGGATGTACCTATACCGTAAGAGAATTTACCATCCTGGGCAAACCACTGGTAAATTTTACATTCCCAGATCTTCTTAATATTTGTGAAAAATTTGAGCTCAAGCCTGAAACGAGTCAAGACCTATTGTTCACGTTGACCTATCCTGATGGATCCTCAAAATCTCTTGGCAGTAATGAACCTTTCGTATTCACAGAGGCTGGAGATTATTCCCTTCTAGGTGAGCCAGCCAATTCAGCATCAGGAACCTGTCCAAAAACTCAAATTTTCAAAGTAACTCGTTCTGCCCCAATTTCATTTGAACCGATCTTGTTTGAAGAAGACTGTTTTGGGCGTAAGGTCTATCAAGCAAAAATCACTGGAATAGATCCGAATCTTACCAGCATTAGATGGCTTAACGAAGAGGGAATTATCGTGGGAAGGAACACACTATTTTTTCCTCCCACACTCGGGATTTTTCAATTGATTGTTCAACCGCTAGCAAGTGGGTTTTGCCCTGTCAATCCCGTGTTATTTGAAATGACTGCAGCGGTCTTGACTGTTCCGATGGATTTGGAAGCAAAAAAAATATGTCCAAAGCCAGGGATTTCCAAAGTGGTTTTGAAAACCACTATTGAGGAAGTGATACACACAGAATGGATATTTTATGACCTCTCGAATAATCGATCAGATCTCATTGAATTTGATGATGCATTGGAAATTGAGGTCACTGAAGAAGGTACGTATGAGGTATCTGCTTACAATCGCTTAGGCTGCGAAATAGGGAGAAATTTAATTGCAGTCAGTAATTCCACGCTACTTGACCTTCCCCAAATCCCAGATCGATACATCATTTGTTCGAAAAAGAATAAAGTACCACCATTGGATCCCGGGGAATACGAAGCTTATGAATGGTATTTTGAAGGGACACTAGTCTCTCAGGATCGACTTTTCAAACCTTCAGAAATAGGTACCTATATACTTGAGGTCACTACTGTTGATGGATGCATATTTGAAAAAAGCTTTACGACTGTTGATCGTTGTGATTTTCAAATAGTATATCCCAATGCCATGGTACTCGGGGATTCTGACAGGGATTTCAGCGTTATTGTATCCGAGGGAGTCAATGAGGTCGAAGTTCATATCATCAATCGACAGGGATTATTGATCCACTTCGAATCATTAAAAGAGGTTCAATTCAAAGTACCAATTTTAAATTGGGATGGAAGATACCGAGGTCAATACGTTGCTAACGGTAGCTATGCAGTAGTTTTAATCCTAAGAAATACAGCTTATGGGGTTGAGGAAAAGCTTATCAGCTCCATAGTAGTAATCAATTGAATGTCGATTTTTTCATAAATTTTCATTCACGGGAAAGTTCAGTGATTTTTTTTTCCTACTTTAATGTTCGTGATTTATATTTTGTTAACCCAAAATCCTAACCCTACCTATGAAAGAATCAATCAATAATTCAGCGCTTTTCAACGGAAGTTGTTTTGCACTGATTACAACAGGTTTATCTTTTTCCATAAGAGCCGGAATCCTTACCCAGCTTGGATCAGAATTTGACCTCAACGGCGAACAATTAGGCTACATTAATTCCATGTGGTTTTTTGGATTTCCAATATCAATGGTACTGGGAGGACTATTTTATCATACGCTAGGTCCGAAAAATATAATGAAAATCGCATTCATTGCACATACATTAGGCGTAGTGCTTACAGTATTTGCAGGCGGATATGTGGGGTTATTGATTTCAATGCTTTGCATTGGACTAGGCACAGGCTGTACCGAAGCTGCATGTAATCCAATGATTGCAGATATGTATTCTGGAAATACGATGAATAAAATGCTTAATCGTTTTCATATGTGGTTTCCAGGAGGAATTGTGATAGGAGCTCTAGTATCCAAGGTTATGACTATGTTTGAATTGGGATGGCAAGCACAAATGTGGATTGTAATGATTCCAGCGATTACGTATGCAGTTTTATTTTTCGGAAAAAAGTTTCCAGAATCTACTGTAGAAGGTGCTTCCTCATTGAAAGGGAATTTTAAAGCTATGGTTAAGCCTGTTTACCTATTTTTAATCCTTTGTATGGCTTTAACAGCGATCACAGAATTTGGACCAGGACAATGGGTTGAAGTGATTCTAGGAAGCAGCGGTGCAGACCCAATGATAATTTTAGCACTTACAGCTGGATTAGTCACTATTTTGAGATTTTTTGCTGGACCAGTTGTTGCAAAACTTGGACAAACAGGTGTCCTGCTATCAGGAGCAGTCTTTGCAACGATCGGCATTTATCTATTTAGTATTGTGACAGGGCCACTTGCATATCTTGCAGCAGTATTTTATGCATTGGGATATTGTTATTTCTGGCCGGTGATGGTAGGTGCAGTAGCCCAAAGAGCACCGCTGAGCAGTGCGTTAGGAATGTCAGTTATCGGAGCAATAGGAATGTTTTCATCAGGAATATTTCAGCCAATTATAGGTAACTGGATAGATGAGGCGAATACAAAAAATGCAGCTGCAGGATTTTCTGAAGAAATGCTCAAGTTGTCAACAGGCCAGGAAACTCTTGAGAAAATGATGATTTTCCCAATACTATTAATTGCCCTCTTTACGGTTTTCTTCTTTTGGCAAAAGAATACCAAATCAGTGGAGTCCGTTCCAACAACATACTTAGCCAAGACATAAAAGCAGCCTTCGGGCTGTTTTTTCTTCTACTTTTTTGATTCATCAAATAAAATTTGATTTCATTAGCTCTCAATCAAACCTATTTAAGATGAAAAGGACATTCAGTACTTGAGTATTGCTCTTTCTGTTTATTCATACTCTCCTTGCACAGCAAATCTCTGAACCAATTCAGATTCATGCAACCCAGCGGTATTTCACCACTACTGAAGGTCAGCCATTCTTTTGGCTGGCAGATACCTCGTGGGAATTATTCCATCGCTTGGATCTGGATAAAAGCAAAATGTATCTCGATAAACGCGCGAGCCAAGGATTCAATGTGGCCCAAGCAGTTGCCTTAGCAGAGCTAGATGGTCTCAACGACCCCAATGTGAATGGAGATAAACCTTTTTTAGATGATCAATATTACAAACCAAATGAAGCCTGTTGGAAACATATGGATTTGGTTACTCGACCTTAATCTTGGCAATTTGGCTGGAAACTCACTTTTAGGGACTTGGTATGATCCCCAGATTGGAGTGAAATTTCCGGCTGGGAAAGTGTCAAAAATGAGGAAATCAACGGTAATCCCTCCAAGTCAAGAAAGAGGAAATGAATGGATTCTCATACTGGAATCAGCGGATTAATTACAGGTATAGCTTATGTAATCTTCCTTAAATAAGGACCAGATTTTCCCGTTTTCATCCCGATAGGTAATTGCTTGGGTACGGTCGCTGATCTCGATATTACCATTACTCACTACAGTAGTTCCATTTGTCAATAGGATAGTACAAAGGCCATCCAGCTCTTCGATATCGTGAAGTGTGTCACAAGAAAACAATACCAGCACGATTCCAATCATTAAAAAACTTCTCATGGCTTCAAGTAAATTGATTCGAAATATGGTAAAAATTTTTAGGGAATAAAAAAATAGCTCCCCAGGGCTTTTATTTGTCAAAAAATAAAAATATCCAACCCTCAGATTGGGCTTTGTGACCTCGTCAAGATTCATCCCGATAGCCATCGCGGATTGAAACCTGCTGATTTGTAGTAACTCAAAAAGACTGTATGTTCAAAACCTTCGAGGTCTAAGAGCTTTATTCTAAAAGTCAGATTCAGGAATAAAGACCTCAAAGGTTTCTCTGCGCCCTTTGCAAGGTCTTCGTGTGCTTTGTGGTTTAAAAAAACAGCCACAAAAAAAGCCCAACCCTTAGGTTGAGC
>Ga0222706_1000163_pt1 | contig 16978 bp, 14 predicted proteins | sample AntAcemetage1572_FD_179829 | JGI IMG/M metagenome (GOLD analysis project Ga0222706, IMG submission 179829) | Saline water microbial communities from Ace Lake, Antarctica - #1572 | ecosystem: Environmental > Aquatic > Non-marine Saline and Alkaline > Saline | place: Antarctica: Ace Lake...
GCCTTCACCGCCAAGTCATCCGCTGCATTTTCGCAAAGCTCTTTGATCGTCTGACTCATCCACCAATAGGATGGATGATAGAAAAACAGCACTTCCATCGCGGACTGGATCAGATTGATGAGGTAGTCATTTCGTTTCACATGGGCGAGCTCATGAGCGATGATCGCTTCGAATTGAGCTGGGGTAAGATGAAAAATCAGTGCGACCGGAATCAAAACTACAGGTTTGAAATAGCCGAAGGTGATTGGCGAAATGCCTGACTCAGTTGCTTTCAGACTTACATTAGCATTCAATCCAAACTTGTCAAGCAATCGGTTAAATGTCTTTTCTACCTCAAAATCAATTTCCATCGGTTTGGCTTTGCGAAGCATCCGTAATTCTGTCAAGCTATTAAAGAGTCTGAAAAGGAATAGTAAGGCCCCGAAAAACCAAAAATTCACTAAAATCGGTAACTGCTGATCAATCCAGCTAATTGTCTGAAGGAGTGAATCTTCTACAGCAATCCCTGAAGCAGCAGCTATTGGTTCTGCTAAAACAAGATTCTTGAGCCAGACTTCCATTTCAGGAGCAGGAGCAAAGTTGGATAGCTCGTAAGTAAAAGTGGCCACAGTCAGTAGGAAGCTTGATCCGAGGGCAAGTAAACCCAGGTTGTATTTGAAGGAAGCACTTTTATTATTACTAATTTTCAGTCCAGTACGAAGTATGACTCCTACAGTGAGAAGCTGCCATAAAGAGTGAACTAGCGTCCATCCCAAAGCGTAGCACAATTGCTGTGGAATCCAGTCAGTTAGAAGATTCATGATTTCTTTTGTTCAAGTTGATCTAAAAAAGCTCTGATTTCATCCAAATCCTCTTTTGAAGGATTCTCTTGGCCCAAGGCCTGCATGACAAGATTTTGGGCTGACCCTCCAAAGGCAGTTTTGACTAAATTCTTCAAAAGTGAATTTTGAGTGTCTTTTTGATTTGTCGATGGACGGTAAATATGCGAGCGATTCTGCTCATCTCTAGTGACCATCCCCTTTGCATACATGATTTGCATGATTTTCAAAGTAGTGGTGTAACCAGTGTTTTTGGTGACAGTAAGTCGCTCGTGAATTTGTCTAACGCTTGCTTCTTTCATTTCCCAAAGCAGTGCAAGGATCTCTAATTCTGATTCAGTTGGTTTTGTCATGGTAGTTCCTACGATAGATTTCGTACAAAGTTATACGAAGATTTTCGTAAGTCAAGTATAAGTACGAAAAAAATCGTATAAAAAAAATTAAGTCCTTGTCTGCCGTATTTAAGCAGTCATATTTCTGGAAAGAAGACGGGAGACGGAAGACCAAAAAAGCGAGGCAGTCAGTCAGGAACCTCTCGAATTATTCCTACTCTTTAAAAGGAAAGTCTGATTTGAATGACATCAATCCATCTTTTACCAGAAAAGGACATACAGCGTAATACATCCAAAATCGGACGTATAGCAGATCTTTGATGGCTTTTGATCCTTTCCGCTACAGCTTCTCCCGGAATAATTCTACTACAGCCAGCCAAATTCCAGCGATCTTAGAAAGTAGCTTATGATAGTGTGGAATTCAGATAATATCTTTTGAATTCTCCATCAGGCGAAGCATAATAGCGGTAGCGGCTACTGGTTTAAAAAATTTTGACAGCAAGCTAAAAGTCAACTTCGTTTGCTCAGCACAGCTGAGCTGCAAATTCAGCATGGGTATGGCTACCAAATCCGGCATACAACGGAAATTTTTACTGCAAACTGACAGTATTATAGCGCAGCTGTCAAGCTAAAACATCAAATGGTGAATTTGGAAGTGCAGTATAAGCTCAGCCCATAAACTGGCGATAATCCCATCAAAGATGAAATTATAGTGACCTAGCCAAATCCTTAAATTTTCACATAGTCTACCAATGCCATGATCCAGAGGATACTACCTTTGGTAGTGATATCGAGATGATAGTCGATGTCGTTCAGTTCAAAACACCGAACGAAACCCTGCCTGATCTCACCCACACAGTTAAAAAAGGGAGAAACTTGAGCATTTTGTAAAAAATGGAATGCACTATTCGCTTCCACAATTCAGCTTTTGAGACGTCAGCTTCAAAAAGCTGGATTTTTTTCATCTTCCGGAAAGTGCTTCTGAAGTATACTCAGATTTAAATCAATCAACAAAAGTGAGCACCCCGTTTTCTTAAGTATTTGGCCGAGATGAAGTCCGATTCCGCTTGTGGACCCAGTTTATGACGATTAATGATGAGTTCATTACCTAGCGGATGATAGTGGTTCAAGTTGGGGAAATTATCAAATTCTATTTTTTGTGCACTGAAAATTAAAAAATAACAACCAGATCAAAACTTTATTATTTCAAGATATTTTCAACAATTTATTATTTCTTTTTTAAGGATTTTTGCCATATAAAATATATTTTGCCATATGTAACCATCAAAAAATCAACATAATGAAAAATCTAAAGAATTTCTCAAGACGTAATTGGTTTTTCCTTTTGGGAGTAGCCTTTTCTTTTTTTGCTTGTACTGAAACAGAACAAAACATTAGTTTGACACAAGCTGAACTAGCATCGAACAGTCAGGAGTCATCACTAATCCCCGACAGGTATATCGTGATACTCAATGAAAGTAATATCCAATTCCGAAAAACAAAAGATTATAAAAGTGCTCAAGCTGGGATGCGGATCGTGGCAAATGACTTAGCTGTGAGCTACAACTTGGAAAAATCGAAGATTGATCGCGTATATGGAAGCTTAATCTCTGGATTTGCTGCAGAACTAAGTCGGGAGCAAGTTTTGGAACTGGAAAAAGACCCAAAAGTAAAATACATCGAGCCTGATGGCTACATGTATGCAAATGCTACCCAGACAAATGCTACTTTGGGAATCGATCGAGTTGATCAGTCCAATCTTCCTTTAGACGGCTCTTACACCTATAATACAACTGGACAAGGTGTCACTGCTTATATCATTGACACAGGCATTCGGACTGCTCATTTTGAATTTGGAGGCAGAGCTCAACGAGGGTTCGATGCATTTGGAGGAAATTCTGAAGATTGCGACGGACATGGAACTCACGTGGCCGGCACAGTTGGGGGTTCAGTTTATGGGATCGCAAAGAATGTTTCCTTGGTTGCAGTCCGTGTTTTGGATTGTAATGGCTCAGGCACTTTTAGCGGTGTAATTGCCGGAATGGATTGGGTAGCAGCCAATGCTAATGGACCTTCTGTAGCCAATATGTCTCTAGGAGGCGGCAGAAGCACATCAGTTAATGACGCCGTGAGCAGAATGTACAATTCCGGGGTATCTATAGTGGTTGCCGCTGGAAATAGCAATGCAAATGCTTGTAATTATTCACCGTCAAGCGCTCCAAATGCCTACACAGTTGGATCTACTACAAATACTGACAGCAGATCAAGCTTTTCCAATTATGGAAATTGCGTGGATATTTTCGCCCCAGGTTCCTCGATAAGTTCAGCATGGTACACTAGCAATACAGCTACGGCCACATTGAGTGGAACTTCTATGGCTTCTCCTCATGTAGCTGGGGTAGCTGCATTATATTTGGAGTCTAATCCTAACGCATCCACGCAGGCTGTTTACGATTTTATCTCTACTACGTCGACCAAGTCTGCGGTGAGCAATTCACAAACCACAAACAATAACTTGCTTTATTCTCTGGGCACATCTACTGTGGATCCTGGTCCAGTCGACCCAGTAGATCCTGTCACAGGTATTGATCTTTCTGCAAACGGCTTTAAGAACAAAGGACAATGGGGAGCCAATCTTTCTTGGTCAGGGAACTCAGGAGCTGTGGATATCTACCGTAATGGAAGTAAAATCGCAACAGTTTCAAGTAGCACTTACACTGATCAGACTACCAATAAAGGGGGAGGTAGCCTGACATATAAAATATGCGAAACAGGAACTTCTACCTGTTCCAAGGAGTTGGCAGTGAACTTTTAACAGAAATCCGAATTTAAAACTAAGCCACCGGGATCAATCCCGATGGCTTTTTTGTTTTGGGGTCGCGAACTATCCCGATTCTAAATTAGTTGTATAGACATTGAATTTAAAAATTAAACCAAACAGTTGATATGAGTACCAAACAACCACTTTTACAAGCTATGAAGGTTGGAGATTTAGACCTTTCCAACCGCGTATGGATGGCTCCAATGACTAGAAGCCGTGCGGCTAATGAAGGCAATGTACCATTTGATATACATGTTGAATATTACAAGCAGCGTGCCTCAGCAGGATTGATCATCACAGAAGGAGCTCAAGTTTCCAAGATGGCCGTCGGCTATATTAATACTCCAGGCATTTATTCCAATGAGCAAGTCGAAGGATGGAAAAAAGTAACTGAGGCTGTCCACAAAGAAGGTGGAAAAATATTTATTCAACTTTGGCATGTAGGCCGAATTTCACACCCAGATTTTCATAATGGTGACTTGCCGGTAGCACCTTCAGCAATCAATCCGCATGCAAAAGCATTTACTCCAAAAGGCTTCAAAGACACAGTCACTCCTAGAGAGATGACGATTGCGGAGATCAAACAAACAATCTTAGATTTCAAAAACGCTGCAAAAAATGCTGTTGAAGCTGGCTTTGACGGAGTAGAAATTCACTCTTCAAATGGCTATTTACTTCATCAGTTTTTCAACAGAACCAGTAATACTCGAATGGACGAATATGGTGGAAGCATCGAGAACCGTGCAAAAATCCTATTTGAAATCATTGAGGCCATCAAGGAAGTAATGCCTGAAAACCGAATTGGACTTCGGCTGAATCCTTCACTCAATGGTGTGTTCGGGATGATAGCCGATGAGGAGACGATTCCAACTTTTGACTACATCGTAGAAAAACTAAATGATTACGAGCTAGCATACCTACATCTTTCAGAACCATTCACTGATGTAAGTGAGATCCCATATTTGGTGACGGAGATCGCAAAGTACTATCGCCCGATGTACAAAGGCACACTGGCGATCAACGCAGGTTTTGATCAAGAAAAAGGAAATAAATTTATCTTAGAAGGCTTGGCAGATGCTGTGGCTTATGCAAAACCGTTCATTTCCAATCCCGATTTGCCAACCCGATTTGAAGAAAATGCGGTATTGGCTTCATGGGATCAGGACACCTTTTACACCCCGGGTGAAAAGGGCTATATAGACTACCCCGGTTTACAAGAAACAAAAGTATAATATTCCAAAAGGCCGGTTAATCCGGCCTTTTCTTAACTTTGTAATATGTGTCTAGTAGCTATTGCTTGGAAGGTTAATCCTGATTTCCCACTGATTATTTCAGCCAACAGAGATGAGTTTTTTGAACGTCCAACTCAAAGCTTACATCAATGGGACAGCAAGATCTATGCAGGAAAAGATCTCCGAAGTGGTGGCACTTGGCTGGGTTTTCATCCTAATGGACGCTGGGCTTTGCTGACTAATTATCGTGACTCTTCCACTTCAATAAAGCCCACAATCAGTAGAGGCAAACTAGTACAGAATTGGCTAGAAGGTCAATTTGCTCCCAAGCAATATCTGGAGGAAATCGAAAAGTCCCAGGAAAAATATGAAGGCTTCAACCTCCTGGTCTCAGACGGAAAAAGTCTCTGGTATCTGAGTAATTATGGGAATGGAATCGAAGCGATCAAACCCGGAATTCATGCTATCAGCAATGGATTGCTCAATGCTCCCTGGCCAAAAACCGAATTGGCAAGAGCACAACTTACAGCACTTATGGAGACTGAACCTAATGAAAATAAGCTGTTGCATATCTTAAAATCAACCGAAACCTATGAGCTGGAGAAACTTCCAGGCACTGGGGTGTCTATTGATATGGAAACAGGGCTATCTGCACAATTGGTCCGAATTGGAGCATCGTACGGAACTGTTTCAGCCATGGCAGTTGTTCAAGAAGCTTTAGGAATTGTCCGAATGAAAGAAAGAACCTATCAAATCAAGTATCGGGATTACGTAGACACTGCTCTTTCCTTTACGCTCATTTAAATCAACCTAGTAATGCAAAATTTTGACCTCATTATTATTGGGGCGGGCCCAATAGGCCTAGCCTGCGCTGTGGAAGCCAAAAAAGCAGGATTAGATTATGTCATTTTGGAAAAAGGCACTTTGGCCAATTCAATCTTCAACTACCCTGTAAACATGACTTTTTTCTCCAGCTCGGAGCGATTGGAGATGGCTAATATTCCTTTCATGTCGGTGGGAAGTAAACCTACAAGAACAGAAGCTTTGGAATATTACCGAAGAATATTTTCCCACTTTGACCTGAAGTTAAACCTGTATGAAGAAGTCGAAACGCTTTCAAAAGCAGGGGATATGTTCCAAATCAAAACCTCGAAGTCAAGTTACCAGACAAAAAAAATCGTGATGGCAACTGGATTTTACGATCTCCCAAACCTGATGAATGTCCCTGGTGAAGACGCGCCTAAAGTCATGCATTATTACAAGGAGCCTTGGCCATTTATCGGGCAAAAGGTACTGGTTGTCGGTGGAGCAAATTCAGCCGTAGATGCTGCATTGGAGTGCTGGCGCAAAGGAGCTGAGGTAAGCATGGTGTTACTGCATGATGAAGTGGATCAAAATGTAAAATACTGGGTGCGGCCTGATATTATGAACCGGATCAAAGAAGGTTCGATCAAAGCTTATACGAAATCACAGGTGAAAGAAATCAGAGCAAGTGAAGTAGTGATCTCAACTCCCGACGGAGAAGTCACTCTTGCAAACGATTTTGTGCTGGCGATGACAGGCTACAAACCCAATTTTGGCTTATTGGAACAGCTGGGCGTGGAGATGAGCCAAGACGAAAAGCGCCAACCTTGCTACGACCAATATAACCAAGAATCCAACGTGCCGGGAGTTTACCTTGCAGGAGTTGTCTGTGGGGGGCTGAACACTCGGGAATTTTTCATTGAAAACAGCATCGTGCATGCCGAGTCGATCGTGAGTGATATAGTGGGAAAGATGAAAGAAAAAGTTGAAGGGTGAAAGCAGCTTGGATATATGATATAAGATTTATGATTTAAAGGCAGAAAAGTAGCGCTGAAAAATCCGTAAATTGCAAAATATTATGAAAAAGAAACCATTTACCGTTGTCTATGAGGACAATCACCTTTTAATAGTCAATAAAGCTGCCGGGCTTTTAGTCCAAGGAGACAAAACCGGGGACAAGACGCTGACGGATTACCTCAAAGAGTACATTGCCAAAAAATACGATAAACCGGGAGCTGTTTTCCTCCACCCTATTCACCGTCTGGATCGACCTGTGAGTGGATTAGTAGCTTTTGCCCGTACTTCCAAAGGACTGGAGCGAATGATGGAGATGTTCCGCAAGCGGGATATTCACAAAGTCTATTGGGCAATCGTAAAGCGAAAGCCAAAAGAGGAAATTGGGAAATTAACTCATTGGTTAGTGAAGGATGAGCAAAAAAATGTCGTCACTGCCCATGATCATGAAGTGCCCGGCTCGCAAAAAGCGGAGCTGAATTACAAGATGCTTGGATTTATGAATGATCACTGGCTGTTGGAGGTTCGCCCGACTTCCGGTCGCCCACATCAGATCCGAGTACAATTGGCTTCGATGGGTTGTCCAATCCGTGGAGATTTGAAATATGGCTTTGCCAAGCCAAATCCTGACGCAAGCATTAATCTGCATGCTTTTAATTTGGTTTTTGAACACCCGATCAAAAAAGAGAAATTATACCTACGGGGAGCAGTTCCGGAGGAAGAATTCTGGGAGCAATTCCTCGATTACGAAACTATCAAAGCTAAGGATCAGCATTTAGACAATACATTTTCAGGTTAAGAATGGCTGAGAATTGATCAGTTGTGTTGACTAATTAGACACAGTCGTACTATCCTCGAGGGTTTGTTTTAGCCAACCATCAGATTCGAAATAAGTCGAGATACGCCTTTGGCAAGATAATATTGAGCAATCCTTCGAAAGGCCTATCTGAAAGTCTATCTTGATAAATATCTTGCAAATCGCAGCTACAGTATTACTATGATTAAAAATCTTCTTCTTTTCGTTTTCGGTATTCTAATTTTAGGCGCTTGCACCTCATCGCCAACACCCAAAACCATCTATATCGTCCGTCATGCAGAGAAAATGCTGGTGGAAGATTCGGATCCGGAACTTGCACAAGTGGGAATCTTACGTTCTACGAAATTAGCCCAAATCCTTGCTGATAAAGATATCAAGCATGTATTTGCCACAGATTACAAGCGAACCAAAAACACGGCATTGCCTTGTGCAGATCAAGCTGGAGTGCAGATCGAAATTTACGATCCTGAGGATCAGGAAGCTTTTGCCGAAAAGTTGAAACAACTCGAAGGGAATATCTTAGTTGTGGGACATAGCAATACTGCGACTCGATTAGTAAATATTCTGGTGGCAAAGGGAGAGAATTTTCCAGATTTGAAAGATGGGGAGTATGAAAATATCTATATCGTTGATTTGAAAAAAAATCATGCAGGGGTACAACGAAAGACCTTTAAGGATTATTAATTACCAAGTCAAACCTAATTTTGTATATTCTTTAAGTAAAGCAATTTTGTATTCGTAAAACTCCTGGACCTTTACTTTCATTGCATCATCCACCCATCGATACGTAGCGTACTGCGCTTTTGCTTTGATATCTATCCAAGATATGCTTTCATCAAAAGATTTTCCTGCGAATTGAGCCATTTTCTTGGATTCGAACCGAGCTTTAGAACTTTGAAAAAAAATAGCTTTTGAATCGTAATCATCCAAATTCCCCAACTCCGCCATCAATCTATAATAATCCCCCAAGGGGTAATTTTCACTCAGAAAGACCCTATAATCTAGTGGACTGGGGATAAAAGAGGATAGCATATAAAACTGATGCTGTTTTTTCGTAGATAGGCGTTCAAATTTGAGATTTACGGAGATCGGTACGAGCAACTCCGAATCTGCATAAAATCTAATCTTTCCGGATTCAGTGCGAATATTATCAGCAAAAGAAAGGTTTAGATCAAGGGCTTCAGTCCACTTGATTTCGAGTAGCTCAGCATTCTCAGAAATCATAAACTCGACCTTCAGCTCATCAATGCGATAGCTTACCGCAAAAGTCAACTTTTCTCTCGAAGAACTCAAGACACTTACTTTTTTTGGCTTCGCCTGAGCTATCCCCTGCAATAGTTCGTTCAGCACAACCCCAAGTAGGTCTTTGGTGTCGAAGAATGCTTCATACGCTAAGACGGCTGTTTTCCGAGCGTGTTCAGAGATCAAAAAATAATTCGAACCATCATATTCGCTCAACTTCCCTTTTCGCTCCATCAAACCTCCGAAACCCAACAAACCGTATTGATCTATTACTTGCTTTGATCCATCAATAAACTCCCAGGAATGGACACGAACTAGCCAAGAATTTTTACTGAGTTGATTCTTGAGTTTGGTCTGAAACCGGATAAAAAGCTGCTCTTCATCCAAAATCTGGGCCCTAGCTTCCTCCAGTTCAAATACCAAAGGCTGTAATTTGATTAGTATTTCCGGACTGTTTAGATCTAGATCTTCCTTTCTCAAGCTCATAGTCTCATATCCCAAGTGAGAAATATAAAGTGAGTCAGCGTAAGTGCTAATCAATTCATCGAGTGAAACCGTTCCTTCAGGACCACCCATTAACACCTTACTTTTTTGAGGGTCATAGAGATGAAAAAATGGAATCGGCTCCATTGTGTTAGCGTCTACTACTTTTAGGCTCTGGGCCCAAATAGATTGAGTCAGAAAACAAAGTGATAAAACCAAATATTGCCTATTTTTCATCGAGCTTGAATTTAAAGAATGCCAGTTTTTCATTCTCCTCATCTACGATCCCATCGGCGTAAAAAACGCCATCGACCGAACCCAATACTCTAAATCTAATTGGTACTTCTAGATCTGCTGCAAGTTGATTTCCCTTATAAACCTGCAAACGAGCAGATTTTGCTCCATTTCCTCTCGGCAGATAGCTACGAAAAACCAAATCTTCCTTGGTATCATAAAAAATATGATCATAGTGCCCAAATTGATCTCGATCAGTTTCCCATTGACTTTCCGCTTCTTCAAGTGTTTGGGTAGGGATATAATCCGTTTTCATATCTATTCCAGGCTCTCCGGATGTCATCAAAAAATTAAACTCCATATCATATACATAGATTTTAGGATCTATCGGGAAGGATACCAGTAAACTATCCCCCTTGGTCGTAAAATAGGAGTAATCAAAATTCGGCAAGTAATTGTATTTTAAGTATTCTTCAGAACGCTTTCCACCTAGCTTTTGCAGATTGTATTTTTCATCAAAAAGTCCAAAAATGGCGACAGATTCATAATATTCGGTGGTCCAATAGCCATTTAGCTCTGGATGTGTCATCATCACAGGAAGAATAAATCCTTGCCCCTTAGCTAAGGGGAAAATCGGCATATTGACTTCCTGACTAATCCAACTAATCTCATAAAGACCAAACATATCTGATCTTGGGGCATGAAGCATTTCCTCCACTGATTCTTGACCGCCAAGCGTAAAGTTCAATCGATCTTTCAGCTTGAATGAGGTATCAAAAATAGAGATATGCTTATCACTTAAAACAATAAATTCATCGCCTTCCGATCCAATTCCATAAATCCCATTTTGGCGATCTGGGCCATCTCCCCTACCTAAAAATTCCTCTTTAAAATTACCCTGATGATCAAATTGGAAAACTTTTGATTGAATTCTATCAATGAAATTAATGTCACGATTGGTCAAGAATAAATATCCAACGAAAGTTGAATTTGGAGCTTCCAAATAAACAGTATCTAAAGAAACCATTTCATATTGAACTGCAGATTTTAAGTCCTCCTTATCTGATTTACTCTTATCTGAATCTATATTCGACTTGCACGCAAGCAATGTCATGATCAGGAAAAGATTATAATAATTTTTCACAGCCGTAATTTTATAGTGAAAATTAGGCTGGCCCATTTAGGACTAGCCATTCTTTGTTAGCAATTTGGACTAACTCCACAGTCCCCTGTGCCCGTAATTCTTCCAAAGCTACGCCTTAAGGAAATTTGATTCCCCCCTTGACAAGATTCACCATGACATCGACAGACTGATTCCCCAGTAATTATGGGTACTCTATAGGTTGACTCTGTGAAACTGATAAGCTTGATACAGTAAAAATAATAACTAATAATAACCTTTTCACATCGAATTAGTTTGGGAAAAAGCCAATTACCAGCTTGGCTACTAGCTGCGATGAATGAGCCAACCGATTAAAAATTTTATTTATGCGAGAGATAATTTTCTGTTTATCAGTTAACAAATTTGTTTACAATATTTATAAGCTATTTGCCTTTATCATTATATAAAGCCGCTAGTTCAAGTAGGCCATTTCAAATCATCAAACACAAAAATTAAATACCGCACATCGGTCACCAAACACCCGACAGCAAGCATCTGTCATCGGTCACCAAACACCGAGCACCCGACATCAAGCATTTGCCACCAAACATCGGATATCTCGCATCCAGCATCAGTCACCAAACACCCGACATCAAGCATCCCGCATCCAACATCCCACATCGGTCACCAAACACCCGACACCCTACATCAAGCATACCACATCAAACCACCACCACCTCTATACCCTTCTCTTCCAACTTTTCCCGGTAAATCTCCGGAATACCAGCATCGGTGATGATCATATCAATGTCTTCGAGTTCGCAGATTTTACCAAAACCCTTTCTCCCAAACTTTCGGCTATCGGCCAAGACAATCGTCTTTTGAACAGAGCGAATCATCTGTGAATTTAGATGTGCCTCCATCATATTGGAAGTAGTCAAGCCATGCTCCAAGCTGATCCCATCTACACTGAGAAAAAGCTTGCTGCAAGCAAAGTTTTTCAACATCTCCTCGGCATAATGGCCGACTGCCGAACTGCTACTTTTCCGAACCACCCCGCCCAATTGCACCAACTCAACTTCAATACTATCAATCAATGCCAAGGTCACATTCATGGCAGCAGTGAGCACAGTGAGTTTGAAATTTCTGGGAATCGCTTGCGCAAAAGCAACCACTGTGGTTCCGGATCCGATTAAAATCGCTTCATTTTCTTCCAAATATGCTAAGGCTTTTTGGGCTATTCGAGTTTTTTCAGCGACTTGTTCCAGCTTTTTGAGCTGAACTGATCGATCAGATACATAAGGCGAAACCGGAGTAGCCGAGCCATGAGATCGGTAAAGCAAGCCTTTATCCTCCAGGATTTTCAAATCTTTCCGGATCGTCACCATGGTCACTTCTATGTTTTTGGCCAGTTCAGAAACAGATATAAATCCCGCTCGATCCAATTCGTCTAAAATGTATTTGTGTCGCTCAGCAATAGTCATTTTAATTTCTTTTGTTAATTAAAACTACTCAAAAAGAAACTGAATTAAAAAAAATAGATCTCGTTCTCTTTCTTTTGCTTTCTTTTCATTTCCTTTTCTTTACTTTCGTACAAGAAATAAAAATTATGAACAGAGAAGAAAACTTAAACCAACTCATTGATGAAACGAAGACTTGGGATATTGCCGTCATCGGAGGAGGTTCTTCTGGCTTAGGCGTGGCACTTGATGCGATTTCCAGAGGGATGTCAGTTTTACTTCTGGAGAAAGCAGATTTTGCCAAAGGTACTTCCAGCCGAAGCACCAAATTAGTCCACGGAGGAGTTCGGTATTTAGCACAAGGAAATGTCGGCCTTGTACTTGAGGCATTGAAGGAGCGGGGAAGGCTCTTGAAAAATGCCGCTCATCTAGCCCATGACCAGCTTTTTATCATCCCAATTTATACATGGTTTGATCGAATTCAGTACACGGTTGGCTTGAAAATGTATGATTGGATGGCAGGTCGGCTACGGCTCGGAAAATCAAAGTGGATCTCCACAGAAGAAACCATCACCCGAATGCCTGCGATTCTTCAAAAAGGATTGCTGGGTGGTGTAGTATATCACGACGGACAATTTGACGATGCCCGATTGGCTGTGGCGATTGCTCAAACTGCCGATCAAGCTGGCGCTTGTATTCTGAATTACACAAAAGTTGCGGACCTGATTAAAGATGAATCAGGAAAAATTACCGGCTTGAAAGTTCAAGATGAAATCGGTAAGAGAAACTATACCATAAAAGCCAAAATGGTGGTCAATGCCACTGGAGTTTTCGCAGACAAAATCCTACAAATGGATAATCCAGCAGCTCCAAAGATGATCCTGCCGAGTCAGGGAATTCACTTGGTCTTAGACTTGGACTTTTTAGGTGGCCAAGACGCACTTATGATTCCTAAGACCCGAGATGGTCGAGTTCTATTTGCACTGCCATGGTATGGTAAACTTGTGGTAGGAACAACCGATACGATCCGCGAAAAGCCAAAGCTTGAACCCGAAGCTTTACAAAAAGAAATTGATTTTGTACTGGAAACAGCCTCAGGTTACTTGATACGTAAACCAACTCGAGCAGATGTGAAAGCAGTTTATGCAGGTTTAAGACCTTTGGCCAGACCGAAAGAAGGGAGTACCAAAACCAAGGAAATCTCACGCTCCCACAAGATCATTCTTTCCAAAAGTGGTTTGGTGACGCTGACCGGTGGAAAGTGGACCACCTTCCGAAAAATGGGTGAGGACACGGTGGATTATTTTGAGCAAGTGACTGGAGAGAAACCTAAAGAATCGACTTCTGCCGAAATGAGTATCCAAGGAAATACCAGCCAGCTAGAAGCCGGACATTGGGGAATCTACGGAACTGACGCAAAAGCTATCAAAGCTCTGGTTAAAGAACATCCTGAATGGAATGAAAAAATCCACCCAGACTTTCCTAATGTCCTAGCCGAAGTCATCTGGGCAGTGCGGAATGAAATGGCAGTGAAACTCGAAGATATACTTTCTAGAAGAATCAGAATTCTGGTTTTGGATGCACAGGCCGCTATTGATGCGGCACCGAAAGTCGCTAAACTGATGGCTGCTGAAATGGGAGAGGATACAGATTGGGTAGAAAGTGAACAGGCTGATTTTCTAAAAACGGCCTCGAAATATTTGATTCAATCAGGGATGGGGAATTGAATACCAGGTAATTGTCAAAAGGAGATTAGATACTGGGAATTGGAGAATTGAGAATTCACCTATTCCTGGTATCATAATTTCAAAAAAGATCGATTTTTTTTATTGGCCAAATAAAACACTGCTAAAAGCCTGTTAAGTTGGCTGTTGTCCGTCAATTGAGAACTGAGACTAGTTGGATCTAATTGGACAAGTCTGAATAATCGTGAATAATCGAGTATCTTTTTGACAAATTAATCTTGTGACCCAATGACCCAAACAAAACCTTATATACTTTCGCTTGACCAAGGAACGACAAGTTCTCGTGCGATCGTTTTTGATAAAAAAGGAAAAATCATTTCCAGCGCTCAAAAAGAATTCAAACAGTATTTCCCAAAGCAAGGCTGGGTGGAACATGATCCTGAAGAAATCTGGTCTTCCCAATCTTCAGTCATGATCGAGGCATTGGTAAATAAAGGTATTCGGGCAGATCAGATCGCAGCAATTGGCATCACTAATCAACGCGAGACAACCATTGTCTGGGATCGGAAAACAGGCGAAACACTTTACAATGCACTAGTCTGGCAGGATCGGCGGACAGCTGCTTTTTGCGATAGCTTAAAAGAAAAAGGTCATGCAGAACTCATCGCTTCCAAGACGGGATTGATCATTGACGCCTATTTTTCTGCTACAAAAATCCGATGGATTCTTGAAAATATCGAAGGTGCTCGAGCGCGGGCTGAAGCTGGAGAATTGGCTTTTGGAACAGTGGATAGCTGGTTGGTTTGGAAACTCACTGCTGGGGAAAACCACCTCACGGATATCACAAATGCCAGTAGAACTATGCTTTTCAACATTCATACTCAAGAATGGGATCAGGAATTATTGAATCTTTTTGGTATCCCAGCATCAATGCTTCCAGAAGTTAAGACCTGCTCTGAAGTTTACTGCGAAACTGCAGGTGACGTACTCAAAACCAAAATTCCAATTGCAGGAATAGCCGGAGATCAACAAGCTGCACTTTTTGGCCAACTTTGCACCGAGCCCGGAATGGCCAAGACCACATACGGAACCGGCTGCTTCCTTGTGATGAATACCGGAACGAAAGCAGTTCGTTCGAAAAATCAATTGCTCACAACGGTAGCTTGGAAGATTGGCGAGGAGATCAATTATGCCTTGGAAGGTTCGGTGTTTATTGGTGGAGCGGCAATTCAGTGGCTTCGTGATGAACTGGAGTTTTTCAAAAATGCCCACGAAACCGAAAAACTTGCGGTAGGCTTGGAACACAATGATGGGGTTTATTTCGTGCCAGCGCTTGCTGGACTAGGCGCACCGCATTGGGATCCAAATGCCCGCGGAGCATTTTTTGGAATTACCCGTGGGACAACTATTGCACATTTCACCCGAGCGGCATTGGAAGCGATCGCTTATCAAGTCTATGATGTGCTCAAAGCCATGGAAAAAGACTGCGGAAAACCTATCTGCGAACTTCGAGTAGATGGTGGAGCTACTGCAAATAACTTCCTAATGCAGTTTCAGGCAGACTTGCTGGATTGTGAAATTAAGCGCCCAGAGATCATTGAGACTACTGCGATCGGTGCGGCATTTTTAGCAGGATTAGCTGTTGGGTTTTGGAAAAATCAGGAGGAGATCAGATCACTTTGGGCTGCTGATCGAGGCTTCACTCCCAACATGGAAAAGGAAAAGCGAGAAAATTTTCTTTATTTCTGGCAGAAAGCAATTGACCGTTCGAGGAATTGGATCGAGACTAATTGATTTTCACTTCCTATATTTCCCTAAGTAATCTTAGCTTATTCATTTGAATCAGTGCCAATGCCTTAAAGCATAACAAAATCAGTCACTTTGAATATCAAATCGTAATACCCCATCGATAATTCCGATAAGCATCCGGGACGAAAAGTGACATGAAACGCCTGATTTTGTCCGCTACAGCGGATGACAGTACAGTAGATTGCCTCATGTGTATTTCAGGATTAACCCTTTAAAAACCCAACTTCAATAAGATGAACCCATACTTAGCAGAATTCATAGGCACTTTCCTTCTTCTACTCTTAGGATCCGGCGTAGTCGCCAATATGCTTTTACCACTAACCAAAGGAAATGGCGGAGGGATTATGGAAATCTCCACAGCTTGGGGTTTGGCCGTATTTTGCGGAGTAGTCGTAGCAGGACCCTACAGCGGCGCTCACCTCAATCCGGCGGTAACGATAGGATTGGGAATCACCGGTAAATTTGCTTGGTCCCTAGCCCCGGGTTATATCTTAGCTCAAATTCTAGGCGCCATGCTCGGAGTGGGATTAGCTTGGCTGATGTACAAAGACCACTACGATGCTGAGAAAGATCCGGGAATTATTGCTGCACCTTTTGGAACCTCCCCTGCCATTCGCAATTTCAAATTGAATTTCCTCTCTGAATTACTTGGGACGTTTGTCCTGATTCTGGTCATTCTTTATAACTCAGGCGTAAAGATTGTAGACGTGGCAGAGACGCCTATTGGAATGGGTTCACTCGGCGCTATTCCAGTCGCATTTCTAGTTTTGGTAATTGGACTAGCCTTGGGAGGAACGACGGGTTATGCAATCAATCCGGCACGGGATTTTGGCCCAAGATTGATGCATCAGCTTTTACCGATCAAAGGCAAAGGAGCCACCGATTGGAGCTATGCATGGGTACCGATTTTAGGACCAATTGTGGGAGCTGCCTTGGCGGCCGGAGTATATATGATTGCTGGGGTTTAAATGGAATATAGGTTATTAATTATACCTATTCTACTAATTATAATAGATCTATTCTTCGGTTTTCAGATTTATTCTAGCGATACATTAGGATTAATTGCAATATCAAAAGAGTTAGATTTAAATGAGATCTCCACATATTCCAACGGAGTATATCCAC
>Ga0222706_1000167_pt1 | contig 16333 bp, 11 predicted proteins | sample AntAcemetage1572_FD_179829 | JGI IMG/M metagenome (GOLD analysis project Ga0222706, IMG submission 179829) | Saline water microbial communities from Ace Lake, Antarctica - #1572 | ecosystem: Environmental > Aquatic > Non-marine Saline and Alkaline > Saline | place: Antarctica: Ace Lake...
CAAGCGAAATCGCAAAAGGATATTGAGGAGTTTTTTCGATTCGCATTGCCAAGCCATATTCCCCATCTATGCTTATCAAAAGAGGGATTTTGGAGGCTGCCTGATAGCGATTGATCAAGCCAATCATTTTTTCAAGTGTACCGCTCACGTCTAGTACTTCTGCCCGCTTTTCAAAGTTGGCAGCTGCAGAATGTCGACTGTGAAAAAAAGTCAATCCTCCGATTCCTTCTTCCCGAATCAGATCTTCCAGCACCTGATAGTTCTCCTCCGTATCGTGTACAAAAGCTGCCGGAAGAAAAAATTGTGCTGTTTTTTGTTTGGAATTCATTGTCATTCAGTTAGTATAGTATCAATCAAACTTGGTCATTCAACATTCGGGGTTCAGCATTCATTATTGAACCCATAATATCGAATGATGAATGAACAACGCTGAATAATGAAGTAATGCTATGGATAAGATTCTAGTCTATCTTTTTACCTAAATCAACTCACCTGATATCGGGCATCGGACTATTTTTCTGTCTTCTTCCCAAAATCCCTAGGATACTTCACGCTTGCTGCAATGGCCAAAGCTGGAATCATCGCCAAGCCAACCCATACAAAGAATCCGGTATAGCCGAGCCATTCTTGAATATAGCCTGAGAGCATCCCCGGAAGCATCATTCCCATCGCCATAAAGCCTGTGGCGATGGCATAATGAGAAGTTTTGAAGAGGCCTTCTGCCAAATAAATCAAGAAGATCATATAGGCGGCGAAGCCAAAACCGTAACCAAACTGCTCAATGACGACAACCCCCGCAGGGAAAAGCAGCGTGTCAGGTTGGAAATATGCCAATGCGATGTAGAGTAGATTCGGAAGGTTTAGCGATAGTGCCATTGGGATCATCCACTTGCCTAGTCCATCTCGAGAGATGGCAATTCCACCCAAAATTCCACCCAGTAAAAGTGCGATAACTCCCACCGTTCCGTAAATCAAGCCATAATCTGAAGTGCTGATTGCCAATCCCCCATCGACTTTTTCATCGAGAAGGAAAGGTGAAGCCATCTTGGCCAATTGTGATTCTCCAAGTCGATAAATCAACACGAAAGTTAGAGACAGTAAGATATTTTTCTTGCTGAAAAAGGTCTCAAATACCTCAAAGAAATTTGCTCGCTCCTCAGCGTTACTTCGCTTTTCAGTGGGAATATCCTCGTTTTCTTCGACCACTGGCGTGGTAAAATAATTGACTGCTGTGAGAATTAACATCATCCCCGATACAATGATCATCGTCCAAGACCAAGCTTGACTGTTATCACCCAAAGTGATCTCCAGATATCCTGCAATATAGACGATAAGACCATTTCCCGTGATCATTCCTATGCGATAGAAAGTACCGCGTAGTCCGACAAAAAAACTTTGCTGCTCGGGCTTCAAAGCAATCAAATACATCCCATCAGATGAGATATCATTGGTAGCCGAGGCAAAAGCTCCCATCCAAAAGAAAGCTAAGGTCATGAAAAAGAAATTGTTTGCCGGCACTGTCAGTCCAGCTCCCAAAAAAACAAGAGCCAGAATGAATTGCATGCTGAGAAACCATTTCCGCTTTGTGCCGATCAGATCAATGATTGGACTCCAGATCGGTTTGATCACCCAAGGCAAATACAGTAAACTGGTATAAAGTCCAATGTCGGCATTGGAGACGCCGAGTTTTTTGTACATCACTACCGAGACTACGATGATCACGATATAAGGTATGCCTTCGGTAAGGTAAAGCGAGGGAACCCAAAGCCATGGAGACTTTACAGGTTTCTGAATCATGATTTGCGGATTAGATTTTCGTAGATACTGACATCTGAGCCTGCGATGATTTTTGCACCCACTGCTCTTTCATAGAATTCTGCCGGTCCCACGCCACCTATGATTGCATAGCCGTAGCCCATTTCATGGAGAGATGCCAAGGATTTGATCAGGAGAATTTTCCCAATCCCTTTTCCTCGCTCCGATGCTAGGGTGCCTGTCGGTCCAAAGAAGTTTCGAGCGGTGGATTCATAGCAGGCAAATCCCAAAATTTCATTTCCTCTTTGCGCCAGCCATACTGAAACTGGCTGTCTGCTAAACGCCACTTCTACTTCCGATTTCCAATACCCTCCGAATTGCTCCATGACCCATTCTGATACCAAATGCTTCTCTGGTGCGATGGCACGTCGAAAGATGATTTTCTCTTTCTTCAGGAGTTGCACTTCCTTCTCTGAGCAATCCGGAAGTCCGATAAGTCGAACGAGCATATCTTTCATGGCAGGGAGATCAAGGGATTTGGTATACTTGAGTTTGGACGATTCTACCAAAGTGGTCGATCCAGCGAACAGAAATGTACTTGGTGTTTAGGCTAGTCACCTCAAGCGTACGGGCACGACTTCCGCCCACCCAAACTGGATGGATTTCAGCATCAGCTAGGCCGCTAAGCTCATTTGCTCCTTGGATCATGCCGTAGCGGATGGCAGGATCGAGTGGTCTTTCTAAGTTGATTTGTATGACTTGGCCACTAGCTTTTACTTTCAACACCTTCGGAATATCAATAATTGATGGAGTTTTAGGTTGGAAGGCAGGAGGCAGGGTAGGCTCATTATAGAGTTCCGATTTCAAGAGCTGAGCTATGTCCTGATTTTTCATCATCATGGACTTGGCAGAGAAAAAAGCATTGCCCTGAATCTGAGGAAGTGTCCGCGTGTACGAAACTTGCGTGTTGATCTCTCTTGGGTTTTGCCATGCCTTATCCGAATCTTCACGGATTTTATACGGCCCATTTCCTACATATACATTGGTGCGATTGGCATTATTGGACCACCAATCATTCAGCTTACGATGTGAGGCCAGTGGATGCTCCATGCTCCAGTAGATTTGCGGAATCAGGTAATCGATCCAGCCGTTTTTCATCCAAAGAATCACATCTGCATAGAGATCATCGTAATTGGTCTGTCCAGCGCGGGTTGGAGATCCTTTCGGGTCTTTATCTTGATTTCGCCAAACCCCAAAAGGTGAAATGCCGAATTGAACCCAAGGTTTGCTCGATTTGATAGTCTGATTCAATGCAAAAATTAATTCATTGACATTCTGTCTTCGCCAGTCATCTTGGCTTTGCCCAGCCTTTTTGTATTTGTCGTAGGTGGCTTTGTCAGGAAATACCGTTTTGGCCACTTTATAAGGGTAAAAATAATCGTCAAAGTGAATCGCGTCGATGTCGTAATTGTCAACAACTTCCTTGATCACTGACAGCAGATGCGCCTTTACTTCGGGTAATCCTGGGTTGTAATACCACTTTGTATCGTACTTGAGCATCCAGTTGCGATGGGCATTGAAGTCATGTGCTGGGCTGAGCTCATCTGTTTTCAAGGTCATAGTCGCTCGGTAGGGATTGAGCCAGGCATGAAATTCCAATCCTCGTGCATGAGATTCGTTGATCATCCAAGTCAGTGGATTGTCACTGGTACCCGGCGCTTTTCCTTGCTTACCAGTCAGGTATTTTGACCAGGGAGCAAAGTTGCTGGGATAGAAGGCATCACCGGCAGTTCGGATCTGTACGATTACTGCATTGAAATTTAGCCCTTTGTAATAGTCCAAAATGGCTAAAAAATCCCGTTTTTGCTTTTCGTAAGAATCAGTCCCGGAGATTGGCCAATCGATATTTGCCACAGTCGCAATCCAAACTCCGCGAAATTCTCTGGGCATCTCCGGCATTTGGTAATTCATCGGCTGGAGCGCCACAGGGACTTTAGGCAATACTATTTCTGGAGCGCTGCTGTTTCCTTTTGGACCTTGGATGGAAGGAGTAGCGGGTCTTCGTGAAGGAGTTATTGGTTTTTTGGTTTTACAGGCAGAAAAAAGAAGTCCGAATACAAGGAGATAAGCGCAGTAATGGGTGATTCGTTTCATATAGGGACGATGCCAGCTCAAAGCTTGGGGATTGGTTTTAGACCAAGGTCAGAAAGATTTTTACGAAGTTTTTCCATGAATTTGTCTCCCGGGTCAGTTTTTACAGTTCGGTAATCGGGATCTTCCTCTTTCCAAAGTGGGGTAGTTTGAAAGTTTTGATATTCATGATGCCCGATCACATAGTCAATCGGATAGTTGCGCTTGAGGTATCGAATCAGTTCTTCATTGGCTTTCAGTTGAGCTTTTGTCAATGGATCATCTGTACCACCAATATTTTCAATTCCGATAGCCAAGTAATTCAAACCGATGGTATGACGGGCAAAAGTTCGATCTGGCAATAGACGGAAAATCGTGCCATCTCTGTCAATCAGGAATTGAGAAGACACATTTAAATTACTTGCACTGGTCAAGTCTGCTCTTCCTCCAATTGTCGGGGAATCGAACAGATCAAAAGTCACCTCGATGTTATCAATCGCAGTCCAATGGACCACAACCATTTGAGGATTGATACTGGCCTCTTTTTGATCCAAACCATGTCGTTCTTTTAAATACTGTAGGGAGAGCGCCTCCCGTTCGGCATTCCAAGTGATTGGTTTTTCAAAGATTCGGAAACTTGCTTTTGGACTGCAGCTCAATTGAGCCAACAGTAAAATAAAAACTGGGCGAGAAAAAATTCCGATTTTAGATTTGTGCAAAGTCATAGGAGCAACAGGTTGAATATTGAAATAGCTAGTGATTACTCAGCGAATCTTTAGCTAAACTAGCCAGAATTTCACAAGGTAGCTTCCAGTTTTTCGCACTTTTTTGCAAGCAATTTTTAATTACTTCTATTTTTTGCATCTTCTTGCTGTTTTCAATAGCTTAACTGCTCAAAGTTTTCCCTTATGCTCAAAGAAGAAAGACATAAATACATTTTAGATCAAGTACATCTACATCATCGGGTCTTGTTGAATGATCTTTCAGAATCCCTGAATGTGTCCATTGATACCGTCAGGCGCGATGTCAAAGAACTCCACCAGGACAAAAAATTGAAAAAGGTCCATGGAGGAGCCACCTCTTTTGGGTTTATGACTTTCTCCAAAGATGATGGGAATATCTACCTCCAATCAAAGAAAATTCAAATTGCTGAAAAGACTGTTGGTCTGCTTTCCGAAGGACAGGTGATCTTGATGAGCGGCGGTACGACCAATATGGAAGTGGCGAAATCGATTCCCAAAAAGTTATCCCTGACGGTATTTACGCCTAGCCTTCATGTGGCGATGGTACTGCTTGAACATAAGGATGTGGAGGTGATTTTCTTGGGAGGAAAGTTACTTCATGAAGCCAAATTTGCTGTAGGAGGGACGGTGGTCAATATGCTGGCTCAGTTGCGAGTAGATATGTGCATTTTGGGAACTGGCTATTTAGATCCTGTTTATGGCTTGACGGAATTTGACTGGGAGGTAATTCAGGTGAAGCAGGCGATGATTCGCGCAGCGAAAAAAACGGTGATTCTATCGGTTTCAGATAAACTTCATTCAGTCCAGAAGTACAAAACCTGCGATCTGACAGCGGTGCATACGCTGGTTACAGAATTGGATCCCAAAGATCCGCTTTTGGATAGTTTCCGGCCTTATGATTTGAACTTGGTTTAAGCCTGGTTTTTAGAAATAGCTATATTCGCAATTGTAGCAGAAGCCTTATTTTCTTCACTTTTTGGTACGGAAGATCGAAAAGCCTACTTATCTCTCGATGCCAACCGGGATTACGCAAATTATATTTTGGTTGCTACTGGCTAATGGTAATAAAGCGGAAAATCATTTTGTCTTTTAACAAATCACACCGCTGCTGCTCTGGTCATTTCTAAGTCTATAACTTACAATCAAATTGCGCCTCTGGCACTTTTCTTTTAGCAATTTATAATCCCCTCATGCCTCAGCTTACGGGATAATATCAACTTGCCTAGAAATATCTATAATCTTATTTTTTTTGCTCCTTTGACCCGAATTTAGGACTGGCTAGTTCGGATTTTTATTCCTGGAACAGGACGAATCTTTTACCTCCAGAAAAGTAGCTGTTCATTTCGGTTTGTATCAGCTTCAGAGAAGCTTTCTGATTGCAGATAGAATTAGTATTGCTGACCAGAGCTTCAGAGAAGCGATTTCATGTCTGATTATATTTCAAAATATGAAGAATTTTTGATACCGAAAATAAGAGGTATCATGATAAGTAGCAGTCTGTTTTATTATTAGCCTACTTCGGTCTTCGGTCTTCCAGTCAACTCACTTTTTTACTCCCGGATTGTAAACGCGCTTGGCATTTTTCATCACTTCGGCTTTGTCCAAACTCATCGGTTTCAACTTTTGTGCAAGAAAAAGTTCCATCTGATCATCGTAATGAGGACTTTCAGGATCATTACTTGCGCCATAAACATTGATGGTCTCGATCTGTGGCAAACCCTCACCAAAGCGAACCATCATAATGTAAGACTCACCTTGGGTGCCTTTTCGCATGCCATTCTCCCAAGGAAGCGAACGCATGGCCGTGATTACGTCGTCTATTCCGGGAAGTGGAAGCGATTTTTTGCCACGTACCAGTTTTTGATATTCTCCTAGCTCGACGAGCTCTTTCCCAAAGTAAGTTTCAAAATGGAGCTTAGCGGCTTGAAGACTTTCCACTGCTTCTTCTTCGGTGAGTGTGGTTTCCCAGCTTTTGCCAGCAGCGGTAAACTTATCCCACCAATAATAGTAGACAAAGGCAAATATTGCCGCTCCTTTACTCTCGATTCCTGAACCTTTGTCCCAATTTCTAAGCGTCTCTATTTGCAAAGAAATAACTGGGTATTTGCTTGGTTCCAAGCTGAAAAGCGATTCCATATTAGTGCGGAAAGCTAGTTTTTCCGGCAATTTTCCATCGTATTTTATGGCCTTGAATCGTTCGTAAGAAATTCTTCCTGTATCCAGCATCAACTCCCGGAATCGTGTAGATCGGTTATTGTCCCGAAGTGAATAATTCATCGTTTTGGGATAATCGTCAGGGTTTAGATTATCTGCCAATCCGCTCGCCCTGAAGGGTGAATGATTGGTATTGAATAGATATCCTGATGCGGGATTGAGTTGCTGCGGAAGGTTTTTAAAATCATAATATTCTGTCCACAAGGTCTCATTTGTATTCCCTGCGACAGTTCCAGTATAGTCATAGGAAGAATTTCGAATGGGAACCAGCCCATTACTCACATAATAAATCGTATCATATCGATCTGCATAAACCGTATTGAAACTCGTCAATTCCATCCGATTCATTGCTGCTCGAAATTCCGTGAAATTCTTTGCTTTATTCATTCTCCACCATTCCTCAGTTGCGCCGATACGGTCAAGTACGCCCAAACGAATCGAAAATGCCCCTTGCTCAGTAACCAAAGTAGGTCCATAAATACTTTTCCAGATTTTCTTTGGATACGGGATAGTGATCAGATCCCAAAGCTTTACCCGAAGCCAAACGGTCTCTTCTTCCAGCTCCAGCCATTCGCCATCTACGCGGTATTGCCCATCATCCTCAGGATTTATTTCCAATTGATAGGTATCCAGCAGATCCGGAAAATTCACGGTATGTGCCCATCCCAGATGTTCATTTACCCCATGAAAAATCATGGCCCCGCCCGGAAATAATCCTCCAACAATATTCCAACCTTCCTCTGAGTGCAAATGTGCTTCATACCAAGCCACCGGGCCATCGAGCGGTTGATGCGAATTAATCGCCAAGAAATTTCCCCCAGAATCAGTTCGAGAAGAATGAACGGCTATTGCATTGGAACCTTTGGGGTTGGAATCAATGGGGATGGTTTCCACTTTACCGGAAACGATCTGCTGTATCGCTCGGTCTGCGCCTGACATTTGCGCCAGCGAAAGAATATAGGCGGCAGTAATCTCTTTGGGAGTAACCGGAAAAGCAGCTGTAAGCAAAACTTCTTCAGGATGTGCTAGCGCAAAGTCATTCATGCCAGCAGCATAGCCTTCCAGGACGGCTTTGAATTCAGCCGAATAGGTTGATTCATATTTAGCTTCCGCGATTTCGGTGGTTTTGAGCAAGTGGCCGAAAAAATCTACTGCCGCACCATCTTGTCCGTAGACTCGACCGACCATTCGTTTTCCAGCGAGTAGTGTTTTTTGAATCGTTTCGAAATCATCTTCCGCATGGGCCCAAGCTAAGCCATACGCGACATCCGCGTCAGTTTTCCCGAAAATATGAGGTACGCCAAATTCATCTCTGGCGATTTCTACTTTGCTGATATCCCAATCAGACGCTGGATAAGTGGAATTGCAACTGAAAATAAAGAGGGGGATGACTACAAATAGTAGTGGAAGGAGGTTCTTTTGGGTGATCATGAATCGAATATAAATCTGAATTTCGAATAACATTGATTATCCATCGGTAATCCTTGAAGGAATAAAAAAATAATTCTCCCTTTCAGAGCTAGCCAAGTTTAGCAAAAAGTCCCAATCATATAGTTTATAGTTGGAATGCCGGCGCTGGTCCAGACCTGAAGCAATTTATGTGGGCAAATTTCTTCGTGTCCTCCGTCAAACCTTTGCGCCCTTGGTGGTTAAAAAAAAACTCAAAAAAAGCTCAATTCCGAATCAGTCAAGCCAATCGATCTCTTCGCGTCCTCCGTCAAACCTTTGCGTCCTTGGTGGTTAAAAAAAAGTCAAAAAAAGCTCAAGTCCGAATCAGTCAAGCTAATCGATTTCTTCGCGTCCTCCATCAAACCTTTGCGCCCTTGCTGGTTAAAAAAAACTCAAAAAAAGCTCAAGTCCGAATCAGTCAAGCCAATCGATTTCTTTGCGTCCTCCGTCAAACCTTTGCGCACTCAGTGGTTAAAAAAAAGTCAAAAAAAGGCCACCCTATCTAATGGATGACCTAGTTCTTAAATTCCGTCCTTTTTCTTCTTAGGAGGATCGTTGTCATGTGCACCGTCTTTGCAGCATTCGTCCAACTTGGCATAGGCTTTAGGATCACGTTTTAAAGTGTCAGCATGGTAGCCCACCATCGTAACTCGCTTTCTTAATACATCTGGACTCGTTTTCGAATCCAGGTAAGCAATATTGAGCACCTTGGTTTCCAAATCTAAATTGACAGATTTCACTCCTTTTTCGAAGGTAAAATCCTTCTCAAGTGTCGCTTTGCACATCCCGCAGATCGCGGAAGTTTTAATGGCGACTGTTTTTACCTGAGCCTGTACGGCTAGTACTCCAAGGAGCATTACGAGCATTAATATTAGTTTTTTCATGGTTTTATTGTTGTTTGTAAGTTTTGAGGCGTTTCAATTTCAATAACTTTAGTCCTTATAAATTGAGAAAATTTCTTGTTCTAGAAATATCGATCTAGCATAGATCACCCGTCTTCGGTGTCCTGTTTATCGCCCTTAGTTTATCTTATATCTGATTCCTGTGTAAATCACTCTTCCTGCGATGGGTCCCCAAGTCATAGAAGCATCGAAATTTGTTCCAAAAGGGTTCTCTGCATCTACTATTGGATTGTTCTGCTTGAAGTTTAATATATTTTCCCCACCTACATAAATACTTCCCCATCTGAATCCACGAGAAACTTGGGCATTGACCAGAAAGAAATCAGGCGATTTGGCTGGCAGGCGAAAGTCCATCGGACTATCGCTGGTATCAGGCAAACGCATTGCTCCGTTCCAGTTTACAGTCATATCTGCTTTCCATTTGTCAAAATTGGTAGCATAGGCCAAATTCATAAAGAAACGGTTTTGACTCTGGTAAGGCACTTGCTGAAGAATACCATTGGTGGTCATCAGATTCTGGTAGTTTTTATAAGCAGCCTTCATTTCAAAGTTTTGAGCGATCGGGTAGCTGACCTCAAACTGAAAACTCTTGGCAAATGACTCGCCTTGAAGATTGTCAATTACCAGTAAATCAGAGCTCACATCTTGATCATAGACAAGTTGGCTTTGGAAGTTGGTGTAGAAATAATCTACCACCACAGAAAGCGGTTTCTCAGCGACAGTATAATTTCCTACCAGACTCAAACCGCTATTCCACGAGATTTCAGGCTGCAAGGCTGCATTGAATTGAATAGCTCTCGAAGAAACCCAAATCATGCTATTTTCCATCAGTGCATTTGGTGTGCGGTAGCCTTTTCCCACAGATCCTCGTAAAGTCAAATTGGGTGAAAAGGCCCATCTCGCATGAAGTCTGGGAGTGAAATAGGTGCCAAAAAGATTGTGAAAATCTGTTCGCACACCAGCTACAAGTGTGATGTTTTCATTTGGAATGAAATTGTACTCGAAGAAAAGTCCCGGGACTTTCTCTGTTCTCAAGAAAGTAGAATCGAGGCCATTTGGTGTATTGGTATCGAAGCTTTCTTCAAAATCGTCGTAAAGGAAACTTGCGCCTGTTTTGTATTGGTGGAAACTGCTTCCAATGATATTTTGATAAATGAAATTGGTATACGCTGTTTTTTCTGTTCCTGAATACAATCTACGCCCCGCACCGCCTTTGAAGTCTTGGTAACAAACTGTGTATTGAAGACCCCAACTCTGAGTTGGCTTATCGGGATAGATCATCCCGACTTTCCCAAATATTTCCGCTTTTCTAGTATCCAGTTCATAACCAAATTGAGTGCTGGAAGCGAGGTCATCCTGAAAGCCAAATCCAAGTTGGCCACCGGCATTATCTGCCACGAACAGGTTAATTCCAATTTGGGCCATCAATCGATCGCCTTCATATTTGTATCGATTTAGGAAATTGATCTGCCGACTCTTTGGCAGATCCATAAAGCCATCATCGTTTCCATCGATTTCAGAATTGAGCTGGGACGCATGAAAAAGTATACCACTGCTCCATTTTTCTGAGATGGGGATTTGATGATTGGCATTGAGCTCAAGCCTGCCAAAGGAATTTAGATAGGCATTGAGGTACCATTTATCCATGGATTCTGGTTTGAATAAATCCACGTTGATCTGGCCTGTCATGGACTCATAGCCATTGATCACCGTGCCGGCACCTTTGCCTACGTCTATGGATTGAATCCAAGTGCCGGGTACATAAGTCAAACCCTGACGGGAATTTAAACCTCGGATATTCGGGATTCCTTCGCGACTGATCAGTACATAGCGTCCATCGAGTCCCATCATTTGGAGCATTTTTGTACCCGTGACGGCATCTGCGTAAGAGACATCGACCGAAGCGTTGGTTTCAAAGCTTTCTGATAGATTGCAGCAGGCCGCTTTTTGCAGTTCAGATTCTGTGATTAATATACTTAAGAAAGGAGCCTCATCTACTACGCTTTCAGATCTCCCCCGAATTAGGACTTCTTTCATTGCTTCGTCTGATTCAAAGAGGATTATTTCCATTTCGGAATCAAAAACAGGCGAAATAGTATCTGTTTTGTAGCCAAGGTAGGAGACGATTAGCAATTCATTTGCAGCCACATTTTCTAATTGAAATATACCATTAGTGTCAGTGACGGCTCCATTAGATTTGCCGGCAACTTGAATAGTTGCTCCGATTAAGGCCTCCTTCGTATTGGATTTTATTGCTCCTTTTACAGTTTTTTGCCCCATAGCAAAGAATGGGGATGCTAGTATAACTAGTGTGAATAGGGTTTTCATAAAGTTTGCTTGGTGAAAAATGAATTTTCATTTCCTCATATAGGAGGGTGAAAACAAGCAATCTTAAATCAAAAAATATTGGTGAAGGAGTTGGAAATCGGGGATCGGAATATTCTGGTGGTCAATTTGACAGGGACTATATGCAGTCTCTGGTATAAGAACGCTGAAGAAAGAAAATGTATAGGCTACAACAAAATCTGGCGAAACAGAAACTTGAAATGCAGATCTACTAAAATGATCATCTGAGTTTGCTGTAGTGATTTGATCTTCACAGCATGCTATAATTTTTGTGGATTCATCCCCGCAACAATCACTTTTTTCCGGAGCAACACTTACCTCACTTGTAATCAATATATCTCCACAATAATGCTTTGCCCAAGACAAATTGACCTGTCCGAGGAAGAAAAATAAAAGCATTGTAATGGAAAATAGTTTCTTCATTAATAATGTAAAGGTGAGGGTTTTGGCCTGAAATTAAAAACTTAACTAGTGAAACGTTGCTGTAGCACTTCAGTTTTTCAGCGGATGCCTTTTATCCATTTATTAACTCAGTTTCTCAAATTCTTAGACTCAATGCTGAATACATTCGCTATTTTTCAACATTCAAATCTCAAAAAATCATGAAGAAAATTTACTTATTGGTACTTGCCCTTTTGCCTTTTCTGGCTTTGGCTCAAGAAAATAAGGTTTTGTCCAAGCTTGACACCAAGGCAGATTTCTACGGCGATCTTGCCATGAAAATCTGGTCAAATCCAGAGCTGGGATACCGCGAAACTGAGAGTTCGGCTTTGCTTCAGAAGACGCTGAAAGATGCTGGATTCGATGTAAAGGCTGGAGTAGCGGATATTCCTACAGCTTTCGTAGCTGTATATGGATCAGGCAAGCCAGTGATCGGAATCATGGCAGAATTCGATGCATTACCCGGAGTGTCGCAGAAAGCAGTTCCTTTCCGTGATCCCATAGTTGAAGGAGGAGCAGGTCATGCTTGCGGACACCATTTGTTTGGCACAGCATCGGTTGCCTCAGGCATCGCTACCATGGAATGGATGAAAGAAAATAACATCACAGGAACACTCAGAGTATATGGTACTCCAGCTGAAGAGGGCGGAGGAGGAAAAGTCTATATGGCAAAAGCAGGTGTAATGGATGATGTAGATGCAATGCTTCATTGGCATCCAGGATCAGACAATGAGGCTGGAGCCACGTCCTCACTTGCAAATATTTCTACCAAATTTCGATTCTATGGTGTAGCTTCTCATGCTGCTGCTGCTCCTGAGCGAGGCAAATCTGCATTGGATGGCGTAGAAGCGATGAATTTCATGGTGAATATGATGCGTGAGCACGTACCAATGGAGACTCGAATGCACTATGTGATTACCCGTGGAGGTGAAGCTCCAAATGTGGTTCCTGCCTTTGCAGAATCCTATCACTATGTAAGACACCCTGACGCAAGAGTTGTAAAAGAGATTTTTCAGCGAATGATCCAAACTGCCGAAGGAGCAGCCTTAGGCACCCAGACACGAATGGAATATGAGATTATCAACGGCGTATACAACCTGATGCCAAATGAAACATTATCTCGAATCATGTTTAAAAACCTGGAGAAAGTAGGGGGGATAAACTATTCCGCCGACGAGCGCACGTTTGCAGAGGGAATTATCAAAACTTATCCTGAGGGTGTCATCGCTTCACCGGATGATGCGGCAGTAATCACTCCTTTTGAAGTGAATGAAAAAGGATCTGGCGGATCCACAGATGTTGGCGATGTAAGCTGGTTGGTTCCGACTGCTGGTTTAGGAACTGCAACTTGGGTGCCTGGAACCTCTGCTCACACTTGGCAGGCAGTAGCTGCTGGAGGTACTAGTATTGGAAAAAAAGGAATGATGGTGGCTGCAAAAACTTTGACCCTAACGGCGATGGATATTTTCAAAGATCCATCTGTAACCCTAAAAGCAAAAGCCGAACTTGACCGAAGAAGAGGAGCTGGATTCAAGTATGAAGCTTTGACCGGAGATCGAAAACCGCCTTTGGACTATAGAAAATAAGAATTTTAAAAGTAGCGTCTTTTGACTAGTATTTTTAAACCCACTTGTGTTCTGCCGCAAGTGAGTTTTTTTTTACCCTAGCCTTCTAATGATTCAAGCCTAAGATAGGTTTATTGTTGAATGAGGAGAAAGAGGGATGGGGAAAAGTCATTCCGATCGTTATAGCGATTTTAGTCTTTGATCAAATCATATTTCTGCCATCCTAGCAATCAACTTTTCGTAGGATTTATGAAACCCAAAAGCTTAACTTGACACCATAATCTTTTCAAAATTTAACTCATGAACAGAAGAAAATCATTGTAGCTTATCGGAGGTCCTGCCATAGAAACAGTCGGTCTGGTATTTGCTGATTGGAAATGGCAAATCTTTGCTCAACTCAGCCATAAAGGGTTTCTTACCATTCAAGAGGAGCAGACGATCAGTGCAATTGCTGACACGATCATTCCCGAAGGTCATCCCAAACCCTGTTGAACTGGGGAACTGGGGAAATGTCGAACTGGGGAATTGTTGAAGTGTGGAAATGTCGAACTGTTGAACTGGGGAATTGTGGAAATGTCGAACTGTTGAACTGGTGAAGCGTGGAAATGTCGAACTGTTGAACTGGGGAATTATGGAAATGTCGAACTGGATTTCTATTAAAATCTAAAAATGTAATCATGAAGAAAATAAATGTTTTGCTGGTGCTGTTGTTGAGCTTTAGCTTGGCAGAAATGAGTTTCGCTCAGAAAAAGGATGACCCGCTAATGCAAGCTCCCTTGGGAATTGCAGCCTACACCTTCCGTGACCAATGGAAAAATGGTATTCCCGAGACGCTCGACATCATTCAGGAGCTAGGCTTTAAGGAATATGAAGGTGGGGTACCAAAAGGATCTACTCCAGCTGAGTTTAAACAAATGCTAAATGATCGAGGGATCACTATCCCCGCCACTGGAACTGGTTTCGAAGACTTAGAAAAAGACCCACAAGCAGTGGCGGACCGAGCCAAAGCCTTGGGCGTGTCTTACGTAATGTGTGCATGGATTCCTCATAAGAGCGGTGAGTTTTCAAAAGCTGATGCAGATCGAGCAATTAAGGTTTTCAATGCAGGTGGTAAAGTCTTAAAGCAAAATGGAATCACTTTCAAGTACCATGTGCATGGCTACGAATTTCAACCGTATGGGAGGGGAACGCTTTTTAATTATTTGGTAGAGAATACCAATCCTGAAGATGTGAAACTTCAAATGGATGTGATGTGGACCTATTTTGGAGGCGGAGATCCAGTCGCATTGTTGAAAAAGTATGGAAATCGTTGGGTTTCGCTACATCTGAAAGATTTCCGAAAAGGAGCTACGCAAGATATGACAGGGCAGACTGGGTCTGAGAATGATGTGCCTTTGGGAACTGGCCAATTGGATATTCCGGGAATCCTTCGGGAGTCCAATAAAATTGGAATCAAGCACATGTTTATCGAAGATGAAAGCGACAAGGAGTTGGAAAATCTCCCGAAGAGTATCGCTTACCTGAAGAGTTTGAAGTATTGATTCATAGTCCGGTTTTCCGGACTTTTTTTTATATCTAAGAAGAACGGGTTTTTCTTTTTATTTCTCTTTGAGCTAATCTATTCAGTTATTTCGCAGGAAGGGGAAATCCTCCAAATCCGGTTTATTGCTTCAAGAAATTTGGATTGATATGACTGATTATGTTTGAGATTGTCTGATGTCCACTCAGTCTACAGCCAGATAAAAAAAAATTGGAATTTGCAACTATATCCAGTTACTTTGAATTATATCTAAGAAAGAAAAACTGATTGCAAGGTTTTTAAATATGCCATCCGATTTTCATTACGATGAGATGGTAAAGCTTCTTGGACACTTTGGCTTTGAGGAGGTGAAGAAAGGGAAAACCTCCGGTTCAAGGGTGAAATTCGAAGACAGGGGCGGAGTTCCCATTATGCTTCATAAACCGCACCCAAGTGGGATTATGAAGATGTATCAGATGCGACAGATCAAAGAAATATTGGCATTATGAAATATTTAGAATACAAAGGATATACAGGAAGCATAGAGTACAGTGCGGAGGATGGACTACTTTATGGAAAGGTATTGGGTTTGCAGGGATTGATATCCTACGAGGGTGAAACTGGAAAGCATTTGGAATCCGATTTTCAAGAGGCAGTTGACCTTTATTTGGCGGATTGTAAGCTAGCTGAAAAGTCTCCTGATAAACCGTTTAAAGGGAGTTTCAACGTACGGATTTCGGCTGATTTGCATCAACAGGCAGCGTTACTAGCTATGGAATCCCAAACTTCGTTAAATAGCTTTGTCGCTGAGGCTATCCGAAATAGGATCAGCAAAGACCCTGCTTAGTCTGTCCGAAACAATATTATTTTGAGTATTTTACGCTTCAAATGAAGACCTTGGCTGGGTTTTATTCTCCGATGAACTTGCACATTACCTCTCCTGAGGCTAGGATCAAAAGATGTGAAACAGATTCAGGATCTTCTTTCAGGGCTTTTCGAATGATCATTTTAATAATAGATTTGATCGTGAAAGGTATAATGGCAGTTTAGAATTCGTTTTTTTGGCTCAGAAAATAACCACATAAAATTTACCCAAATGGCATTTTCTCTAATAGAAATACCTTTTGATAGTGAACTCACTTTTGGAATACATTACCGATCGTGCCTTCAGCCATTGGCGTTAACTTAAGCATAGATTGTTCTGAGATCCTCCTGATAATTTGATCTTTTTTTTCTTTTTTCATAGGAACAATACTTTGCCATTGTGGT
>Ga0222706_1000174_pt1 | contig 15727 bp, 18 predicted proteins | sample AntAcemetage1572_FD_179829 | JGI IMG/M metagenome (GOLD analysis project Ga0222706, IMG submission 179829) | Saline water microbial communities from Ace Lake, Antarctica - #1572 | ecosystem: Environmental > Aquatic > Non-marine Saline and Alkaline > Saline | place: Antarctica: Ace Lake...
GCCCGTTTGGGTATGTTGCTGGCGCAATTGCTGAAGATGACGCTGCAAGTGGGTGGGCTTGGTACGATGCATCTGGGCTGACTTGCTGCGCAAGGCTGGTTGTGGTCTTTGAACAACCTCAGCCTAGCATTGGGTGGTGCGGTCAGCCCACCCCGATTCCTTCTTGCTCATGGGCGCAGCGCTTAAGGTAGTGCCATGGGGGTCAGATTCCAATTAAATGTCCAACAGGCGCCCCGGTGCGCGCCTCTTTTCTTCACACCGAATGGTCACCGCCGCAGCCGTTGGCGACGTCATGGAACTGTGCCGCCACGCACAGCGCCCAGGGCTTGCCCCAGCCAGCGGCGAGCCGGGAGCACATGGGTACTCGTGCCAGTGCTGGATCTCCAGAGGGACTTTTTCTTTGCCCACAGAGTCGCTTTTCGGTACCGGGGCTAAAGGCGGGCGGTCCATTCCCTTTCAATTTTCAGAGTTTACTGAAACTTCTAGAATGGCGTTAATAAGGGTAAACCCTAAACCAACATTGGAGAACGCGATCATGTCCGCAACCACTGCTTCTGCCAACCCGCGCCACGCGCCTCGCGGCTTCTCCGACCAGTTCGCCTGGTCGGTGACGAAACTGCTGCGCTTTGTGGCGGACAGCTTCTTCTCTCAGCGCTATGGCCACCGCGCCGTTATTTTGGAGACTGTGGCTGCGGTGCCAGGCATGGTGGCAGGTGCCTTGCTGCACCTGCGTTCCCTTCGGTCGATGGAGGACGATTGCGGGTGGGTACGCAAGCTCCTCGATGAGGCCGAGAACGAGCGCATGCACCTTATGACATTCATCAAAATTGCACAGCCTTCCAAGTTCGAGCGGTTTCTCATCCTCTTGGCACAGGGCATTTTTTACAACTTCTTTTTCTTGCTGTACCTGTGCTCGCCGCGCACCGCGCACCGCTTGGTGGGGTACTTCGAGGAAGAGGCGGTTGTCAGTTACACCGATTACCTGGCTGGGGTCGACGCAGGCATCTACGAGAACGTGCCTGCGCCCGAAATAGCCATCCGCTACTGGGGCTTAGCGCCGGACGCGCGCCTGCGAGAAGTCATCATCGCCGTGCGAGCCGACGAGGCAGGCCACCGCGATGTGAATCACGACTTTGCCCAGCAGCTGAGCTGAAGCGCCGGCGAAGTCAAGAAAGAGCAATGGGGGTCAGATTTCAGCTGAATCTGGAGTGACGATCTGTTTGAAGCATCCCAGCAGTGCCGATACCAAGTTGCGCATGCGTCAACCCCTACTGTGCTGAAGAAATCAAACCGCATCGCTGCCAGCGCGCCGCCACCGCCCATCAGCCCACAGGCGGCAAACGCTCCAGCAAGCCCGCCAGCGCCTGCACCACCGTCGCCCGTCGCACCGCCGCGCGGTCGCCTGGGAAGTGACAACACTCGGCGGTGACGCTTGCGGGCGTGGCCCAAGCGAGCCAGACCGTGCCGACCGGCTTGTCTAGTGAGCCACCAGTGGGGCCAGCCACGCCGGTGACGGCCACGCTAAGTTGCGCGCGCGAGTTCAGCAGCGCACCAGCGGCCATTGCGCGCGCCACGAGCTCGCTCACCGCGCCGTGTTGCTCGATGAGCGCGGCGGGCACGCCGAGAAGCTCGGTTTTGGCGGCGTTGGAGTAGGTCACAAAGCCGCGCTCGAACCAGTCGCTGGATCCGCTGACTTCGGTACACGCGGCGGCGATCAGGCCGCCGGTACAGCTCTCGGCGGCGGCGAGCATCAGGCCGCGCGATCTGAGCTCGGCCGCGAGGGTATCAATCAATTCTTGAGCAGTGGGCATGTCAATACCTCCAAGCGGCGATCACCAGCAAGGTACAACCGGCAGCGGCGAAGTCGTCGAGCAAGATACCGAAGCCGCCGCGCGGACCGAACCCTTTGAAGTGCTGATCGGCCCAGGCCATGGGGCCGAATTTCACCGCGTCGAAGAAGCGGAACAGGGCAAACGCCACCAGCTGCCCCAAGAGGCCGGTGGGTGAGACCAGCCACAGCACCAGCCAGAAGGCGATGATTTCGTCCCACACGATGTGGCCGGAATCGGGGATGCGCATGTGTTGCGCGGTCACCGTGCAGGCCCACCAGCCGACCAGCGTGCCCAACACGATCAGCAGCGCCCAGGCGCGGTCGGTCATGAATGGTTGCAGGATGACAAAAGCGGCCCAGGCCCACAGCGTGCCAGCGGTTCCTGGCGCTAAACGCGACAGTCCAGACCCGGCGCCGAGGGCGATGAAGTGGGCCGGGTGCGCCATCAAAAAACGCCAGCCTGGGTGCGTGAGCGGAGCGAGCGCGGGAGCGGTTGGGCTGGTGTCGGTGGTCATGGTCGGATTATCCAGGGCGACGCTGAACAAGCCTATACGGATGCCTGTGCTGCGTGGGACTTGTTCAGCGTTGCCCCGTGCCGCTCAAGCCGAGAAGTGGTCGTGACCGCGCATAGCCAGGGGCTGGCGCTGCCCTTGGGCATTGATCAGGTGCAGACCCGGCGCGCTCAGCAAGCGGCCGATGCGCTGCAGCGGCGTGCCGCTTGCTTTGGCGGCTGCTTGCATCTGCTCGCGGGCGGCGGGTGCGGCGGTGACCAGCAGCTCGTAGTCGTCGCCGCCGTGCAGCACGCATTCCTGTTGCTGCGCCAACGGTAGCGATGCCAGCGCGGGCGCCAGCGGCAGGGCAGACCAGTCGATCTCTGCACCCAGGCCGCTGGCGCGAAGGATGTGGCCGAGGTCGCCGGCCAGGCCGTCGCTCACATCCAGCGCGGCGTGAGCCACGCCGGCCAGCGCCATGCCCAATGCGAGTCGTGGCGTGGGCCGGTCCATGCGCGCCTGTGTCAGCGTCAGGCTGCCGGGCTCGATGGCTCCCGCCCAGGGCTCGCCCAGCCGGTGCGCCAGAGCGAGTCGCGCCTCGCCGGTGCGCCCGCTCAGCCAGAGATCGTCGCCCGCCTGCGCTGCGTCTCGCCTCAGCGCGCGACCCGGCAGCACCTCGCCGAATACGGTGATGCAGATGTTGAGCGGGCCGCGCGTGGTGTCGCCGCCCACCAGCGGGCAGGCGTGGGTATCAGACAGCGCAAACAGGCCACGCGCGAAGGCGGCGAGCCAGGCGTCGGCAATAGTGGGCAGCGCGAGCGCCAGCGTGAAGCCCAGCGGCCGTGCGCCCATGGCGGCGAGGTCGCTCAGGTTGACCGCCAGCGCTTTGTGGCCCAGCGACTCAGGGTCTGTGTGGGGGAAAAAATGGCGGCCTTCGATCAGCATGTCGCTGGAGATGGCGAGCTCGTGGTCGGGGGTGGGCCGCAGCAGGGCGCAGTCGTCGCCCACACCCAGCACCACCGCGCTGGGCAGGGCCACCCCAGGGCGGCTGAAGTGGCGCGCGATCAGCGCGAATTCGCCGCCGTGGGGCTGCTCAGGCGGCTGGGTTTTTGCTGTCATAGAGCGGGGCGATCTGGGAATCGGGTACTTCGGTCACCAATGGCTCCATCATCGCGTCGGCCTGGGTCAGACCGCGGTGTTCGTGTTCGCCATGCACCTCGCCGGCCCAGCGCAGCGCGCGCGCCACCACCGGCGGGCCGATGGTCTCCAATATCGCCACCGCAGCAAACACGATGGCCACCACCTCGGCCGCGCGCACCGGGAATTGCGCGCTCATGGTGTTGGCGAGTCCAATCGCCATGCCAGCCATGGGCATCAGTATCAAGCCCGCGTTGAGATGGGTGCGGGGCTCCCATCCCACCAAGTAGCCGGTGCCCACCACAGCGAGCCATTTGGTCAGGCTGCGCGCCACCACATAGACCACGGCTGCAGGCGCAAAAGCCATGATTTCTTTCAGGTGCAAGCTGGCGCCGGCGTAGACGAACAGGGCCACAAAAAACAGCTCGAAGGCCGGGCCGAATTCCAGGTTGGCCAGCAGGTTTTCCTTCTCGGCGGTCTTGACCACCACGCCGAGCACCAGCGGCGCAAACAAGGCGGATAAGCCAAATGCCATCGCCAGGCCCAGTGTCATGGCCACCGCGCCGACCACCAAGGCCAGGCTGTATTGCGGTGCGCGCTTGGTCCAGCGCGCGACCAGATGCAACACCCAGCCCAGCACGACACCGAGCACGGTGGAGCCCAGCAACTGATACAGCGGTGAGCCGATCATGGTGGCCAGCGGCGCGGCGCTGTCGTCGTAAAGCGCCGGCATCATGGCGGCGAACACCAGGAACGCGAGCACGTTGTTGAGCGCGACCAGTGACTGCGCCCGGTTGGTGGTTTTGCCGTGGGCGCCCAACTCGTGCGCCACATGCAGCAGCACGGCCGGTGACGACGAAATGGCGATCGCCGCCACCACCGCTGAGACCAGCGGCGCGATGCCAAAAAAGACCATGGCGAAATACACAACAACAAAGGTCAGCGTGCTCTCCACCAGCGACACCAGCAGCAAAGCCTTGTCTTTGATCAGGGCCTTGATGTCCAGCGACAGGCCGAGCCGGTAGAGGATCAAGGCCAGCGCAATATCGACCACGACGCGCGCCTGCTCCAGCGAGGCGTAGTCGAAGATGCCCAGCACATTGGGCCCGGCGATGAGACCCACCAGCATGAAGCCGGTGATGCTGGGTAGCCAGCTCACGCGGTGCGCCAGGAAGCCGCCAAGCGCGCCGCAAAAAAGCAGAAAACCGAAGAAGAACAGCGCGTTCATCTGCAATGGCCAGGTGGGCAGAAAGTCCATGCGGGCGGTCTCTGTGGGGTGGAGGCCGTGCGAGACAGGCCGGGTGAAACGGAGCGCAGACGCGCAAGCGCGAGGCGATGCGGCTAGTGCAGCACGCGCTTGGGCGCCGCCGTGCCTGCTTCCAGGGCAAATGGCGCCACTTCGCATTCGAAGCGCTCGCCGTCTTCGGCGACGCAGAAAAAGCTGCCGCGCATTTGGCCGCTGGGCGCGTGCAGCTGGGTGCCGCTGGTGTACTGGAACGACTCGCCGGGGCGCAGCAGCGGCTGGTTGCCCACCACACCCAGGCCCTTGACCTCGTCGCTGCGGCCTGCGGCGTCTTCGATGATCCAGTGGCGCGAGATCAGCTGGGCTGGCACCTCGCCGGTGTTGGTGATGGTCACCGTGTAGGCGAACGCGTACAGGTGGTCCTCGGGCGCAGATTGCTCGCTCAGGTATTGCGACTCTACCTCGCAGGTGAACTGGTGTTTCGACATGGGCGGCATGTTACCTGCTGGCGACGACGGGCGCGGTGCAGCGCTTCGCTGCCTGAGACAATGCAGGACTTCCCCACCGCCTGCACGCTGCTGCACCAGCCACCATGCCCACCGACTACCGCATCGCCCCGTCCATCCTGTCTGCCGACTTTGCACGCCTGGGCGATGAGGTGAAAAACGTCATCGCCGCTGGCGCCGACTGGATTCACTTCGACGTGATGGACAACCACTACGTGCCCAACCTGACCTTCGGCCCCATGGTCTGCCAGGCGCTCAAACAGCACGCCAAAAAGCCCGACGGCACGCCGGTGCCGATCGATGTGCACTTGATGGTTCAGCCGGTCGATGCGCTGGCCAGCGCCTTCATCGACGCTGGCGCCGATCTGGTGAGTTTTCACCCCGACGCCACGCTCCACCCGCACCGCAGCGTGCAAGCCATCAAGGCCAAAGGCGCGAAGGTCGGGCTGACCTTCAACCCGGCGCTGCCGCTGGATGTGTTGGACTGGCTGATCGACGACATCGACCTGATCCTCATCATGAGCGTGAACCCCGGCTTTGGCGGCCAGAGCTTCATCGACTCGGCGCTGCGCAAGATCGAGGCCGCGCGCAAACGCATCGAAGCCAGCGGCAAAGACATTCGCCTTGAAGTGGACGGCGGCATCAAGGTTGAGAACATCCGCCGCGTGGCCGACGCTGGAGCCGACACCTTCGTGGCCGGCAGCGCGATTTTTGGTCAGTCCGACTACAAGGGCGTGATCGACCGGATGCGCGCTGCGCTGGGTTGAGTTGGGTGGACTGGCGGCGGCCTCAGGGCTTGATGTAAGCAAAGCCTTCGCGGAACTGCAGCGCGCCGATGCGCACCACACCCGAGGGTGTGAAGTCGGCGTCGAGCGAAAATTGCTCTTTCTTCAGGCTGCGGTTGGTCAGCGTGATCTCACACACCTCGAAGCGAACACCGCGCGCCTTCAACGCACTCACGAGCGAGTTGTAGTCGATGTTGGGGTTCTTCGGGTCCTTGGCATCGGCCATCAAGAAATCAACGCCATTGGCGTGCGTCACCACAATGATCTGGGTTTGAGGCGCCACATCCAGGTGGTTGCGGATGTTGCGCAGGCCCTTGGTGGCTTGGCTGGCGGCGTCGTCGATGTGATAAATCACCTTGTCTTGCGCCAGGGCGGCGGTGCTCAGCAGGGCGCCAGCCAGCAGCAGGCAAAATCGTTGGAACAGCGTTTTCATTAAAGTCTCCGTGCAGTAATCAAGTGGATACGAATGGGACGGGAAAGTAACACAGCATGGCAAAAAATTCAGCACTGGACACACTCGAATGCCGAGCGGTCATCATCGATCTCGATGGCACCTTGGTTGATACCGTGGGCGACTTCGAGGTGGCGCTCAACCGCACCTTCGCCGATCTGGGCTTGCCCGGCGTCAGCCGCGCTGCGGTGGCTCGCACTGTGGGCAAGGGCTCGGAGCACCTGATCCGTACCCTGCTCGCTGAGCAGCTCGCGCTGCCTGAGGTTCGTGGTTTGGGCCAAGTCTGCCCAGTGCGCTCGGTAGACGCTTTGTACGCGCCCGCGTGGCAGCAATACCAGCAGCACTACCACGCGATCAACGGCCAGTTCTCGGCTGTGTTCCCGGGTGCACTGGCGGGACTGCAAGCGCTGCACAAACGCGGTCTGCCGCTGGCTTGCCTCACCAACAAGCCGTTGGCGTTCGCCCGCGCGCTGCTGCAAGCCAAAGAACTCGACGGGTACTTTCAGCAGGTGTTTGGCGGCGACAGTTTCGAGCGCAAAAAGCCCGATCCGTTGCCGCTGCTCAAGACCTGCGAAGCGCTGGGCACGTCGCCAGCTCAAACCTGGATGGTGGGCGATTCACAAAACGATGGCTTGGCCGCCCGGGCCGCCGGGTGCCCGGTGGTGCTGATGACCTACGGCTACAACCACGGCGAGCCGATTGAGCAAGCGCCGCACGATCTGCTGCTGGACTCGCTGGCGCAGCTTGATCACTTTTTTGCTTGACCCAGCAGCGCTTCTTTGAGCTGCCAGTCGGCAGGGCTCTTGCCCAGCCAGATGCGCATCAGCGCATTGAAAAATTCAGGCTCCTTGAATGGCTCGCCTTCTACCTTGCCTTTGATGGTGATCACAGTGCCGGTGCCAGGCACCCAGTCGATCAGAAATGAGTCACCTGCCTTGAGCTGCTTGTGGCTGCTGAATACCTGGCCCATGCGCAACACGCCTGGAACCAGCTTGGAAAAAGCGGCGCGGTCCATGTTGTCTTCCATGCCGCGCGAAAACAGCTTGCCGAGTTCGGCCGAATCGATGTCGCGCAGCATGGTGATGGCCAGGCGCTTGGGGCCGGGCGTCGCCAGCGCCTCGTCTGGTGTTGTGGCTTGGCTGGTCAGGTACAAGCCAGCGGCGTAAACCTTGAACACCGTTTTGTAGCGAATGCCCGCACCATTGAGAATCAGCGCGGTTCCAGCCACGGTTTGCTGATTTTCTATTCTCATACCCGCCAAGTCGGTGGTAGCGGCACCCACCAGCGATGGGGCGAAGGCCAGGACCAGCAGGAGCGAGGCGGTGGCAAGCGGGTGGCGCAACGCAAAGCGATGTCGCATGTTGAGGCTCCAGTGTGAAACAGGCCTTTGGCCAGGCGGGGCGACGGTCTGCATGCAAAAGAACGACCGTTCACAAATAGGAATTGTGATCTTTGTGGTGATGGTCTGCCATGGGGTTCACCCCTAAACGGGCAACTGCCTGGTAGGCAGTTTTTGACCGAGCTTAAGGCGGCTTTGCTACACTTTGGGCACCATGCTCACACCCCGCACGATGTCCCCATTTGCTCTTGCGCGCCGCTTAGGCCGGGGAGCCTGGCCCTGGCGACAGCCAGCGTAAACATGCCCTCCCCCGGGTGCTGGCGTTGACGGCACAAGCGCCCCTGCGCCGCCGCCAATCCCGTCCCCAGCCTGTCTGACGGGCCCCCTGAAGCAAACGGTTCCCCTTGCTGCGTACCAGCCCGGAACCGATGGAGCGTCTGAACGAACATGATCACCGAGCTTGAATTCAAAAGCCTGGCCAGCCAAGGCTACAACCGCATTCCGCTGATGGCCGAGGCCTTCGCCGACCTGGAAACCCCGCTCTCGCTCTACCTCAAGCTGGCCCACGGCAAGGGCGATGGCCAACACTCGTTCCTGCTGGAGTCGGTGGTGGGTGGTGAGCGCTTTGGCCGCTACAGTTTCATCGGCCTGCCCGCGCGCACCCTGTTGCGCGCCAGCGGCTTCGGTGAAGCGGCGAAAACCGAGGTGGTGACTGACGGCGTGGTGGTGGAAACCGCTGCCGGCAACCCGCTGGATTTCATCGCCGCCTACCAACAGCGTTTCAAGGTGGCGCTGCGCCCGGGCCTGCCGCGCTTTTGCGGTGGTCTGGCTGGGTACTTCGGCTACGACACGGTGCGTCATATCGAGAAAAAGCTGGAGGCCACTTGTCCGCCTGACTCCCTGGGTTGCCCGGACATCTTGCTGCTGCAGTGCGAAGAGCTGGCTGTCATCGATAACCTCTCGGGCAAGCTGTACCTGATCGTCTACGCCGACCCGGCCGCCCCCGAGTCCTATGCAAACGCCAAGCGGCGCCTGCGTGAGCTCAAAGACGCACTGAAATACTCTGTGAGCGCGCCGGTCGTGAAGGCCAGCCAGAGCCATCCGGCCGAGCGCAGCTTTGCCAAGGCTGACTATTTGGCCGCTGTCGAACGCGCCAAAGAGCTGATCGCCGCCGGCGATTTCATGCAGGTGCAGGTGGGCCAGCGCATCAGCAAGCGGTACACCGAGTCGCCGCTCAGCCTCTACCGCGCGCTGCGTTCGCTCAACCCGTCGCCCTACATGTACTACTACCATTTCGGGGATTTTCACGTGGTCGGCGCCTCGCCCGAGATTTTGGTGCGCCAGGAAAAAACCGCCGAGGGCACCAAGGTGACAATCCGCCCGCTGGCCGGTACGCGACCCCGCGGCGCCACGCCCGAGGCCGACAAGGCGGTGGAGCAGGAGCTGTTAAACGATCCCAAAGAACGCGCCGAACATGTGATGCTGATCGACCTGGCGCGCAACGACATTGGGCGCATCGCGAAGATTGGTTCGGTTAAGGTGACCGAAGCGTTTGCGGTCGAGCGATACAGCCATGTGATGCACATCGTGAGCAATGTCGAAGGCATGCTGAACGAAGGCATGACCAACATGGATGTGCTCAAAGCCACTTTCCCAGCCGGCACGCTGACTGGCGCACCCAAGGTCCACGCGATGGAGCTGATCGACCAGCTGGAGCCCACCAAGCGCGGCCTGTACGGTGGCGCCTGCGGCTACCTCAGCTACGCCGGTGACATGGATGTGGCCATCGCCATTCGCACCGGTATCGTCAAAGACGGCAGGCTGCATGTGCAGGCGGCTGCGGGCGTGGTGGCCGACTCGGTGCCCGAGATGGAATGGCGGGAAACAGAGCACAAGGCGCGTGCCTTGTTGCGGGCGGCGGAGCTTGTGGAAGAAGGTTTGGAGTGAACGCCATGAGCAAAAAACTTCAACTCCTCATGGTGGACAACTACGACTCTTTCACCTTCAACATCGTCCAGTACTTTGGCGAGCTCGGCGCCGAGGTGACGGTGGTGCGCAACGACGAGATCACGGTCGACGAGATACAACGCCGCATTGATGCGGGGGAGGTGGACCGGCTGGTGATCTCGCCCGGCCCTTGTTCGCCCGCCGAGGCGGGTATCTCGGTCGCCGCCATTCAGCACTTCGCAGGCCAGTTGCCCATCTTGGGCGTCTGCTTGGGCCATCAGGCCATTGGCGCGGCGTTCGGCGGCAAGATCGTACGCGCGCAGGAGCTGATGCACGGCAAGACCAGCGCCATCACCACGACCCAAGAAGGCGTTTTTGCTGGTTTGCCCGATCGGTTCACCGTCAACCGCTACCACTCACTGGCGATCGAGCGCACCTCGCTCCCGGACTGTCTCAGCGTCACAGCCTGGACCGACGACGGCGAGATCATGGGGGTGAAGCACCGCACGCTGGACATCGAGGGCGTGCAGTACCACCCAGAAAGCATCCTGACCGAGCACGGTCACGCGCAACTTAAGAACTTTTTGAATCGCCTATGAAAACCATCGACCTCCGTAGCGATACCGTCACGCAACCCACGTCCGCCATGCGCGACGCCATGATGGCGGCGCCGCTGGGCGACGATGTGTTTGGCGACGATCCGTCGGTCAACGCCTTGCAAGCGCGCATCGCCGAGATCACCGGCAAGCAAGCGGCGCTCTTCATGCCCAGCGGCACACAAAGCAACCTCTGCGGCATCCTCGCGCATTGCCAGCGCGGCGACGAGTACATCGTGGGCCAAAACGCCCACACTTTCCGCTACGAGGGCGGTGGCGCGGCGGTGTTCGGCAGTGTGCAGCCGCAGCCGCTCACGCAGGACGCACAGGGCCGCATGGCGCTGGCCGACATCGCGGCCGCCATCAAGCCCGACGATCCGCATTTCGCGCGCACCCGGTTGCTGTGTTTGGAGAACACCTGGAACGGCCATGTAATGCCCGATGTTTATCTACACGCGGCCACGCAAGTCGCGCGCAAGCACGGCTTGGCCACGCACCTTGATGGCGCTCGCGTGTTCAACGCGGCAGTGGCTACGGCTGCGCCGGGTCAGGGGGCGCTGGCGCGTGTGCGCGAGATCGCTGACCTCTTTGACAGCCTGTCCGTTTGCTTCAGCAAGGGCTTGGGCGCGCCGATGGGATCGGCCCTGTGCGGCTCACTGGAGCTGATCGCACGCGCCCGACGCATCCGCAAGATGGCTGGCGGCGGCTTGCGCCAAGCGGGTCTGATGGCCGCTGCCGCGCACCACGCGCTGGATCACCAAGTGGACCGCTTGGCCACCGATCACGCCCACGCGCAGCGACTCGCCGAGGGCCTGCAAGGCATTGATGGGCTGGCGGTGCGTTCGGCGCAAACCAACATCGTGTTCGTCGACGTGGCAGACGGCCGGGGGCCAGCGCTGCTGGCGTTCCTCGAAACGCAGGGCGTGCTGGCCACTGGTTTGATTGGTCTGAGGTTGGTCACGCACCTTGGCGTGGACGCTGCCAGTGTCGAACACGCCATCGCCTGCGTGCGGCGCTTCTTTGCCGAGGCGCCGGCCACAGGTGCCACGGTCGCGATGGCTGCGGGGCCGTATTGACCTCGTACGCAGCACGCAGCCGACCATGCCCGACACACCGCAGCTTCTGATGTTCATCGCAGCGGGCTGGCTGCTCAACCTGACGCCCGGCCCTGATGTCCTCTTCATAGCGACCCGTGCTCTGAAGCACGGCGTGCGCGCGGGCTTGGTGGCGGCGCTGGGCATCGTCAGCGGCTGCTTTGTGCATGTGTTTGCGGCTGCGCTGGGCGTGGGTGCGCTGCTGGCCACATCGAGCACCGCGTTCTCGCTGCTCAAATGGGCGGGGGTGGCTTACTTGTCGTGGATGGGTCTGCGGTTGTTGCTGGCCAAGGGCGCAGGTTCCAGCTTGCCAGGCGGTGCCGCGTTGTCACCCGAGCCGGCCGATCTCTGGCGGGTCTACCGCCAAGGTTTTCTCACCAACGCGCTCAACCCCAAAGTCGCGCTGTTTTTTCTCGCCTTTGTGCCGCAGTTCATCGCCCCCGGCACCAGCAACCAACTCACCGCGTTCCTGCTGCTGGGGCTGCTGTTTGCCCTCAACTCGCTGCCGATCAATTTCGGCTACGCCTGGCTCGCTGGCTGGGCCGCGCGCCGGGTGGGTGCTGTCCAACGCGCGATGCGCTGGCTGGACCGTGCTGCGGGCCTGATGTTTGTGGGCTTTGGCCTGAGCCTGGCCATGTCCGACAATCCTCCCCGATAGGAATCCCCATGCCCCACCGCCACCAGATCACCCCGCAAGAAGCGCTGCAACGCACCATCGAGCACCGCGAGATTTTTCACGACGAGATGCTGCACCTGATGCGCCTCATCATGAGCGGCGACATGTCGCCGGTGATGATGGCCGCCCTTATCACCGGCTTGCGGGTGAAAAAAGAAACCATCGGCGAGATCACCGCCGCAGCGCAGGTGATGCGCGAGTTCTCCACCAAGGTCTATGTCGCCGACAAAACCCATCTTGTCGACATCGTCGGCACCGGTGGCGACGGTTCGCACACTTTCAACATTTCCACCTGCTCCATGTTCGTGGCGGCCGCTGCCGGCGCCAAGGTGAGCAAGCACGGCGGGCGCAGTGTGTCGAGCAAGAGCGGCAGTGCCGATGTGTTGGAGAGCCTGGGCATCAACATCCACCTCTCCCCCGAAGCAATCGCTCGCTGCATTGAGGCGGTGGGCATGGGCTTCATGTTTGCGCCGAACCACCATCCAGCGATGAAAAACGTGGCGCCGGTGCGCCGCGAGCTTGGCATCAAAACCATCTTCAACATCCTCGGGCCGCTGACCAACCCGGCTTCTGCGCCCAACATCCTGATGGGTGTTTTCCACCCTGATTTGGTCGGCATTCAGGTGCGCGCCCTGCAACGCCTGGGCGCCGAGCACGCGCTGGTGGTCTACGGGCGCGATGGCATGGACGAGGTGTCGCTCGGCGCTGCGACCATGGTGGGTGAGCTCAAAGGCGGCGAGATCACCGAGTACGAAATCCACCCCGAAGACTTCGGTCTCACCATGGCCAGCAACCGGGCGCTGCGGGTGGAGACACCCGAAGAGTCGCGCGCGATGCTGTTGGGCGTGCTGGAAAAGCCGGACGACCCGGCCATGCGATCGGCGTGCGACATCGTCGCGCTCAACGCCGGCGCAGCCTTGTACGCGGCCAACATTTGCGACGACCTGGTGCAAGGGATCGCACTGGCTCAGCGCACGCTGGCGTCAGGCGCGGCGGCGAGCAAGCTGCGCGAATTCACCAACTTCACCCAAGCCGCTGTGGCCAGCGTCGGTGCCTGACCAAGTCCTGTAGAAACAACCCCCATGAACGACATCCTGCAAAAAATCGTGGCCGTCAAGCACGAAGAAGTGAGTGCGTCCCGCCGAAAAAAACCATTGGAGCTGGTGCGCCAAGATGCTGAGAGCCGGCTGCGCAGCCGCGATTTCGAGGGTGCGTTGCGCGCCAAGATCACCGCAGGCCAAGCGGCGGTGATTGCAGAGATCAAGAAAGCCAGCCCCAGCAAGGGCGTGCTGCGCGCCGACTTCATCCCCGCCGACATCGCGCAGAGCTATGCCGACGGCGACGGCAAAACGAGCGCTGCCTGTTTGTCGGTGCTGACCGACCGCCAGTTTTTCCAAGGCGAGCCGGACTCTCTCAAGCAGGCGCGCGCCAGTTGCGATCTGCCGGTGCTGCGCAAAGACTTCCTGGTCGACGCCTACCAAGTGTTTGAGTCGCGTGCCATGGGCGCCGACGCCATTTTGCTGATCGCCGCTTGCCTCGACGACGCTCAAATGGCCGAGTTCGAGGCCATCGCGCACAGCCTGGAAATGGCGGTGCTCGTCGAGGTGCACGACCGCATCGAAATGCATCGCGCGCTCAAGCTCAAGACGCCTTTGCTCGGCATCAACAACCGCAACCTGCGCACCTTCGAGGTCGATCTGCAGACCACGCTTGACCTCATGGCCGAGGTGCCGGCTGACCGCCTGCTGATCACCGAGTCCGGCATCTTGGTGAAAGAAGACGTCAACCGCATGCGTGACGCTGGGGTGCATGCGTTTCTGGTTGGCGAGGCGTTCATGCGCGCGCCCGATCCCGGCTTGGCGCTGGCTGAGCTGTTCGGTTGAGGCGGGCGGTGCAAGCCAAGCTGAAAGGCATGTCTGCCGACGGCCGTTCTGTGGCGCGCCTGACGCAAGCCGACCCTGCGCACTGGCCGGTGCATCCGGATTGGGCGGATCTGGTGAAGGCTTTCTTTGCGTCGCCCACGGGCGCAGGGTTGACCGCATTTCTGCAAGCCCGCCTGGCCGCGGGCGCCATGGTTTATCCGTCCGAGCCGCTGCGAGCGCTCGCACTCACGCCACTGTCCGAGGTGCGTGTCGTGATCCTGGGTCAGGACCCTTACCACGGCGCGGATCAGGCAGAAGGTTTGGCGTTTTCGGTCGCGCCGGGCACGCGGGTGCCGCCCAGCCTACGCAACATCTTCAAGGAACTGCAGCGCGACCTGGGCTTCCCGCCGCCCGACAATGGATCGCTGCTGCGTTGGGCTGGTCAGGGCGTGCTGCTGCTCAACACCAGCCTGACAGTGGAAGACGGCCAGCCTGCGAGCCACGCGCAGCAAGGCTGGGAGCGGCTCACCGACGCGGTGATTCAGCGTTGCAGCGACGCCGCACCGCCTTCTGTCTTTCTGCTGTGGGGCGCACATGCCCACAAAAAAGCGCCGTTGATCGACGGGCAGCGCCACCGGGTGCTGTGCGCCAACCACCCCTCACCGCTGTCGGCCAGCCGGGGACCACAGCCGTTTCTGGGTTGCGGTCACTTCCGAGAAGCGGGGCGCTGGTTGGTGGCAAAAGGACGCGAAGCGCCGGAGTGGTAAGTCGGCCTGCAACACGGTTTTGGCTGTCGGCACAAAAGCATGGCATAATATGCGGCTGTATTGTGGAGGGGTGGCCGAGTGGTTAAAGGCAGCAGACTGTAAATCTGCCCGCTTACGCGTACGCTGGTTCGAATCCAGCCCCCTCCACCAGCATGCGGCGCGAAGCTCAGGTAACAGTATTTAGAGCATTCGGGTGTTTGGTGCAACGACTTTGGTCGATCCAAATGCTTTGTGCGGGAGTAGTTCAATGGTAGAACCCCAGCCTTCCAAGCTGATGATGCGGGTTCGATCCCCGTCTCCCGCTCCATGTTTTGTGTCTCAGTAGCGCAGCAGGTTGGACAATTTTTCTGAGGTAGACGCCAACAAGGCGACTGCCTTGGCCCTTGTGGCTCAGTGGTAGAGCACTCCCTTGGTAAGGGAGAGGTCGCGGGTCCGATTCCCGCCAAGGGCACCAGTTTTTTGATGTTTCGGCAATTTTGATTTTGGAGAGCTGAAAAATGGCAAAAGAGAAATTTGCGCGGACCAAGCCGCACGTCAACGTCGGCACGATTGGTCACGTCGATCACGGCAAGACCACATTGACAGCGGCGATCACCACCGTGCTGGCGGCCAAGTTTGGCGGCTCGGCCAAGGCTTATGACCAGATCGATGCAGCGCCCGAAGAAAAAGCGCGCGGCATCACCATCAACACCGCCCACGTGGAATACGAGACGGCCAATCGCCACTACGCCCATGTCGACTGCCCCGGCCACGCTGATTATGTGAAGAACATGATCACTGGTGCTGCCCAGATGGACGGCGCCATTCTGGTGTGCTCCGCCGCTGATGGCCCCATGCCGCAGACCCGCGAGCACATTTTGCTGGCGCGCCAGGTCGGCGTGCCTTACATCATCGTTTTCCTGAACAAGTGCGACATGGTCGACGACGCTGAGCTGCTTGAGCTGGTCGAGATGGAAGTGCGCGAGTTGCTGGACAAGTACGACTTCCCCGGTGACGACACCC
>Ga0222706_1000176_pt1 | contig 15437 bp, 10 predicted proteins | sample AntAcemetage1572_FD_179829 | JGI IMG/M metagenome (GOLD analysis project Ga0222706, IMG submission 179829) | Saline water microbial communities from Ace Lake, Antarctica - #1572 | ecosystem: Environmental > Aquatic > Non-marine Saline and Alkaline > Saline | place: Antarctica: Ace Lake...
TCCCACCTCCAACCTCCAACTTCCCACCTCCCACCTCCCACCTCCAACTTCCTACTTCCCACTTCCAACCTCCAAACCTCCAAACCTCCAACTTCCCACTCCCCATGCTCCGACACCAACTTATACTCGCCTTCCGCAGCTTTATGAAGTTCAAAAAGATCTTCGCCATCAACTTGTTTGGTTTGGCGATAGGTCTTACAACAGTAGTCCTGATTTCGCTTTGGGTGAAAGATGAACTGAGCATCAATAGGTATCATGAAAAGATAGATCGGATTTATGCCGTGATGACCAATCATGATAACAGTGGTGGAATTGTGACTTGGGGAGCGACACCGGGTGATATGGCAGAAGCCATGAAGGCTGAGCTTTCTCAGGTAGAATTGTCTGCCGGTGCGTCTCCGTTTATAGCCGGAGTCGCTTTTGGAAATGGGAATACAAAAATGAATGGTTCAGGTCTTTTTGTAGATCAGGCCTACTTCGATATTTTCACTGTTGATTTTATAGCCGGAAACCCAAGTCAGGTGATGACGGGGATTAATAGTGTTGCCCTATCGGCGACGATAGCTAAAAAGCTATTTGGCTCACCAGCCAATGCCATCGGCAAATCATTGAAATGGCAGGTTTTTGACTTTGAAAATGAGGTGGAAGTTACAGCAGTATATCAGGATTTTGGGTCCTTGGACGTTGAAAAGCCTGACTATTTTCTATCATTTTCATATTTCAAGCAGATGCTTGGTGAAGGAGTTCACTGGGGTAATTTTAATGCTACTACTTATGTATTACTTCGTCCAGATACAGATGTAGCTGCATTTAATACCCAAATCACTGGTTTTATTAAAGCCAAAGAAGAGCAGAGTAACGTTTCGGCTTTTGTGAAGCCATACGGTGATACTTACTTGTATGGTGCTTATGAAGATGGGAAAGTCGCAGGAGGAAGGATCAGCTATGTGAAGTTATTTTCGGCGATTGCAATCTTTATTTTGATCATCGCCTGTATCAACTTTATGAATCTGACTACAGCCAGATCGATGAGTCGGTTGAAGGAAATTGGAGTGAAGAAGTCTATGGGAGCGAGTAGAGCAGGTCTCTTTGGACAGTTTATGGTGGAGTCGCTTTTGCTGACATTTATGGCTTTGATTCTTGCGATAGTTGCCTCATTTATAATACAACCATTTTTCAGTCAAGTGACATCCAAAACCTTGAGTATGTCATTCCAGCCTGAGCTAATCCTGCTTTTATTTGGGATTTGGTTGCTTACCAGCTTTTTGGCTGGAATTTATCCGGCTGTTTACCTCTCCAAGTTCAAACCGGTAGAGGTAATGAAATCAAATGTAAAGGGGAGTTTTGGGGAATTGCTGGCTCGTAAAGGCTTGGTCGTTTTCCAGTTTGCAATTTCCCTATTGCTGATCATTGGGATCTCAGTGATCGGTAAGCAAATGTCCTTTATTCAAAACCAAAACTTGGGCTATGATCAAAGTCATCTGGTTCAGATCAATGCTTCCGGTATTAATCCCAAACAATTAGATTCTTTTTTGGGGGAACTAAAGAAATCCCCTGGCGTGGAGAATGCCTCTAGTTTGAGCCATCCTTTGGTAGGATTGCGTAGTTCCACGATTGGTCTTTCATGGGAAGGCAAAAATCCCGATGAGCAGGTAAAGTTTGAAAATGTGACCGTGAATATGGATTTGATCGAAACTATGGGTTTTGAAGTGGTTGATGGAAGAGCTTTCTCTATAGACTTTGGAGAGGAAGATTCAAAGATAATTTTAAACGAAGCGGCAGTTCGAATCATTGGTTTTGGGAATCCAGTAGGCCAAATCGTAAATCTCTGGGGAGAGGATAAAGAGGTGATTGGAGTGATTAAGGATTTCAATTTCGAGTCGTTGAAGGAAAATGTTAAGCCAGCTTTCTTGAAATATGATCCGGGTTTTGCAGAAAAAATCATGGTACGAATTGGAGCTCAAAATCAGCAGGAAACCCTTGCTGGGATAAATGAGCTTTTTGTAAAGCAAACTGCTCAACCTATGGATTATTCCTTTATGGATGCCGATTACCAGTCGCTTTATGCTTCTGAGCAGCGAGTTTCCAAACTGGCGAAATACTTCGGGGTGATGGCGATTTTCTTGTCCTGCTTAGGATTATTTGGCTTAGCAGCTTTCACAGCCGAAAAGCGAAAGAAAGAGATTGGCGTTCGCAAGGTGATGGGTGCTTCCACGATGGGTATTCTGACTTTGGTGTCCAAAGATTTCGTGAGGCTCATCTTGATTTCCATAGTGATCGCGATGCCTTTGGCTTGGTACTTTGCGAATATTTGGCTGAAATCCTATGCCTATCAAACGAATCTGAGTTGGTGGATTTTTGCAGGCTCGGGTTTGATTCTTATGCTGATTGCGGTGTTGACCGTAGGTTTTCAAGCTTTCAAAGCAGCGAATACCAATCCGGTGGAAAGCTTGAAGAGCGAGTAGAGTAGGATTTTAGATTGTTGATTTACGATTTGCGAGATTGAATTCAGCTTTTAGTATCTCAACTCGATTCCTATTCTCATTGACCGAAAAACCAATGAACTGTAAATACTCAGGCTTCGAATTAGTAAAATAGTGAATGAGGTTCCAGTCTACCTCGTAGATCAAAAAATCATAAATCGTAATTCAAAATCATGTTCACCAACTACCTGAAAATCGCATTTCGAAGCCTGATCAAACGCAGGCTCTTTACCTCGGTTAATTTGCTTGGTCTGGTTTTGGGCTTGGTGACTTTCTTGGGGCTTTTTGCATACGTCGCCACCGAGCGGAGTTACAATGACTTTCACGTCAATAAAGACCGCATTTATAGGGTAGTTGTCAGCGAAGGAAACGATTCTTTCGAGACCGTACTACCTCCAGGTTATGCAGCCGTTTTGGAGACTAATTTCACAGATATCGAATCTGCCGGAAGAATCGCCAGCTTCATTGGAGGTGGATTAGTTGCCATCCCGGAGACTGATCTGGTATTTAAGGAAAATGGGGTCAGCTTCGTAGAAGGGGACTTTTTCCAGGCCTTTTCTTTTCCCATAGCGAGAGGGTCCGCTGACTTGACAAATGGAAATACGGCCGTGATTACGCAAGCAATGGCGGATAAGTTCTTTGGGACAATAGATCCACTTGGTAAGACATTTATGCTCAGCAATCAATTTGGGAAGCAAGAATTTTCAGTCACTGGGATTTTAGAAGAAATTCCATTTCGCTCGGATATCACAGGAGATATATTTCTTTCCATCCATACTTTGGAAAATCCCGCCAATCGATCTGGGAATGATTGGGCAGACCCAAATGGCTTTGATTCTGGATTTGTCAATCTGTTTGTGATGATGAAGGAAGGAGTTGATTCCAAAGCGCTAGCTGATCAATTGACCGATTTTATCCGGAAAACCCCGAACGGTGAGGCTACGACAATTTTATTACAAGACTTGCCTAGTATTCACTTGGGAAATTCGATTTCTGATCCATTGCCGACAGCTACAAGTATGGGCTCGGTTTTGGTCTTTCTTGCAATAGCGATTTTAATCTTGGGCATTGCTTATGTGAACTACCTGAACCTCTCCTCGGCCAATATTCTAACCCGAATCAAAGAGATCAAAATGCGTAAAATTCTGGGTGCGCATTCTTGGCAATTGGCGCAGCAGTTTATGATGGAAACGCTATTGCTTCTGATCAACTCGCTCTTGATTTCTTGTGTTTTATTATACCTACTATCTCCATTTGCCTCAAGTATTTTTGGAAAAGAAATTTGGTTTGGATCATTGGAAACGCCACAAACCATCTTGATTGTTTCTGCCATTATTGGGTTTTGTGCCTTGATATCAGGATTTTATGTGGTGATCCTTTCAGGAAAGTTTGAGCAACGTTCACAATTAAAATTTAAGCCTGAAAGTCAATGGCTTCGTAAATCTCTCGTGGTTTTTCAGTTTGTAATTTCGATTGGAATCATTATTTGCACACTGGTAATCCGAGATCAACTTTCGTTTATGCAGTCCCAAAGTTTGGGGATGAATGTGGATCAAAAACTGGTGGTAGCAGGCCCAAATGATGTCGGTGAAAACCGATCCTCGAAGATGAATGCCTTTAAGCAGTCGCTCAAATCCCAGACCTTTGTCAAAGGAATTGCAGGTTCGATCAAACTGCCAGGTGAGGGATATAATTTTTCCGCCGGTGGCATTTCTCCCTTAGTTGCTAGGCCTGAGGACAAAGAAAACAATTATTCCATGTTTATTATCGATGAGCAGTTTATCCCAACCTATGAAATTGAAGTTTTGGCAGGGAGGAATTTCACTTCTGCTGAAGCAGATCAAAATTGGAATAACCTCAACAAAGTCATGCTCAATGAATCAGCGGCGGAGCAATTGGGCTTTGAAAATCCTGCAGCAGCAGTCGGTCAAAATATCCTGTGGGGAAAGCCATTTGAGGTAGTAGGTGTGACAAAAGACTACCACCACATGTCGCTTCGTGAGCAGATCAAACCCATGATTTTCTTGGCGTCACAAGCCGATGGATTTTTCACCTTAGTCGTAGATCCTGCACAGATGAAAGAAGCAATTGCCGCAACTCAAAAGACCTACGAATCGGTTTTTCCTGGAAATCCTTTTAGCTATTCTTTTATGGACGAGTCCTTTGCTGCGCAATATGAGGAAGAATCTCAATTAAGTTTGGCCTTTACTATTGCCGGGATTTTAGCGATTTTGATCTCCTGCTTGGGATTATTTGGTTTGGCAGCCTATGCAGTGCAGCAGCGTACCAAAGAGATTGGAATTAGGAAAGTGATGGGGGCGAGCACGCAAAGTCTCTTGAGTTTGATCAGCAAGGACTTTGTAATACTTGTAGCAGTAGCAATGGTATTTGCTTTTCCTCTGGCATGGTATGCGATGGATGCTTGGCAGGCGGATTTCCCTTACAAAGCCGGACTCTCGGTTTGGACTTTTGGGTTTGCTGGAATAATGACGCTACTAATAGCCTTGATCACGGTGGGTTCTCAGGCGATCAAAGCCGCTTGGGCCAATCCGGTGGATGCGATGCGGGATGAGTGAGGAGGGTTTAGGATTTCGGAAATAAAACTCTAAATCAGAAAGCTAAAGTGAGAAAGCTGAAAGAAGTTAAATGTTCTTCCTAGCGCGAAAGCGTATTATTGAAAAAATTCAAGCAAAATGGTATTGAGTTTTAGAAAAACTTAACTTGTATCTATATGGAAGAAGATATCAGATGGCAGCAACGGTTTTCCAATTTCAATAAGGCTTTTTCGAAATTGTCCCAAGCAGTCAAACAAGCTAAGGAGAAGAAATTGTCTGAGTTGGAGACAGAAGGTTTGATTCAGCGATTTGAATATACGTATGAGCTCGCTTGGAAAACCCTTCAGGATTATATAAAAGATATTGGAATAGCTGATATCAACGGACCATCCAAAGTTTTACAGGAAGCCCTCAAAATGAAGTTAATTACAGATTCCGAAGGCTGGAGTAAGTTGAAAAAAAGCAGAGAAAAAACTTCTCATACCTATGATCCTGAGACTGCTGAGGAAATAAAAGAGTTGATTTTGGATCTCTTCTTCAAGCTTTTTAGTGATCTTCAAACCAAGCTTGAATCCGAAAGATCAGGTAACCAAAACGTATTGGATCTATGAAAAATATGGGCATTAGCGAAAGCGTATTATCAACCATAAAGACAGTTTTTTTAAATTATCCAGAAGTTGAGAAAGCAGTTCTTTTTGGATCTAGGGCAAAAGGAAATTTTTATGAGGGTTCTGATATTGACATTGCCATATTTGGAGAAAAGCTGAATTTTGAGAAGGTGTTAGATATTTCAATTGAGTTAGATAAGATTGATCTATTGCAAACAATCGATCTGGTTCATTTTGAAAAAATCAAGGAAGCAGAGCTCAAAAAACATATCGAACGTGTTGGGATCAAAATCTATGATCTGGAATTGGCAACAAAAAGATGAGCAGCAGTTTCCGTCATTTCGAGACTTTAAAACAGAAATAAGTTTTATTGAAGTCTTTTAAAATCGAAGAAATCTTCATCAATAAAACAGATTGCTTCGGACTTATAGATTCCTAGTTCAATTAGAAGGAGAAATAAGTCCTCGTAATGACAGTAGGTATGGTCCTTGCGAGACTTTAAAACAGAAATAAGTTTTATTGAAGTCTTTTAAAATCGAAGAAATCTTCATCAAACAAACAGATTACTTCGGACTTGAAACATCCTACTAGAATTACGAAAAAGACTAAGTCCTCGTAATGACGTGTAAAACAAACCTCCCGCTTCCAACTTCCAAACCTCCCGCTTCCAACTTCCAAACCTCCCGCTTCCAACTTCCAAACTTCCCACTTCCAACTTCCAAACTTCCCACTTCCAACTTCCAAACCTCCCGCTTCCAACTTCCAAACCTCCCGCTTCAAACTTCCAACTTCCAACTTCCAACCTCCCAAACCTCCCTACCTCCGATTCCAATAAATCTTCAAATTGTTTGTCGCTCGACCTGCGGCAATGATATCCAGTTTCCCATCATTATTGAGATCAGCCGCAGTCAAGCTTTCACAGGCCATTCCGCCTTGATCTATCCAATGGGTTTTGAATTCGCTATAAGAATCATCCAGAGGATTATAGAGCTTGATGCCAACCTCACCGGCTTCATTGGGGACTCGCCACCCAGCCACGATCTGCGTGGTTCTATTTCCCAAAAAATCTCCAGTCACAATCCCATGTCCTTCTTTTAGACTTTCATCCAAGACAACTCTTCTGATTTGATTGGACTCTATTTTTCCCGTAGGACCCAAGTATGCTGTGACTTGATTGCCGTGCATGGGTTCTATTGCAGCCATTAACGATTCGTATTTGGAGATTTCTGCCAAACTCAATTCACCAAATGAACCGTTCTCAAAGCTTGATTCCTGATTCATTGTAGCATCCCAAGCTCCGTCTTTAAAAGAAAAGCTTTTCACGCCTTCTTTTCCGCCTATGAAAATGGTCTCAGTATCCTCAATTCCTACTTCTTTTGCGGTCATATTATGTGTCAGATGCATGGATTCATCGATCAGGTAGGTTTTCCAAGGAGTCTTCGGATCCTTTGGCATTTCGTAAGAAATCACCTTTACTCCTGCACCTTCGCCAGCTTTATTCCCCCGGCCATGAAGTGGAAGTACGACCAGTTGATAATTGGATTTTCCTGTATTCACCCAATACATGCGATGAACAGTAGGCTCGTGAGGTAGCTGGACCGGAGTCCAAAGTTGAGTGGGATCGGTTGGTCGAATTAAATAATGCACCGAACCTGATTGAGATTCATCGCTGATTTCTCCGGGGTTCCACTGCCCTCCAACAGCAATTTCTACTTTGCCATCCCCATCAATATCCCGGGCAGCAATGCAGACATTATCCCGTTCGGTGAGATTCTCGGCCAACACAAACCGCTTCCAATCTCCATTTCGGTACCAGACGAATTGCTTTTTATCAGCAAGGATCAGATCGAGTTTTCCATCTCCGTCCACATCTCCTGTGACTATGCCATAGCCAATACCCACATTAGAGTCTATGAGCTGCTCTTCAAAATCAGGAGTATTTAATTCAGCTAAGAGAAAAAATAAGGGGAAAATGGCCAGTAATTTCATAATAACTTTGTTTATCAGGAATTTAAGATAAAAAAATGAGCTGTAAAAAAGAGTTTAAGAATGATTTTCCCAATAGGAATATCTACCTTTTTTGAAAATTGGCCGATAGAAAAACCTTAAACCGCCTGATATTTTTTTGATAATGCTGCTAGCAATGCAACCATCAATCCATTTCGCGCATCTAAAAAGTAGGGCTTTATTTTAAAAAAAATCTCAGAGGATAATAAGAACATCTTTAAAAACACAGACTTAAACTTGTCGGAAAAGCTTTAAAGCTGCTACTCAAGATTAGGTAGATAAATTAAAAAACTAATTAACAGCAATGGGATTTTGTTCGCTCACGGTCAAAAGTCACAGCGATCGGACATCGTTCACTTTTGAAACCCTTTAATAAGTCCCTTCAAAGGGCCTTTACTCTTGGCACAATCTCTGAAATTAAACTCACATCAAATTGAAACGACCAACACTATGAAACTCACAAAAATCACTTCTCTTATTATCTTACTCTTTTTGGTAGGCTGCACTACTCAAGCACAGACTGAAATACGGACTCCAGGCACCTTCACAGGAATCGAATCTGGAGGAAGCTGGGATGTTTACGTCACCGTTGGAGATAAAGATGAGGTAAGATTAGTATCGAAAGGTTTCGATCTGAATCGAGTAATTACGAAGGTGGAAGGAAATACGCTTAAAATAAAATTGGAAAGAGGGAGGTGGAATAATGTGAATTTCACAGCCTATGTGACTGTCCGAGAATTGGAAAGTATCGGTGTCAGTGGTTCAGGAAATATGATTGTTGAATCAAATATTAATTCCAAAAATTTCAGTATTGCACAATCAGGTTCTGGAAAGATTCAAATGAAAATGTTGAATACGGGCGGTTTGGGTGTGGGAATTAGTGGATCTGGAAATGTAAGCATTACAGGAGGAAGCGCTAAAGCAGCAACTATCGGTCAATCAGGTTCTGGTGCTTTTGAAGCACTTGAATTGATGGCTGGCGATGTGAAAATTGGAAAATCAGGATCTGGGACTACGGCTATCGGAGTGAATGGTAATCTAACTGTAGGTTCCTCTGGATCTGGGAATATCTATTACAAGGGAAATCCAAGCAGTCAAAAAATCTCCAGCTCGGGATCGAGCAAGGTGATTAAAAAATAAAGTCAGAAGGCTTAAAAAATGGATGATGTTAGCTATATGATCTAAGATTTGAAATCAGAAAGCTAAAGTGAGAAAGCTAAAACTAAAATCCGAATAACAAACTGAATTCGGTGATAATTCCCCAACCCACAACAGTTAATAGTCAACAGACTACAGACTACAGACAATCGACAACCGATAGCTGACAACCGACAACTCCATGCTCAAAAACTACTTTAAAATCCTCATCCGAAACACAAAGAAGAACCCGCTTTACATGTTTATCAATGTATTTGGGTTAGCAGTAGGTATGGCAGTCAGCATTTTGATTTTTCTGTTCGTGCAGTATGAGTTGAGTTATGATCTCTGGAATACCAAATCAGATCGGATCGTTCGAGTTTCGCGGGCTTGGTTTAATCCAGATGGAGAGGTCAGCCTTCACCTGGGACATACCGCACCACCATTTGCACCGTTGATCCAGTCTGACTATCCAGATGATGTGGAAGCTGCTGCTCGAATGCTCGAATCTGATCCACTGGTGATGTACGGGGAATCTAAATTTATAGAGGATCATTTCACTTTTGCAGATCCCGAGATCATCGACATTTTCTCGATAGAAGTGTTAGCAGGTGATGCGAAAAAGGTACTTCAACAGAGTAATGGCCTGCTAGTCTCAGAAACCACCGCCAAGAAGTATTTTGGTGACGAGCCAGCTATTGGACAAGAGATAAGATTAGGACTTGGAGGCGCAGAGTTCACTGCGTTGGTGGGGGGCGTGTTCAAAGATTTCCCGGACAATTCACATTTTCACCCAACCTTTTTAGCCTCCATGACACCCGTAGTGATGTTTTATGGAGGCCCGAAGGCCATTATGAGCAACTTTGGAGGGAATAATTTTTCAACATACTTATTGCTCAGTGAGGAAGTGAATCGACAGACTTTTGAGGATAAATTGCCAACGTTGGTTGATCGGCATATGGGCGAAACAAAATCAGGAGCTCCCATGTCTGATGGTACCAAACTTTACCTTTGGCCGCTTGCCGATATCCATCTTTATTCTAATCTGGATACCGAGATTGAGGCCAATGGAGATATTGCCTATGTTTATATTTATTTGGCAGTGGCACTTTTTATTCTCTTGATTGCCTGTATCAATTTTATGAATCTTTCGACTGCCCGATCTTCTTTGAGATCTATGGAAGTGGGACTTCGCAAAGTAATGGGCGCTGATAAAAGCAACTTGATTCGACAGTTTATGGGCGAATCCTTTATGCTTACCACCATTTCAATGCTTCTTGCGCTTGTTATCGTTTATTTCTTCCTTCCTGTTTTTTCTGATTTTACCGAAAAGCAGCTCAGTCTGAATCTGATTCAAAATCCGGAGTTTTTGATTGGAATCGCTGGTTTGATTCTCATCGTAGGTTTGATTTCAGGAAGCTATCCAGCGCTATTCTTGTCGGGTTTTCAACCGGGAAAAGTGCTCAAAGGAGCATTCAGAGCTGGAAAAAATCATGAGCGCTTCCGTTCAGTATTGGTAGTGGGACAGTTTGCTGTATCAGTTGTGCTTATCGTTGCTGTCTTGGTGGTGGTCAATCAGTTAGATTTTATGCAAAGCAAGGATCTCGGTTTTGAGAAAGAAGACATTGTTCTTTTACCGACTAGCCAGGCTATAGATGATAACTATCTGATCATAAAAGATCGATTGGAAAATCATCCCGGAGTTCAATCCGTCACAGTATCAAGTAGAGCTCCTTCAGGAAGACTGCTTGACAATCAGGGTACATCAGTCGAGATTGATGGGAAATTAACCCAGTTGGAGATTCGGATAGCTGATATTGATGTGGGACATAATTTTCTGGAGACTTACGGAATTCCTTTGGCAGCAGGTCGGGATTTCGACGTATTGCGAGCTAGTGACTCTACGGAAGCTTTTATCCTCAATGAAACTGCCGTCCGGGAAATTGGATGGGAAAGCCCAGAAGCAGCTATTGGGAAGCAGTTTCTCTATGGAAGTAAAAGAGGTTTTGTGACGGGGGTGATGAAAGATTTTCATTTTGAAAGCCTACATCAGCCGATAGTACCCATTGTTTTTGAGATCAGTGAAAACGGAAATAACCTGATGAGCGTTAAGATCGATGCGGCTCAGCGGGAAGAGACTTTAGCGTACTTAAAAGAAGAGTGGGCAACGCTTCGGCCTAATTTCCCTTTTGAACCACGATTTGTTGATCAGGGATTTAATGCCCAATATGCTGCCGAACAGCGCGTGAAAACCATCTTTACCTTCTTTTCTGGACTTGCAGTCTTGATCTCAATTTTGGGATTACTAGGATTAGTCACTTTTGCCACAGCGCAGCGGACCCGTGAAATTGGGATCAGAAAAGTGATGGGAGCGGAGACTGGAAATATTTTGATGCTACTAGGAAAGGACTTTTTGAAACTTGTAGGTATTGGATTTTTAATAGCCATTCCGATTTCTTGGTTTGGGATGAATTCTTGGTTGGAAGATTTCGCCTTTCACATCAGAATCAGTTGGCATGTTTTTCTGATTGCTGGCTTAATAGCGGGCTTAATAGCAGGGCTCACGGTGATGTCTCAATCACTCAAGGCAGCTTGGGCTGATCCGGTGAAAAGTATCAAAAGCGAGTAAGTACTTCATTTGGGATATGAGATGTCAGATTTTTTGGAAAGATAGAATAAGCCGGAAAGCTGAAATTTGCAACCGGAGCTTTCGCTGAGAATTATTGGTTTTTAGGATGATTTTCTTGGTCTTAAGTGTGAAGATCTGAAATGTAATGAAGTCCAAATCTGAAGACTCAACTAGATAAGTCCCGTAGAGACTATATACGGGTAGAAAAATAGGATTCCGATAAGATTTGTTTTGGCCGGAATAATATCAATTGAGGTTTGATATTTCGCCAAAACGGTTAAATTTCAATTCAGAAGTAATGTTTTTGGGGATTAAAAATCCCCTGATTCAGGTTCGGGATTATATTCCGATAGCTATCGGAATCCGAACAGTAGGTCTTTATTGGGTGATCTTGGCCCAGTGAATAATACAAGTGCGGCAATTTGGGAGTTTAAAAATGCCGGGTCAAATGCAGTTGCAATTAGTAAATCCGGAAAAAATATGATTACTCCTTTCTAGAAAGGTGATGGAGTAGTGACTAGCTTATTCACTGACAGGATTATGAATTCAAACTTTGGGGAAACATTGGGATAGTTGAAAAATACCAGTGCCGAAAGATTCTGCTTTCAAACGATAAGTAGATCAAACGCTTCAAAATCTTGAGTCCAGTACTGGTAGGCTAAACGAGAATATGGAAGTCTTGAAGTCAAACTTCCTTTGCAGAGGGTCTTATAGAAAGTAGGAAAAAGCCAAAAAGAAAGCTGAGGAAAACGATAATTAAAGGTTTTTTTCAACAGATTTTTTGGTAAAGGATATTTTCGTTTTGCGATCAATGACAAGATGGAAGAGATTCTCCTGTATTATATACATAAAGCGGGTTAGTTTTTCACAGCCCCTGATTAAAAGTAATTCTTGCCGCTTTGATTTACTTTTGCCCGTCAGCGAACAAAACTGTACGTATCAATTTCTTCAAAAAAGATGAAAACCCTATTTTGAATCGTTAAGAGGAGTTTTTGAATGGCATAATTTGGGATTATTTTAAAATGAATTTAATAGCCCATCTGCTCGTCATGCTTAAAAACTACATCAAAATAGCCTGAAGAAATTTTACTCATCTCAAGTCTTTTGGGATAATCAACTTAATTGGATTGACTGCCGGCACCGTCTGTAGTTTGGCAATCCTGATTTTTGTGTTATCACAATTCGGCTTCGAAAAACAGTTTGAGAATTTCGAAAATATTTACAAAGTCACTTCATTCATAAATAATCGAGGGGAATTTCCGGATTCAAAACTGATCTCAGCAAGTCCGTCAATCGGCCCGGCATTGGTTGAAGATTTTGAAGAAGTTGTCAACCAAACCAGAGTGGTGAACGTGGGAGGGGAGTTTTTAATGAAGCCGGAAGGTTCTACAAAATCACTTTTTGAGTCCAACAGCTACCTTGTCGATTCCACTTTTTTTCAAGTTTTTGAATTTTCGCTTCTCGAAGGAAATCTGAATACTGCTTTACAAGAGCCAAGAAGTTTGGTGCTATCCTCATCACTTGCTGCAAAGTTATTCGGAGTGGGTAGTTCTGCTCTCGGAAGACAGGTACAGCTTACCAATCAAGGTGATGATATCACTACCAAAGTGACAGCAGTATTTGATGATGAAGTAGGTAAGACCCACCTCAGACCGAATTTTATGTTAAGTATGTCAAGTACGGGCATGGGTACTTATGTGTTAACCGAAAATGAGTGGGCGGGAAACAATTTTATTCATACCTACATCGAACTGAGTCCGGGAAGTGATTCAGAGGAATTAGTCAAAGCACTTCCTGATTTTCTGCAGCGGCATGGAGCAGAGCAACTGGCAGCAGGCAACATGGATAAGACCATGGGTCTTTTTCCACTCAGAGACATAAACTTAAAATCCAGTGAGTATAGCTTTGCTTTGACTGATGTATCAGATATCAATTATTTGTACCTCCTGATTGCAATTGGCATCTTTATCCAGTTGATGGCTTGTATCAATTACATCAATTTGACTACAGCCCAAGCTATTCGCAGAGCCAAAGAGATTGGTGTGAGAAAGGTGAATGGTGCATCTAGCCAATCGCTGATGTATCAGTTTATTATCGAGTCCATTTTCTTCTCATTGCTTGCGGTTTTATTTGCGATTCCGATCTTGATCTTTGCACTTCCTTATTTGAATCAGCTTTTTGGCAGTACATTTCAATCAGAAGATATAATGACATTCCAAATGTTGATTTCAATATTTTCCCTTGGATTGGTTACCGGGATTATTTCCGGCACTTACCCGGCCTTTTATCTGGCAATGATCAACGTGAACCGACTATTTAAAGTAAAAAGTGCTACTTCAAGATCTATTTTTTCGCTCCGAAATACACTCGTTATATTTCAGTTTGGGATGGTGTTTATTTTGATTTATGCAGTTTCTGTGATCTCTGAACAATTAAATCACTTAAACCAAAAGGATATCGGTTTTTCAAAAAATCAAAAGCTGGTTATTCCGCTCAAAACGGCCTCCGCTTCAAAAAATTATACTACGATCAAATCAGAATTTGAAAAGCTTTCTCAGGTTAATTCTGTAACGGCCTGCCAATTTTATCCTTCACAGAATATCTGGTATGACAACAAAATTTTCCAAAAAGGTACCTTAGTCAGTGAAGGAAAGGTGGTTCAGTTGAATTTAGCTCGGGAAAATTTCTTCGAAACTATGGGGATCACAGTTCTCGAGGGAAGGTCAATCGCTGAGAATGACAGTAACCAAATGGTTGTAAATCAGACATTTTTAAAAACATTCGGGATTGCTCAAGAAGAAGCCGTTGGTTCCGTTTTTGAGCAATGGAGCTCAAGTGGGGAGCTACAGCCTACTTGGGAGATTATAGGGGTAATAGAGGACTATAATTACCTTTCTCTGAAAAGTGAAGTACTACCCGTTGCTACATTTTACAATACCGAGCTATCGAATGCAGTCGTCAGCTTCAATGCCGAGAACCCAAGTGAGCTTATTGCAGCTATTGAAAGTACATGGCAAATTTTAAATCCTGAACTGCCCTTTGAATATTCATTTTTGGATGATGAAATGGCGAAGGTTTATGTGGAAGAAGTTCGCTTGAAAAAGGTTTCTTATACTTTCACAGGACTGGCTATTTTAATCAGTCTGTTGGGAATTTGGGGCTTAGTTTCTTATAGTTTGGATCAGCGGAAAAAGGAGATTGGAGTACGCAAAGTATTGGGAGCTTCTGTATCAGAGCTAACGAAATTGCTTTCGAAGGAATTTATAATTTTAGTTGGAGTTTCGATTGTCATTGCTTCTCCTTTGGCATTTTTCGCCATGGATGCTTGGCTAGCTGACTTTGCTAGCAAAATTGATAATACGAGGGTTTTGCTCATTTTCTCAGTGCTACTGACATTTCTGGTAAGCCTTAGTACGGTTATTTACAAGACGATCAGCGCTGCAAGTGCAAACCCGATTGAGAGTATTATGACAGAATAATCGAATTCAAAATTTCAAGAGGTGGCCAGATAACGAACAAAGCTGTTCGTATCAATTTCCTTTAGAAGGGATGCTAGATGGGTAGCCCGGATCCCGATGAATATCCCCGGATGGTTTTGTTTTGGCCAAATAGGCGCCGATAAAGAAAACAATGTACCGCCAAAACCAAAAGAGTCATTTTATAAGAATTACAAATTCCCTTGGATAGTAAAGCGTAGTTACCAGCTACGCTTAGAAGAAGAATCGGACGATTTATTTCATTGGGTCTCCTACGGAGAATTTTGTTCAGATCACTTTTGTGGATCGACAAAGCAAAGAGTGGATGAAGGTAAAAAATAGCTGAATGTCGATCAGTGAGAAAACATAGTCAAATGTATGTTATTCCGTTTCGTGAAGATATCAAAACCCACAACTGATCGTACCTGAATAAAGTTGTCACATTTTGTTGGGGTTTACAAATCCAAACAAGATGAAAAACAGCTATGAAATTAAGCAAAAGCGGTCCTTCAGTGAGTCGCTACGCAGGCAGATTGTAGGAC
>Ga0222706_1000179_pt1 | contig 15368 bp, 15 predicted proteins | sample AntAcemetage1572_FD_179829 | JGI IMG/M metagenome (GOLD analysis project Ga0222706, IMG submission 179829) | Saline water microbial communities from Ace Lake, Antarctica - #1572 | ecosystem: Environmental > Aquatic > Non-marine Saline and Alkaline > Saline | place: Antarctica: Ace Lake...
GCATCACCAGTCAATCGCTGCAGGACTTTGACACGGACTTGCCGTTCTGAAGAACACGGCCGTCTCCCCTGATCAACAGCAAGGGCCCCTGACGGGGCCCTTGCTGTTGGCACTCTCAGCACCAAAAACCGCCACCAGAACCCGCCACCAAAAATGGACACCGAATGGCGCTACCAAATTCCGCCACCGTTTACCGCCGCCAGATTTACGCGGATTTAGACCGCCGCTAACATCGCTAACACATTTCATCGCGTTCGGTACAGCCCGCTTCGGGTCGGCTCCCCCAGTCCGGGTAACGTGGACGCGGTCGGTGGTTCGGCTCCAGCCCATTCACATCCTAGGACCGAAGTCCGTCGTGAAGCTGCCGCTCGCGTCAGGACAAGATCCCATACTCTATGGCCGCTTGGTTGCATTCAGCGTGAGTTTGCCTAGCAACGCCCGCCTACCGCTATCGCTGCAAACCGGCCCCCTGATAATCGGAAGGTAACACTCAGCCCTGCGAAGTCATCGGGTCGTCGCCTGAACACCTTCCATACCCTGGTTGGCTGCGGCTTCTGACCGGGCTGGACTTGTCCGCTCAGTGCGATGCTGCCGGGCGAGTCTGGCTCCATTCGTTCAGCTCACTACGGCGCCAAGCCACAGCGCGAACCCCGAGCCGCACTGAGCAGGGGAATTGCTGTTGGGCCATGAGCCTGTAGATCGTGGATCTGCCCAGGCCTGTCATCTGCATGACGGATGGCATGCGCAGGAACACTGTCGATGTTTGATCCTGTGCGTCGGAGGGAAGGGTGAGTGGCTGCTGCACGACATGCTCCCGTTGTAGGCGTATGGGTGACTGTAGGACGCTGGTGACACCTTGCTCGCGCTGGATTCGCAGCCAAATCTTGCGCGCATCGATCTTTCGTAGAAATTGGGACGAACATAAAATCGCCAGTGCAGGGCTTGCCTTCCGTTTGCCGGTGAAGACCCGCCTGGTTAACGGAGTTGTAGTGCATGGTGGTTCTAACAATGTGTTTGCCGACCTTGGCCTGGCAGACGCCGAGAAACTCAAACTCAAAACGGGCTTGATGATCGACAAAAAAGCCATCTGCAGCCTGGGCATGACTCAGCAAGAGGTGGCAAAACGCATGGGCATCGCCCAGCCCAAGGCCTCCGACATGATGCGTGGTGACTTCACGAATCTGTCTGAGCGCGAACTGATGGACTGCCTCACCCGACTGGGTTACGACATGGAAATCAAGGTTCAACCCGCGAAGGAAGAAGTGGGGCACTTCTGGTGGCCACAACCCGTTACCAACAGATTGGGGCCATGGGTGGGGCCACGCCGGTAAGCCGAAAATGGTGATGTGGCGTATTTACTAGCGCTCCGGCCGGTTGGGAAGTGATGGGCCATGATCTTCTCGATCAGGCTGGCCACACGAGCCTGGTACCGGATCGACAAGCCGTCGCCCTTCTCTTTGGGCGTCTCCGAGCTTTCCATGTTTTCACCAGCGTGCAGCTTGGACGCATCAGCAGCCAAGTAGCTGGCCACCATCTCGCTTGTGATGCCCAACACCGATGTCCCAGCCGGCAAGTCTCTCTCGAACGCACCCCAGATCGCGCGGTAGATTTCGCGCGATGTCGCGCGCTTGATGCTGGCGGCTTCCGAGGATATCCACGCTTCAAACGCCGTTGCATATTCCTGACCCATTTCTAATCTCCTTTAAGGTAGACTAACACCTTATTCTCTTTTTTAAATTAAATAGATCTATTATTCTTGCTAAACAAAGAACAGGTGGGTTAGTCTACCTAAGGTTATCCTCAAAGGACAAATTCAGCTTTCAAATTTATTTGGTAGACACTGCCGCGGCCAGTGAAGCACTGATGAAAGACGCTCAAGCGCTGCGCCAAGAAGAAAGTGGAGCAGCACCTCGGAGGATTCAATGTCATCTAGCAGCCCAGCCTGGTGTTCGCGCAATCACTGCTGCAGGTATGGATGCACGAGGCTAGAGCAAATCTTGAACTGTCAGTCCATATCGAACCATGCGCTCATTTATTTCGATGATGGCAGCCTGTCTCTCATCGTCACTGGCCACAAAGGCAGAGGCGAAAAAAACACTGGCGCTTTTGAGGGGGTCTGCATACCGCTGCTCCGACAAGTCATCGGTCTTTCTGTCAGGCTGCGTGCGAAACCTGGTAGGGGTTTGCCTTTGAGAACGATTCATACCTAAGAAAATATCAGAAATATTTGTCTATTTCACTGCATTTGAGGATGCCCTGATCTGGATTAGTATACCAATACGAGGTTCTTCAAATGAGGCTAAAACACTTAACCTGTATGGAATATGCTGTGCAGACAGCAGGGGACGCCGCGCAGATTCATTTAGTTCAGATTGAGCGTTGTATCACTCGCGAATCCAACGTCTTCCGAAGCAATCCGAGACTCGAAAACAGTCAAAACACAGACCGTATCGCTCGCACGCTCACCAGTAGTCAGATTCCCGCGGTGGGAGAGCCCTTCAGGGATACCAGCGCAGCGGTTACCTCGGTAAGCTGGCGGCGCAGGGCGTCGGCCTCTCCGGCTAAACGACCCACCTCAACCGCCTTGGTGGTAGCGTCCTTCCGTACAGAGGACAGCTCATCTTGTAATGCCTGTAGCCGTACCTCCAGATCCGGCACGCGTGCAGCCATGAGCGAGGCTTTACCCAAATCGATCGATGCCTGGTTCAACCGCTCGGAAAGCTCTCGGGCTCTATCGCTTTGAACACTTTCAGCCAGCTCCAAGGCCTCAATCTGGCTCTGGGCGAACTTCAGCTCATTGCCTATAGCCTCCACTTGTTTGACCGCTGCACCTTTGGCTTCTTGGACGCTCTTGTCGGCCTCTCGGACCGCTGTGCTCCACAGCACGCGGCCCAGTTCGGCCGCTTTAGCAGTCACTGACTCCGGCGGCTCGACACCGTCGGCGGATCCTTGGGAGGCCGCCCAAGTGTCGAGATGGCGCTTTATCGTGGTGTAGGAGCCGCCACCGATGCGCTCTTGCACATTCAGGATGGTGGGGGCAGTACCTTCAGTCTTGAGTGCTGCCGCAACTTCAAACACCAGCGCTTCGGTGGCAAGTGGCTTGGCCATACGTTACTTTCATTACGATAATAAACTACTGTAATTATCGTAAATAAACCGAAGATGGTCAAGTTTGAGTGATTTGCTTGACGTTTGGAGGAAGTTCAAAACCGCTGTCCACCCTCAGCTGTCGTCAAGTCGAAGTCGCTGCCCAACTCATGCACTAGTTGGAAGCTGGTCAGGATGGCCCACCCAGCGGGCGCAATCGTTCGCCACCTCACGGGTGGTTTAGAAGGCGAAGGAGGTGAATGCAGACGGGTCGGAGCTGTTCGCCACCTCACGGGTGGTTTAGAAGCCGTGCAAGTGCAGGGCCTCACCTCCGGCATTGTTCGCCACCTCACGGGTGGTTTAGAAGACGGTGTGCTTCACCTACATATTCCGTTTCATCGTGACCGCACGTTCCGGTGATCGTGACCAATGCCTCGGTGGGCATGGTGTTGCGCATGCAAATCAACTTGGTGGGTGTGTAGCCTCTGGCAGTTTGTCCGGAGCCACATGCCCATCCCAAGGATCACCATGCGCAAACTCAAAGACATCCTGCGTCTCAAACTCAGCTCTGACCGAAGCCACCAACACAGAAGGCCAGATCGGCTTGCTCTTGCTTCTTGAGCTGCAAAAAGCGCATGTCAAACGCGGCGTTGTGTGCCACCCCGAACAGAGCAGGTACCCGTGTCAGCTTTTTAGTTTCAGGTAAGTCGGCATAAGGTCAGCAAGCTGGTCAGAGTGCCGCGTCAAAGCATCGTCCTGCTTGAGATGAGCGTAGGTCTCCAGCACCACCTCAAGCGAGTCGTTTAGGAGCTGCGCAACAGTCAGAAAGTCGTTTGGATTTCGCCGCAGCCAGTCAGTTGCAACTAGGTGCCGGAACGCGTGCGGACCGAACCCTCCACAGCCCGGAATCAACTGACGGGTCAAGATGAGAACTCGGTGCGTCATGTCAAGCAGCGGCCCGCCATTCTTTGACAGGAACAACGGCCCCAGGGTGGAATGGTCTCCGAGCACTGGGCGAAAATGTGTCACGTAGTCAGACATCAGCGGAGCAAGCCAAGGCGCCAAGCGCACATCGTACGTGCGAGCCTTTCGAGTGGCCGTTTTCCCGTTCTTGAAATCTGAACGGGAAAGCCGTATGCGCCACTCACCTGAAGCTGTCTGGTAGACGCTTCCACGGTTGTCAGGGCTTACCGTCAGTTCGATGATGTTTTTGCGTCTTAACGGATTAGACAACAGTATCCCGAGCAACAGTTCGTCACGCCGAGCGCATGCCTCACTTTTGCTGCCGGCTGGTGCAGCGTTGCCGATCTCACGCAGCCGCTGCATTGCCGTGAAAACCGGTAGCAAAGGGTGGGGCTGGTCAAGTAGGAATCGAATGGGTTGTACCGGGTCACGTGACACATCCACACTGGCCGATTTCCAAGAGCCAGCTGTATGGCGAGCGGCTTCGCAGTGCTCGCGCCATGACCTGCCCTCAGTTCTGGCGTGAGGCAAACGACCCATCATCTCTGGCGTTTGCGTCAAGAAGCCATGCTCTGGGTGGGTGAGTGATGCGATATTGGTACAAAACGCCGAGTGTCCTTTGTGGATGAGACCGGCGCTACGCTTGGTTTGGAAATCAAGAAATGCATCAATCGCTTCAGAGTCGGCGAGCCATCCGAGAGATTGCACAACTTCGTGTGCCAATCCCCATCCGCCGTCTGACTTAGGGCGTTGCAGGAAGCCAAAGAAGGCTGAGAGCTGTATCCAGAGGATACCTGCTGATGCAAAGTGCTTTCCTTCAAACGTAGTGATGCCAGCGATGGCCTCTTTAGCATTCTCGTTACCGGTGACACTCCATCTACCATTTGCGTGTCGCTGCTTGCTACCTGCACCCGTAGTGCATTTATGTTTCATCAAGCTGGCCCACTCCAATTTGAACTGCTCGTTGAGCTGGGCGGGTTTAAGTTTGTAAGGGTCGGCGCATCGCACCCTCAAACGGTCACGGTATTCATTGTTTTGGGCCGGGGCACACCGGTTAATTGCTTTCTGGAGTAATTCACGCATGTGGCCTATGGGCACGTTCAACACTGTATCCAGTTTTTCTAAATTAGTCACTGAGCGAAGATTGGGCAGTGCACCGCGCGCCCAACGCCCCAAAGCAGAGGTGCTAACACCGGCCAGTAAAGCCGCCCGCTTAGGCGAAAGACCCGTTCGGCATAACGCAAGTTTAAGGCCAGCTTCGAACGGATTTTGTTCAAGTGGGGTGCTGTTGGCTGACCGGCGCTCTCGGCCTCGAATGGTCGCCTCAGGCGCTACACCCATTAGTTCAAACGACAATCGCCATGCGTTCAGAAGGCTGCGGCGGTCGCTCTTCGACCGATCGCTTACTGTGAGGCTGGAGAGGTAATGCTTAACTGCTGGAATGTGCTCCGTTGTCATTTCAACACCGATGGGAGATGACTGTGTTTTTTCCAACGAATGCAGCAACCCCCGCAGCGCAGTCATGTGATTTCTTGTGATTTGGACAGCAAGGGCCGACCCAGTCTCTTTATGGAGCCGGATAAGGTGAAATTGGATGAGTTTGGCATAAGTGGCGGACATGGTTACGGTCAGTGGCACTCGTGTCGCCGGAAGAAGTGAAGCGAAAGCATCGTTATTCATTCCCGTTATGGAATAACGGAAATTTACTAAGCTGTTGATTTTCATGCTAATTTTCCCATTTAAAGAGACCTTTGGTCCCAAAGCACAGGCGTTGGCTTCCGTTACTTCGACGGCTTAAGAGGCGTTTTGGTAGTTGCAGGAACACCGTATAGCGAAGTTTTTATTTTTTCGTGAGGAGCTCGCTTTAAGGTCTCGCCGCGCTCAAAGTCCAAGTGCAACACTTTCTTTGTGGAGCAGCTGCTGCATGTCCAAGACCCACAACCATCTGAGCCTTGAGGAGCGAGCGGGGACGCAAGTCATGCTTGATCACCGTTGCAGCTTGCGGGCAATTGCCCGCAAGCTGCGCCGCAGTGCCTCGACCATCTCGCGTGAGCTCGCGCGCAGCGGGGGCACTGCGGCCGACGCGTCGGGTGCGCCTGGTTCTGGTCGCCCGCGCACAGCCTGTGGCTACCGCTCACCATCGTGCCCAGCGGCTGGCCCGCAAAGCCCGCGTAGCTTGCAAGATGGTCCACGGCAACGCCCTGTGGACTCGGGTGATCGACGCTCTGCGCGGGGGGCTCTAGCCCGAGCAGGCCAGCGGCATACTCCAGCGTATGCCCAACGCTGCGCGCATCAGCCACGAGACCATCTACACCGCGCTGTACGCCATGCCCAGGGGTGAGCTGCGGCGCCAGATTCTGGAGCTGCTGCCACGCGGTCATAAAAGCCGACGACCGCGCAGCGCTGGTACCGATCGCCGCGGCCTGATACCCGGGGCCACCAGCATTGAGGAGCGCCCCAACGACATCAACGAGCGCTTGGTGCAAGGCCACTGGGAGGGCGATCTCATCAAGGGCGCGCGAAACCAGTCGCAGATCGGAACCCTGGTGGAGCGCACGACCTTGTTCACCGTCTTGGTGGCACTGGAGAACGCCACGGCCGAGCACACCGCGAAGCGCTTTGGCTTTGTGCTCAACCGCCTGGATGCGGCCATGCGCCTGAGCATGACGTATGACAACGGGCGCGAGATGGCGCACCACCAAGCGCTCTCAAAGGCCACTGGGATCAAGGTGTACTTTGCTCACCCGTACAGCCCATGGGAGCGCGGCATCAATGAGAACACCAACGGTTTGCTGCGCCGCACACTGCCCAAAGGCACCGACCTGAGCGTGCACAGCCAGGCCGATCTGGACGCCATCGCCCTGCACCACAACGCCAAGCCGCGTAAATCGTTGGGCTGGAAATCGCCTGCCGAGCTGTTCCCACCCCCAAGCTCGTTTGACTTCCAAACCTACTTGCAACTATCATCAACCCTGTTGCACTTGGGGCTTGAATGCGCCCGCCACCACATGCGCAAACTCATCCGCAAAACGCTCTCCCGCGCAGACTCCTAGATCGGAACCAATCCTGCTCCTCTACCAAGAGGCTTTGCAAGACTCACGCCTTGAAGTTGAGCGCCACCACGATCGGCTCACCATCAAAGTGCGGCCGCAGCGAGACGAAAGCAATGTGTTCGGCTCGGTCCATAGTTTGACGAAAAAGAATGAGACTGATTTGGAGAATGACCTAGACCTCGGCGAAGCTCTCTGGGATTGAAGACTGAAGTGAATGAGTAGATACTGCAACAGAGATATCAGATCCGCCGAGGACCAAGATTTCTGGTTCGGTGATGTTCATGATGTGCGTCCAGCGTGTTGTTGTTACTCTGCGATCACTGCGTTGGCTTGCACCACTGGCTGATCGGATTTGTAGACCTCAACCATGTAGTTCAGTAACACTGGTGTGAGTGCACCCCCCTCTTCTTTGAAGGCTTTGTATTTGAGTGCCGCCTGAGCGGTGAAAACACCCTTGGATCTCATGATCTCCACTGCTCGCTCAAGAAGATCAAGCTGCTCTTCACGTAGTAAATCAATGAGCGCCTGGCGAACTTCGTCGGTCGCAGACTGCTTCAGCTCTGGTGCCGAAGATGGCTTTTTTGCCTCTACCGATGGCTTTGTAGAGACATGAATCGCGATGGAATCTACGATCTTTCGGAAGTATCCAGTGGGACTGTCAATGGCATCTGGACCCTGCTTGCTGATTTCGGCCTCAAGCCTTTCAAGCGCAACCATGGCGATACGATCGCCATGGTAAATCTCAGTAATCACATGCCTGACGGATGGGAGTGAAACACTAAGTCTTGAAGCCATCTCAACCAGATCAATCGACAGCGTCCCCTCTGGAACTTCTTTTTCTGACTTCTTTTTAATCTTAAAATAGACCTCGGTTACGCTGTTGCGTGGCCCGTTTCTTTTTTCTTCAGGCCTTTCGACAACGATGTCGGTTAGCGAGGAAATTTCTTCAAGAGCAGGCAGGATGGTCTCGTACTTGACCTTGCGCCACTCCCTTACACGAGAGCCGGGCTTGTGCGAAATTGCTGTTGTCCACCATTCGGGAGAGTGCGAGGAGGTGCAGCCGCCTGGAGCAGTCCTGTAACGCGCAAAAATTTCATAGAGAGAGATAGCTGAGTAGGTCTTGAGCTTCACGATCTGCTTCAGATCGATCAACGTGTAGTGGCCATGATCGAGTACGCGCTTCATGATCTCTGGCGGTAAAGCCCATTGGCCAAATGTCTCTCCGTCACGCTTGAAAATTTTGACCTGGCTGAGCAAGTCGAAGATGCCCCATTCATCCTCGATGCCTTTCTCAACAGAGTGCCACTTGACCTCCGTCCGCTTCATGGCCTCGAAGGATTTCTTGGCGCGGGTGTAGATACTTCTGGCGTCGTTGCTTTCATCAGCCAGGGAGAAAAGATCAACGAGACGAGCTTCAAAGGTATGTGTTGCAGACGGCTCTTGTCCAGTCCTTGAAAAGATCACCTTGCACTGGTTCTGTGTCTCCCACAACAAAACGGTATAAATCTTTCTTGTGAGGGGCGTGAGCTCCCGCACGGTGGGAATCATCAGGGTCAGTTGGTTGGACTTCTTGTAAACGAGATGGGTTTCTTTGATCATGGTCTTTTGGGTGGCTAACTGCGTACAGTTGATGCTACACACGCCGGACGCTTCAAGCAAGCCACTACGGTCAATTATTCGTCTTTAGCCGTACACCTGAAGGTCGAGTAGCCATGAAAGGGACTGAGATCAACATCTTTTCCCGTACGCTTTGTCTCAAAACCACCCGTTGGCGTCCAGCTTCAGCCGTCTTAAAGTACGGTTTTTCTGAATCTAGGGGTCATGCACAAGCATGAAACACACTTTGTGGGAGCATCTCTGGCGTAAAAACGTTTCTTTCGTTTCTTCAAAAAGCGGTGGCTTTCCCCGTACGCATCAACATCTTCTGGGGTACGGTTTAACATCTTTTCCCGGACGCTTTAACATCTTTCCCTGGACACCATGATTTTAGAAGTTGTTTTATATCAACAGCTTATGAGCGTTTTTGGTAGCCACCAATTCTCTTCAAGATCCCTCTTCAAGTCTTCAAGCAGGCAGCTCGACGCAGCTTGCTTTTGAAAAATGAATGCAGGAGACCCGATACGGGGAAGCAGAGGCAGATAAGAGCCTCAACATCCCATGTGTAGCTCTGACTTTTCTCCAGTGATTCACATTTAGATGCCTGTTCTCCACCCTCGTGTTGCCATTCACCAACTTTTAAGTGAAAACGCTAGAATCTGCACAATCCGATGCTCCTCTGCATCGTGAGGAGAAACTTGTGCGCAAAGTCAAGCCAACACCAGCCGAGATCGGGCTCCCTGAACTCGAGTCCCTGACAGAGAACGCGGCCAACGTCGTATCCCAGGTGCGCAGCTTCATGCTGGCACCCGAGGCCAGGAAGAAGCCGCCGGTGTTCAATAGTGCTCAACTCTGCGAACTCTGCAACATTCATCGCTCCAGGTTCCAGTACCTCTTGAAAAAGGGGGAGCTGCCGTCTGGCGACCGGGAAGGAAACGGCCGGCGCGAGTGGTCGTTGGTGGAAGCGAGGGAATGGGTGCGAGCACTTCGATCTGAATACCTTCGAGATCCAGTGCTTGCGTGTGGCGCGGTAGTTACCGTGGCCAACTTCAAAGGTGGGGTATCAAAAACCACCACTGCAGCTGTGCTTGCTCAAGGCTTGAGTCTTCGCGGCCATAAGGTTCTGGTTGTTGACTGCGATCCACAAGGCTCGCTAACGACGCTTTTCGGTGTCCTGCCGGCAAGCGAAGTTGAAGAGGAAGACACCATCATGCCGCTGTGCAGTGGCGAGCGTGACAGCATAATGCCCAGCATCCAGAAGACCTACTGGGATGGAATTGACCTGGTGGCTGCTGCCCCCCTGCTCTTCTCAGCTGAGTTCATGCTGCCATTGAAGCAGGTCAAGGACCGGTCCTTCGCTTTCTGGCGAGTCTTGGATAACGGCTTAGACGAGGCCAGAAACGAATATGACATCATCATTATCGACACGCCGCCAAGCCTGTCCTACATCACCATCAATGCGCTGATGGCTGCCAACGGCGTGGTCATGCCTTTGCCACCCAGCTCACTAGACTTCGCGTCGAGCGCCCAGTTTTGGAGTCTGTTCACAGACACCTGCAACACCCTCTTTGAGCGCAACCCTGACAACAAGAAATTTCACTTCGTTGACGTCGTTCTGTCTCGTGTCGATCGTGGGGATGTGGCCAGCGCGGCGGTGCGTGAATGGATCATGTCCGCATACGGACCAAAAGTCCTTCCGATCGAGATACCAAAAACCTCTATCGCCGCCAGTGCGAGCGCTTCGTTCGGGACCGTCTACGACATCGATCCAGCGTCTGTGCAGGCCAAAACGCTGAAGAGGGCGCGCGATGCCTATGACGAGTTGATCAACTTCATCGAGCTGCAAATCGAAGGTTTTTGGGCTGATGTCGCTCAGATCGTGACGACTCAAGAAGCAGTCTTCAAGGAAAAAGAGAAAGGGACAAGCAATGTCTAAAAAGATTATGAGCCCTGCTGATCGCGCCATGCTCGCGATTCAGACGCCTTCCTCGTCCAGCGATTTCGCTTCTGACAGGCCAAGGAAGGACAAGCCGTTTGCCTCTGCCAAAACCGGTCCTGGTGGCTTGAGTGCGGCCATGATGGAAGTGGATGAACGTGTTGCTGAGCTCACATCGAGAGCAAATGATGCGGAAGAGAGGCTCAAGGCCTGGGACAACAGTCTGCCGACTCAATTAATTGACGCCACTGAAATTGCTCACTCATTTTTTGCAAACAGGCTAGGCGACAGTTTCATTGGTCCTGAGTTTGAGGCGTTCAAGCTTGAGATTGCGGACGCTGGGGGCAATGTTCAGCCGATCAAAGTACGGCCCGTACACGGAAAGAAGGCAAAGTATGAGGTGGTATTCGGCCACCGACGCCATAGGGCCTGCGCTGATCTGGGTTTGAAGGTGCTTGCTGTCGTTGCTGACCTTGATGATCGAACCTTGTTCGCAGAGATGGATCGCGAGAACCGGCAGCGAGCTGATCTCAAGCCATACGAACAAGGTCTGATGTACAAAAAAGCACTTGAGAGTGGGCTTTTCACGTCACAGCGGAAGCTTGCGGAGGAAATTGGAGTTGATCAAAGCAACGTGGCGAAAGCAGTTGCCCTTGCATCACTTCCAAGCGAGGTGTTGTGTGCATTTTCCTCGCCGCTGAATATCCAGTACCGCTGGGCCGCACCTTTGAAGGCTGCTCACGACAAAGACTTACAAGTCGTTTTGTCAATGGCGAAAAACTTTGCAGCAGCTGAGAAGAGGGCTCCAGATGACGAAATCTTCCAAGCTCTTTCGGGTAAGGTGCGCCCATCACCTTCCCAGTCGGTGATCATCAAGGGGAATAACGGCTCTGTTGCCACTCACAAGCAGAATGGCAAGTCCCATATATTCGAGATCAGTGGAGCCAGTTTAACGGCCGGGAAGGTCGACCAAATCAAAGCGCTGATTGCAATGTTGATCAGCTAACTGGTGGGTGAGGTACGGTACCTCACTGAGTCTGATGCTGAGAAGAAGAGGGTGTTCAATTGTTCTACACTCTCTTTTTCTTTGGGCCGTCTACCGCAGGAAGATGTGGCTTCCGTCTGAAGCGCAGGCTTAGACATCAGGGTGTTGAAGGATTCAACAACCCCTTGTCACCATTGAGTACTTTTGTGGGCTGGCAAGCGTTTTCTAGGGTGAGGTACCGTATCTCACCCTACTTCAATGAATAGATGCCAAAGTGTTGCACAGTTTAACGCTTACTCTTTTAGCGCAGGGATAGGCTTTTCCTGCTGTGCCAAGCTGCGGTTGTTCGTTTCCAGTACCCGTGGTCCCAGCGGTTCGAAGTAGCTCACTCTTCCTCCTGATGCTACAAGCCTCGCCAGCCCACGGCCTGCCCGTGGCGCGCTGGAGACAGGTAGACTTTTCATGAGCTAACTTTCATGATTCCAGGTCGAGGCACCCCTGATCATGAAAGATACTGAGGGTGTGCAGTTGCCAGAAGGCTGAGAACGCGAAAACCTTTGAAACGCTTCGAGCATGAGTTGCTCAATGGCCTGAGCGCTTGGCACAGCGAGCTGGTGTTGCTACAGATCATCCCTGGTATCGACATCATGGGCGCAGCCATGCTGCTGGTGGAGATCAGCGCGCAGATGGAGGGCTTTGGCAGCGCCGAGCGGCTGGCCTCGTGGGTGAGCATCTGCCCGGGCAACAACGAAAGTGCGGGCAAGCGCAAGATGGGCAAGATCCGCAATGGCAACGCTTGGGTCAGGCGTTTGCTGTGCGAGTTCGCCCAGGCGGTGTCGCGCAGCCGGTGTGCGCTGGAAGATAAATTCGCCGCATTGAGCATCCGCAAGGGGCACAAGAAATCGATCGTGGCGCTGGCGCACAAGATGCTGCGGATCATCTTTGCTGTATTGAGGAACAAGATGCCTTACCGTGACAAGGCGGTGGACTACGAGGCCTTGAGCGTGTGGCGAAACGCACAGCGCTGGATGGAGATGTTGATCAAGCACGGCCACATGCCCACGCCTGCCTGATCATTATCGACATCCGACGCTAGCAGTTCGATTTGGTCCGTCGCGGGCCAGGCGTTGTCATGTCTGATCAGCGGTGTCTTTCACGTTAAACGGAAGTCACTGAAAAACAGATGAGATGGCTCGAACCTGACGCTCAAGCGGCGCCTTGGCATAGATGTTCATGGTCGTGCTCAGGTTGGCGTGGCCCAACTGGGCCTGTACAACTTCCATGGGAACCGCGCGCTCGATGGCACGGGTCGCAAACGTGTGCCGCAGCCAGTGGGCCGATGCGCCAGCCAGGGACTGACGCTCGGCCGAGGTTAACGCACTGGCACTGATCGCTTTGCGCAGCCAAGCGCGAACCGTGAGGTACAGCGCCTGGTAGCCGATCGGCTCCATCGGGTCCTTGAGGCTGGCCAGCAGCGGGGCATTGGATGGTGCCTGCTCGATGCCCGGCAGGCCGCGGGCGCTCAGATAGTTTAGGAGCGCGTCCATAGCCACCGGTGGAATCACAGCGACACGAGGCTTACCGCCTTTGCCGATCACTTGGAGCACGTAACCGCCACTGGCAAAGCGCAGGTCTCCCATCCGGGCCGCTAAGATCTCGGATGACCGCAGGCCGACGCCGGCCAGGAATCGCACCAGGAAGAGCATGCGTTCGCGTGCGGGAGAAGGCGGCTGTGCCTCGATGAATCGCTCAATTTCGTTCTGTGCATCCTCGCTCAGCGCCCGGGTATCAACCGAGTTCACTGCTGTCTTCTTCATCGCAGTCCGTGTCTTGATCAGTGGCCACGGGTTGTTGGGGATGTGGTTGGCCAGCTTCAAGTAGGAGAAGACAGCTCCCACAATATTGAGCAGGTGATGCTGACTGACTTGCGACAGCTGACCCCGAAACGGGGCCCAACCCGGCTGGCCAGGTTTGGCGCGCTCGCGCGAAATCCAAGTTTGGGGAATGTTCTCGGTGAAGGCCCGAAACGCCAGGCAGTCCTCCACCCGGACATCCCGAAACGCCATGCTGTGGCGCTCGCGCTGGAGCCACAGCATAAAAACCCGAGCCTCGCGCCAGAAGCTCTTGACCGTGGCCGCAGAGCCGGCGTGGGTCTGGATCCAGCTCTGAACGGCTTCCAAGTCGGTGGTGGCGGTGAGCATCGAGCCGGGCACGGACGCGTTGGCAAACAGCTGTGGTGTGCCTGTACCTGTGACCAGATCGATATCGAGAGATGGGAGGCCGACAGGCAGTTTCATCACGTCGTCGGGCTGGCTCAGCAAGGTGGGGGAGGGCAGCGCGAAGATTCTTTTGGCGGGCGCAACCGCGGCCGGTATGAGCATGTGCAGGTGTGAAGCGATGCGCTGGGCCTTGCCTTTGCCGATGCCGGGCAAAGTCGCGTACCAGCGCCCGGCGCGGGCAATCGCCTGAGCGAGCTCGGACAGGTTCATGAAGCCCGCCCCAACCAGTTTGTTTGCGGTCCGCTCATCGAACCAGCCGGTGACCATGTCGGTGGACAAGGGCCGCTCGGCATCGGTGGACTCCAGGCGGCGCAGCAGATCGAGCTGGCGCTTTCGCAGCCGCTCACGGCGCTCCACCTTATTGTCCGCCGGGTAGGCGTCCTGGTAGAGCTCTTGCTGTTCAGATTCGCTCCAGCCATCCAGAGCGCGTTCGCAGATGAAGTCTTCGAGAGAAGGGCGCTCGGCGCCATGGCGCGACCTGATCAGCACCCCGACCAGTCGCCAGGCGGGATCCCCTTGGCGCCGGCCGATTGCTCTGACTTGGTCGACCACTTGGCGATGCGCGGCCTGAGCTTCGTTGCCATGTTCTATGCCGAGGTATCGGCGTGCGCTCCCAACCAGGTCCAGGCCTTCGGCAGCGGCTCTCAGGTGTGCGAAGTGGTGTGGACCCAGGCGGCGCGCAAAGCGCAGGGTGTGGAGCGGCTTGGCCATGGCGCGGAGCCTTTTCATAGGAGAAACAGGGCAGGGGGCAGGCTGAGGAGGCGAGATTTATTGGCAAGGTAGGGTTTTCGACGCCTATTTTTGCACCTAAGATAATGTAGCATTATCTTAGGTATATCAGATAGCGTGAATCGTTGGAAGAGCCGTCTCCCGCGGCCGGAACGTGTCAATGACTTTGCGCCACTATTTGTCATGAATTTACTGCGCAAGGCTGTGGTGGTGTCGGGCTGATGCTCTCCTGCGGTGGTGGGTTGATCCAGACTGCGGTGGGCAGCGCGTGGGGTTCAGGGCGGCGCCCCTTGAAGCGGTTTGGCGTGGCGAGGAATGCCTCATCGAGCACAGCCTGGCGCATGCTGCGCAGCTGCTCAGCCAGCCCGTAGTGAACGCTGTGCGGTGTCATGTAGCCGACGCCCGAGTACCGGTGCACTGTGTTGTACCAAAGGAAGAAGGTTTGGCAGTAGGCCCGTGCGTCCTCGATACAACCAAAGCGATCGGGGAAGTCTGGCTGGTACTTCAGCGTCTTGAACTGCGCCTCGGAGTACGGGTTGTCATCCGAGACGTAGGGTCGGCTGTGGCTCTTGGCGATGTCCAGGTCCACCAGCAGTGCCGCCACCGGTTTGGCGCGCATGCTGGTGCCGCGGTCGGCGTGCAGCGTGAGCGTGCCGGGCTCGATGTCGTGGCGCGCCACCGAGTCGGCGATGAGCTGCTGGGCGAGGTCTGCGTCCTCGCGCTCGGCGATCAACCAGCCC
>Ga0222706_1000183_pt1 | contig 15147 bp, 9 predicted proteins | sample AntAcemetage1572_FD_179829 | JGI IMG/M metagenome (GOLD analysis project Ga0222706, IMG submission 179829) | Saline water microbial communities from Ace Lake, Antarctica - #1572 | ecosystem: Environmental > Aquatic > Non-marine Saline and Alkaline > Saline | place: Antarctica: Ace Lake...
TGAATGCTTTGATCAGCTATATGCTATCATTGGATGGAGTAGCAGCTAAACCAAGTCTGCCAGCTGCCGGCATGATTAATCCTACTCAAGGCAAAGCTGCTTCTACTGCCGGAGCTATGGTGCTGACAGCATCCTACACTGATCAAGGTGGAGACGGCATCAAACCGCTATCTGGATCAAGTTCAGTTTATCTGATGAACAATACAGTTGATTTGGCAAATGCAGTTGATCTGAAAGATTATAGTGCTATGAGCTATGGAGGAATGAATTTATTGGTAGTGCCAAAGACAGCCGGGCAATTTGCAATGAAGAATATCGACTTGACAGATATCAGATCTGTAATGCTGATGACCGCTTCTACAGAACCAATGAAGGAAGATATGATCTTTGAAATACACCTGAATAGCCCAACTGGAACTAAGGTGGGTGAGGGAGTTTTCAGCCAAGGGCAAGTGACTGTAGATGAGCGAGGAACCTATAACAAACCGTTTATGATACCGGTAACTGCTTCAGCTGATGGGAAAATGCATACACTTTATGTGACTAGCAAAACCAAAAACGGCGGAGACCCTGGGACCTTTATCTTGGCAGGGATGACCTTTATGCCGAAGTAAATTGATAGATACTAAACGAAGAGCCAATTCCAGAGATGGGGTTGGCTTTTTTCATGAAAATCTTTTTTAACCACAATGGACGCAAAGTTTTAAAACAGAGATCACAAAGTATTCGCTATGCTGGGCCAATTCTTACTGTCTTGCTACTATGTGATTCAGAAAAACCATCGAGACCACTTTTAACCACTGAGGACGCAAAGTTTTAAAACAGAGATCACAAAGTATTCGCTATGTTGAGCTAATTCTTTCTGGTTTTATACTACGTGGTTCAAAGAAAACCGTTGAGACCATTTTTAACCACAATGGGCGCAAAGTTTTAAAACGAAGCACACAAAGTATTCCTATTCCAAATATGCTTCACTGGGCTAATTCTTTCTGGTTTTATACTACGTGGTTCAAAAAAAACCATTGAGACCATTTTTAACCACTAAGGACGCAAAGTTTAAAACGAAGCACACAAAGTATTCTTATTCCAAATATGCTTCACTGAGCTAATTCTTTCTGGTTTTATACTACGTAGTTCAAAGAAAACTATCGAGACCATTTTTAACCACTAAGGACGCAAAGCTTAAAACGAAGCACACAAAGTATTCTTATTCCAAATATCCTTCACTGAGCTAATTCTTTCTGGTTTTATACTACGTGGTTCAAAAAAAACCATTGAGACCATTTTTAACCACTAAGGACACAAAGTTTAAAACGAAGCACACAAAGTATTCTTATTCCAAATATCCTTCACTGAGCTAATTCTTTCTGGTTTTATACTACGTGGTTCAAAAAAAACCATTGAGACCATTTTTAACCACTAAGGACGCAAAGTTTAAAACGAAGCACACAAAGTATTCCTATTCCAAATATGCTTCACTGAGCTGATTCTTTCTGGTTTTATACTCTGTGGTTCAAAGAAACCATTGAGGTCATACTCACCTCAAAGGCTGATCCTAGTTATTTCAAAGGAGAAAAAGGTAAAGTTTTGAACATCACTACATCGATTTTCTCCAAAATTTTGCCTGATGCTTCCGAAGCATCTCGAGCTTTGAGCCATTCTGAATCTTTGACAAAAGCTGCAAAACCAGTATCAAAACTTACCTGATTTTGTGCTCCGAGCAAGTAAACCAACTTTGGCTGCGAATCTGCTTTCTCCACTGTCATCCAATAAGGATAATTTCGCAGACCCTGCTTCTCAAAAAGCGCCTGAGTATGATCCCGGAAGCGGGCTTGGATATTTGGAACTTTCCCCTCCATCATAAAGTAGGTTCTCATCTGTATCACGTCACTAGCCATAGGTATTGGATTGCTATTCAAACCTGGAGCAAGTACCATAAAAGTCTGATCTACACTTTTCACCAATCCTCCATTCACCTCGGAGTCAGCCTTTGCTTTTTTCCAATTTGGATCAGTACCAAATTCAGCCCACATCTTATCTCGAGATTTCTCATCAGGGTAACCCAGAATATAGGTCATGGAGTTATCTGTGTTTTCCGCAGGTACGAAATAAGCAATGTTTTCCATCCCAGCTTTTTCAAACAGCTTCATGGTATGATTTTCAAATCGATTGAGTAAGTCCTGAAGTTTGCCTTCATTGGCGTAGTATTTTCGGACTTCGAAGTAAGTTGATTTCATATCTGTATTTTGCTGTGCAAAAGTGGCGAAAGACAGGAAGAATACCGACAGACAGAGTAATAGATTTTTCATGGTTTTTAGATTTGGGTTCAATAGGACCGAGTTAATTCAAATTTGTGGGATGTTGCTGCAATCGGTTTAGATATTTTGGACGAGTAGCTATTTTAAGCTTTCCATGACTTCCAAACTGCGGGACTCAAGACAAGCGCAACAGTCAATAATCCAAAAGTCTCCCGATTTTCTTCCATTTGTTGCGTTTTCATGGTAAGATTTTTTTGGACCCATTCTTGGGAAACCCAATCTCCCACCCCACCTGGAAAGAAATAAATCGCCCCTAATAGACAAATCAGCACCACTGATGTGAGTGGAAACTTCGGAAAAACTCCTCTAGCCCCCAACAAACAGAAAATTACCGCAACGGTATAGATACTCACCCAAACTTCCGGGTCAGGGTCATTGAACTGCCAATAAGCAAAGAGCGTGAAGACTAATGCCCATGCACCGAAGAAAATTTTAATGAATTTCATAGATCAGATATATTCTCAAACTTAGATGAATCTAACATAAAAAATTTGATTCAAAGTAGCTACATTTCTTATAATACATCAACCTATTTCTATCTGATCAAATGTTTTTTTCTTTAAGTCTGAAAAAATTCTTAATGAGTATTAGTCTAATTTCAGCCGCTATAATTCATGTTTATGCTCAAGCTGAAATCAAAATACCCGCGGTTCGGGATAGCATCGGTGTAAAGTACCCCATTATTTTCTTTGAGGATACCGTAGGCTATTTATCCAGTGCCATTGGTGCTTTTACTGCTGAAGAAAGAGCCGAACGAATCAATGGAAGATTAAGTGATCTTCTGAATACAGATAAATTTGATACAGCCACACTTGGTATTAAGCTAGAGGATCAGAATGCAATTATTATTCATAATAAAGAGATCTTAGGTATTATCACAGCTACTGATACTCACACAGAAGCCGATAGTTTGGATCAATCTCAAATTGCAGTGACTCTAATTTCCAACTTAAAAAAAAGTTACTTGGCTAATTATGCATCAACTACCTATTTGGCAAACCTGATTCGGGCAGGAATGCTTTTGGGGATTTTGATTGGATTATTCTTATTGGTTAGGTTATTAAATCTCGGATTTAATCGTTTGATCGAATGGATATTGAATAGATGGCAAGACTACTTCTTAGGAATCAGAATCAAAAACTATCAGTTCTTGACAAAAGAGAAACAGGAAAGTCTCCTCAGAATGATCATGAGCGCAATAAAAATAGGGCTGATTATATTGCTCCTGTACCTATCCTTACCCTTGATTTTCAGTATATTTCCAGCCACCAAAGGCCTTGCAGGTTTGCTGCTAAGCTACATTACGGATCCACTTTGGAGTATTTTCAATGGGCTTATAGGCTACCTACCGGAGTTGTTTATGATCCTTGTGATCTCAGTCGTGACTTATTATGTAACTAAATTTTTTAGTTTTATTTCTCGCGAAATAGAGCGTGGAGTGATTACTATTCCAGGTTTCTATCCTGACTGGGCCAAACCCACTTTCAACCTATTGAAAGTAATTCTTATCGCTTTTGCCTTCATTGTGATTTTTCCCTATTTGCCTGGATCAGAATCTCCTGCTTTTCAGGGTGTAAGCGTATTTTTGGGATTATTGATTTCTCTGGGATCATCCTCTGCGATTAGCAACATTATCGCTGGGTTAGTGATCATCTATATGCGTGCTTTTCGAAAAGGAGATCGCGTTAAAATCGGGGATATCACCGGTGATGTAATCGAAAAAACTATGTTGGTTACCAGAATTCGTACTATCAAGAACGAAGAAGTCACTATTCCAAACGCATCAATACTTAATGGTAATACAGTAAATTATACCAATGCAGGAACTTCCTCGGGTTTGATTCTACATACCACTATTACGATCGGTTATGATATTCCGTGGAGGCAAGTTCATGAACTCCTGATAACCTCTGCGGTAACTTGTGATATGATCTTAAAAGATCCAAAACCGTACGTACTTCAAACTAGTCTAGATGACTTCTATGTAAGTTACCAAATCAACGTATTTACTAAAAATCCTGAAAAATCTGCATTGATCTATTCTAATTTGCATGCAGCGATTCAAGATGCTTTTACCAATGCAAAAGTGGAGATCATGTCGCCTCATTACAGAGCCGAACGAGATGGAAACATACTTACAATTCCGCCAACTTATTTGGCAAAAGATAAGCCTTAATTCAGTCGCTTAATTTTCAAGAAGTTGCTTGTGGCAAACATTTACATCTCAAACAAATAATATTATCTAGAAGAAATCCTACTCCTACAACGAAAAAATCTAGCACAAAACGTATCTGAAGAGGAAAAATTGGATTAGGGATTCGCGATGGTTCCGCATCAGTGATCAGATCTTCAGCATTTTTGTAAATATGCTATACAATTGATCTTAGAGGTGGACGAGAAGGTTATAGTCTATCTTTTGCCGATGAGTAAGTATCTTCGAAGACTGTGCCAGTGTACTACTTTATTGAATTTTATTGCCTTACAAATTCTTGATAAAAAAGAACTATCAAGTCTAAACACGGTTATAGAGAGTAAACTATCCAACTACTAAAAACAAATAGTTAGTCTAAACCAACAATACACTCAATTAATATTATGGAAAATTTAAATGCAATTGGTCTAGATACCACAAAGTCCGCTGAACTGGCAGATAAACTAGGTGAGCTTCTTGCCAATTATTCAATCTTTTATCAAAATACAAGAGGATACCACTGGAATATCAAAGGAGAAAAGTTCTTTGAACTTCATTTAAAGTTTGAAGAACTCTATGATGAATTGCTGATTAAAATTGACGAAGTCGCTGAGCGAATCTTAACGCTGGGCCATGCTCCAAATCACAAATACTCTTACTACAAGACTATTTCGAGCATAGAGGAAAGTAACGAAGTGTCTGACGGGCAACAGGCCGTATCGAATATTTTAAGCTCATTGAAGTCCATCATTACCTTACAACGCGCACTCCTTGAATTATCAGTTGATGCCGGAGACGAGGGAACCAATGCACTTATAAGTGATTACATTAGAGGACAAGAGAAACTAGTTTGGATGTACACTTCTTATTTGAAAAAATAATTTTCCCTATGTCAATATTTAATAGATTAGTTTAAAGCAAAACGATCAAAAAATTTGTGTTAATCACCTCCCATGATCTTCATTGGAGGTGATTTTTTTTTGTAATAATATCCTTTTTCACCTCTAGTAAATACTTTACCAAAGGACCTCGACTTATTAGCCTTACTGGAAGGAAGTTGCTCGGCTACCAAGGATAGACTTGTTTATAGCGCAAAAAATATCTTATTGAAGAGTTACAAGTTATTGGCCAACCATTCATTTTAACAACCACTCTCCCACTCTTCTTCCCAATCCTTCCGCCTTCAATAAAAAAATCTCATTTATAGGTTTTCCCTCAAATGCTCCTTCGCCTGTAATTGCCGAAGCTCCAAATGCAGCCTCAAGTTCGTCCCCTCCCACTATCACCATTCCATGGATCATCATGGCGCGAATCATAGTGAATATAACCGCCTCTTCACCGATGGAGAAACCTCCGCCAGTAACAAACACAGCCCCAATTTTGTCCTTCAAGGGTCTACCCTCAAATGGCCAAGAATTGATAAATTCTAACACCGTGGGATGTGGATTAGCATTGTAGACCGGGGAACCCAAGATAATCGCGTCTGATTCCAGCAAATCGCCAGTCGTAACCTGATCGATAGATTTTAAGCGTATGTTTATGCCCTTCACCGATTCCGCTCCCTTTGCTACTGCCTCTGCCATAATTTGAGTATTGCCTGATTGGGAATAGTAGGTGATAAGGATAGTTGGTGTAGTTTGGGAGAGAGCCACCTCGCATTGGATCAAGAATACCATCGCCAAAAATAATCCCTTATACATTTTCATATCCTTTCGTTTTCTTTAAATCTAAGGTATTACATTCCAACTAGTTCAATGCATCTGGATCCAAGAATGGACACTTAAGATTCAATTTGACAATAAAAGAAGTTCCAAGCACCGGTCATCAAAGTTATCCATCCTGCCAATTCAATATTCCACATAGTCTCCTACTGCCATTTCCAGTAGGCATATTTTCAGCGGATAATTTTTTTTCAAGACAGTACGCCTGCACTCAAATTAAAACGGTAGGAAAAGGCTATCGAACCTTCGCCAACTTTAGGAGCGGAATTCTGTTTTTCCATGGTGGTTTAGATCCATATCCCCACTAACTTAAGGGTAGAACCCACTGGCTTATACCCTGATCAAATAGCTTTTCCAATTTGAAGATTACTATATAAATCTTTCACTCGAAAAGGCTTCCACTACTACTGCCGTATTTGAATGGATTACTCAAAACTAAAGTTCCTCCAATATTTTAATGCCAGTTTTTATTGCCTTGTGGATTAGGCTCTTCTTCCGAAAACATAAGTATAATTTCTTCGAAATCCTGACCCTTTTATGTTTCGTCATGGCTATGGGAATGTTGTTATTCGCATTTTTTGAAATTTTCGATAGCTTGGTTAATTTGAAAATAATAAACAAAGGATTCCTTATTATAATCATATCCAAGTCTTGAGCCATCATTCAATTCTTTGACAGGCAGAAATACTTCAATTACATCAAAACCTTTCTTCCCTACATTTTTGGATTGATCAGATATACCGTAGCAGTGTTAGCAATCGGATATTTGACTGATTTGTTGGTTTAAAAATTTCAGGAAAAGCTTAACTAAATTAAAAAATGAGTGGATAAGTTTGGCTTTTGGAGAAGTCAAAACCCTTAAAAAGGTTAAGTGGAAAATTCTTCAATTTTTCGCTTTTCAGCCCTCAAAACAAAAAATGGGAAACAATTCTTGCGAATGCTTCCCGTCTCACAAATTGAAAACCATAGTCCTCAAGCTGCGTCAAGCTACTGTTAGAGGATATTCTCAGTTACCCAAGTCAATGTTCTAAGCTTATCAAGCCGCGCCTAAACGCATATCCGATTAGAGTTCTCCTGTAGCGCATTTTTGCAGTTGCCTGTTTCAGTCATTTCCCTAAGGATTTTGACCATTCATGCCAAGAGTCTCGATATCCAATAAAGGACATCTTTCATGGGCCGATCTGTTATTGCACTTCTGCGGTGAACCGTTACAAACTTCCGGGAAAACCCAGACGTTCCTTTGTGCTCGATCGCTTCTTCTCCGAAGAGATTCAGCCAGTCGACTAATCGTGTACTCACTTCTGGAGTTGCCCCTCTCAAAAAACGATCGCTCGTCTTTCCTTCGTGTACGAAAATTTGAATCCATCCGAAGACTTTTTCAAACTCAACCCAATCGTTTTAGCACTTCTGCGATATCTCGTCTCAGAAATTTACCCTAAAATAAATAACCCTTTGTGCCTGATCTCAAACTTTCAAATTAGAACTCGGAATCGTATTTCCGACCTTTTATCTATTAGTTGATGATTTAAATTTGGGATAAAAAATTACTGATTCCAAAAAAATAACTAATTACTTCTCCATAATTTCCCCCCAAATAATCAGCTGTAAAAACACAACTTATAAACCTTATTATGATTTTTATCCATATGTATAAACGTTTTACAGTCCTTAAGAAGCGAATTACAGACTTTTACCTAACTCACATTTCTATTCATCGCTATTTCTCGTATTTTGAGTTCAAGTTTCTATACCCAAACCAAAATCCCCTACCCTATGACTGGTCGTCGCACCTTTATCAAATCTACAGGATTTTTCGCCGGGGGACTTTGGCTAGCCCCTTCCCTACTTCAAGCCAAGCAAAAGATCGCCCCGAGTGATCGGATTCGGGTAGCGCTTATAGGCTGCAACAATATGGGATTTGGTATCCTCCGCCATCACATCGCACTCCCGGAAGTCGAATGCATTGCGCTATGCGACGTAGACCAGAATGTACTTGATCGGAGAATCGCAGAAGTGGAAATTGCCACAGGAAAAAAACCCGAGCGCTACACCGACTTTAGAATATTACTGGAGCGTAAGGACTTGGACGCGGTAATTATCGGTACGCCCGATCATTGGCACTGCCTCATGGCTGTAACTGCCTGCCAAGCCGGAATGGATGTGTATGTGGAAAAACCGATGGCAAACACCATAGGTGAATGTGATTTGATGGTCAATGCAAAAAATCAGTACAGCCGTATCATGCAAGTCGGTCAGCAGCAACGATCGGGTCAAGCTTTTATCGAAGCTAAAGATTTAGTCAAAAGTGGCTATATCGGCAAAATAAGAAAGGTGAATATCTGGTCAAACTTTAATTATGGACTTGGAAACTTGATTAAGCCTGCGACTCCGGTACCGGAAGGCGTGGATTATGATTTTTGGCTGGGTCCTGCGACTTCCAGAACTTTCAACCCAAATCGCTTTCACGGAAGCTGGCGACATTTCTGGGACTATGGCGGAGGGTTGATGTCTGACTGGGGAGTACATTTATTAGACATGGCGATCTGGGTAGAAGAAAATCCGGCTGTCCCTTCCCGAGTGTTAACCTACGCCGCTAATGTCAACAAAGAGAATCGGGATCGAGACACCTTCGACACTATGAATGTCCTGTATCCCAAAAAGGACTTTTTGATCAATTATGACATGAACGGTGGACTGCAAACAGGGCCTTACGGCAAACCTTACGGAATCGGATATATAGGCGAAAAAGGCACGCTGGTGGTTAATCGAGGGGGCTATGAAATCTATCCGGAATGGGATCCCGAAGCCAAGGCTCCAAAAATTGAAGCTAAGAAACTGGAAGGAATGACTGAAAGTCACAATCTCCATGTGGCAAATTTTGTCCAATGCATCAAAACCCGTAATCAACCCATTTGTCCGCCGGAAGCTGGGCGAATTGCCGCATTGCATGCACATATTCCAAATATTGCGGCGCGAATTGGAGCGGAAGAACTAATCTGGGATGAGGCTAAAAGAGAATTTACCGGAAATGCAGCTGCCAATGAATTGATTTGGCCAAACTATCGCGCGCCTTGGGTTTTACCGAAAATATAGTGCACTACCTCAGTCTGATTCTCATCAAATGCATATCAGCGGTCATATACAGATACTTTTCTTCAGTATCAAAGGCACAGTTTGTAGTGGGTTGACCAGTCTGAATGGTACGTATGTGCCTTCCTTTTTTTGAAATGACCAAAACTCCTCCCGGACCTGTGGCGAAAATAGTCCCGGAGGAGTGTACCTTCAGGCCATCAGGTAATCCTTTTCCTCCTTCTGCTAAAAGATAGGTCACGTCCAAAAGAATCTTTCCTCCGATCACGAGACCGTCTTCATCCAGATCAAAGGCATAATATCGAGCCGCTTTCGAATCAGACTGTGCGACGTAAAGAGTTTTTTGATCGGGACTCAATTCCACTCCATTTGGGCGATTCAGACTGTCAATCTGCAAGGTCAATTCGCCGTCTTGAAGACGATAAACTCCCTGAAAGTCCAGCTCCTTCTCATCCCATTCATCCAAACCGTATGGCGGATCGGTAAAGTAAATCCCTCCATTTGAATGGACTACCAAATCATTTGGACTGTTGAACCGCTTCCCATCCCACTTTGAAGCTAGGGTTTCGTATTCAGGCAATGGGTCAGTAAGTGGCGTTTTCAGCTTACCTACCTGACGCAATCCATGCTGACAAAGCAGAAGATTCCCATCTGTATCCATTGCCAATCCATTCGAGCCCGATTCTCGTTTGTCTTTCCGGTCCCCAAAGTATCCCGAAGGATCCAAGAAAACAGAAAGGCTATCTTTTTCAGACCATCGATAGATTTTATTGGCAGGCACGTCAGAGAAGATCAAGGCTTGCTGATCCTCCAACCATAGTGGCCCCTCCGACCAATCAAAGCCGGATGCCAAAATTTCTATTTTGGCATCTTCCGGAATCAAAGTATTGATCAATTGATCGATTCGATCAACAGAGCCAACAGTTTCACGAGATTCTGAGTAAATAATGGATTCAGTTTTTTTGCCTGAAAAGGTACGAGCTGTTATCAAAACCAAAATGAAGATAACAGCGGGATTTTTCATGGCTTTCATTTAATAGGAAATCGAATTTAAATCAAAATCTCTTCCACTGGCTTTAACAATCGGCATAGGAGCTTTTGTCTCGAGCAACCAATCTTTCAATTCTCCCCAAAGTTCCTCGGCTTTCTCCAGATTAATGCTTACCAGATTCTTGGCTTCTGAATCATCTTCTGTAATCCGATAAAGCTCTTTCTCCCCACTTTCATAGAAAAATACCAGCTTCCAATCTCCCTTTCTGATCGCACTGGAAGGCCGACCCATCTGATTGGAAAAGTGTGGATAATGCCAAAAGATAGCGCGTTCTTGGATTTCCCCACCTTTCAAAAGCGGTAAGATGCTTTGCCCATCTTCCTGAATTACTTCATCGCCTAGAATTTCTTTGATAGTTGCAAAATAGTCTGTATTCAAAAAGTACTGTTCCGCTTCTAGGCCTTCCATTAATTTTCCCTTCCAATAAAAAATTGCCGGCACTCAAATTCCACCTTCGTAGGAATGCCCTTTCCACTTGCGAAGCGGAGCCAAATCAGTGGGAATTGGTCCCAACTCAGGCAGTCCAACTCCTCCATTGTCCGAAGTGAAAATAACGAGGGTGTTTTCCAAAGCGCCTTTTTCTTCCAAAACAGCGAGCATAGCCCCCACTCCATCATCCACACTTTCAATCATTGCTGCATAATTTGGATTATACTTTCCTGCAAATTTCTCGTACTTGAAAAAATATTTTGCCAATTTATCTCCCCGAGGCACAAGCAAAACGTGAGGCGCAGAATAACTCATGAAGAGGAAAAAAGGCCTTTCTGACTCTTGCTTTTTTAAAAATTCTAATCCATAATCCGTCAGTCTGTCTGTTAAATAATAGGTGCCATCGTCTTGGAATTGCTTTTCAAAACCGTCTTCGGCAATTGAATAGTTGTAATAATCCAGACCGTTTTTGGAGATCATCCGCGAAAAACCAAAGCCCTGTTCCCATGGAGATTGACCTTTCTGATTCCCCAGATGCCATTTTCCCACAAAGCCTGTTTCGTAGCCTTTAGTCTTTAGATACTCTGCCAATGTGAATTCAGAACCATCCAAGCCCTTAGTCCAATCTGCGGGCGGGTCAATATTCGAGTTTTCATCTTTGCGCTCGCCCACCAGAAAGTTGGTCAATCCTACCCGAGCAGGGTGCTTTCCCGTGAGCATGGCAACCCGCGAAGGTGAGCAAACCGGGCTTGCAGCATAGGCTTGAAGAAATTTGATTCCTTGCTTTGCCAGACTATCCAAGTGTGGAGTTTCGTTATAAGGATTCCCATATGCTCCCAGATCTGTATACCCCAGATCATCTGTGATAATAAAGAGGATATTCGGTTTAGTTTGCTGCGCAAAACTTTGATTCATCCCCAAAAAGAACACGAAACCCAAAAGAAAACTGGGAAAACTATTTCTGACTTGCACGCTCTGCTGGATAAAGTGGAAACTGTGAATTGCTGGTATGAGCCTCATCCATGAGCTGTGCTAATTCCTGCATTTTCTCTGGTTTTTGAGTGGCTAGATTAGTGCTTTCACTTGGATCCTTGCTGAGATCATAGAGTTCTAGAATAGGTTCATCCGCCCCAAAAACCTTCAGTTTTATCCCTTTCCAGTTTCCTTGACGAATAGCTTGTTTGCCGCCCTGCTCATGAAATTCCCAATACAAATAGTCATGGATTTTCTGCTGAGTATTTCCCAAAAGCGTAGGCAAAAATGATATTCCGTCTGTTTCTTTCTCAGGCTTGATTCCTGCCAGCTCAGCGAAAGTGGGAAGTAAATCCCAAAAGGCAAATGACTGATCACTTTCTGAGCCAGCCTTTATTTTCCCGGGCCAATAGGCAATCATTGGTGTGCGAATTCCTCCTTCATAAAGATCTCGCTTATGCCCCCTGAATACTCCATTGCTATCAAAAAAATCTGGATCTGCCCCACCTTCTTGGTGTGCGCCATTGTCTGAGGCAAAAATGATACTAGTGTTTTCACTTAATCCCAACTCATCTAACTTTTCTACCACCTCAGCCACATACCGATCAATTCGCGCTACCATTGCAGCAAACGTAGCATGAGGATAAGGCTGAGATTGGTAAGCTGGAATCGCCATTTCAGGACCATAATCTGCTCCTTTTGACTTGGCAACATAAGCTGTCTCGTTGGGGAATTTAGTCTTGTATTTTGCCAAAATCTCATCATCTGGCGCAGCCAATTCGGCATGAGGCATGACGATCGGCATAAAAAGGAAGAAAGGCTTGTCTTGATTCTTTTCAATGAATTCCAAGGTTCGTTCCTGAATTACATCTGGAGCAAAATCTCCTCTTGTAGTCCAATCATTGCCGGGAAGATCTACTTTTTGGAAGTTGTCCCATAAATAATCCGGATAGTATCGGTGAGCATAACGCTGGCAATTATACCCAAAAAATTGATCGAAGCCCTGGTTGACCGGATCGCCTTCCGAACCGGGAAATCCTAATCCCCATTTGCCGAAAGCTCCTGTTACGTAGCCAGCCTTTTGCATAAGTTTAGAAATTGTCATCACGGAATCGGGCATTGGCCGCTGCCCTTCGGGTTGCACTTCAGTATTGCCTCTTATAGGCGTGTGGCCTGTATGTAGTCCAGTCATAAAAGCAGAGCGGGAAGGCGCACAAACGGTAGCTCCTGAATAAAAATTGGTGAAGAACATCCCATTTGCTGCTAAGCGGTCAATAGCCGGAGTCTCGATATACTGCTGGCCTAAAAATCCTAAATCTCCGTAACCTAAATCATCGACGAGGATGAAGATGATGTTGGGTTTGGGTTTTTCTTCGATGGCTAGTTCAGGGCTTTCGCAAGAAAATATAAGTGGAATAATGCTAAAATAAAGTATCAAAAGGAATGGCTTACATTTTCGATTCATTGTCCAAAATAAGGTTTAAACTCATGCGATAAAATAAAAACATTAGCAATTAATCGATTCCTATTTTAGTCTGAAGCTAACCAAATCATAGAATTCAATCCGAGCCTTCACTCACCTGAAAAAAAAATCATTCAACCTACTATGATAATTCGATGAAATCCAAGGGAACCAAACTCCAAATTCATCTATAAAAATGATAGTTCGTGAATCTAACTTCATGAATTCAGACGAATTTGTGAAGTTAACTTCATGAATTATACAAAATTTGTGAAGTTGTCCTCATGAATTAGAAATACTATCTCCAATGAAATTCAATCGAATTCTTTTCGAGCGGTTTGAAAGTCAGTTTTTCAAAGGGGAAGTTCTGATTCTTTATGGAGCAAGACGAACGGGTGAAACACTTTGGTGAAAAAACTCTTGGAAAAGTACCCTGTCCACTCTGCCTATGTCAATTGCGAACTTCAGGAATACCAATCAGCACTTTTAGCTACAAATTCGGAGCTTTTAGCTGAGTTTATAGGTAATCGTAAACTGATTATATTCGACTAGGCGCAGCATATTCCTACGTAGGGCTGACGCTAAAAGTGCTTATAGACACCTTTCCGGAAGTTCAGTTTGTGGCCACGGGTTCGTCAAGTTTCGAACTTTCGGGAATGGTGAACGAGCCGCTCACGGGGAGATCTAGACAGTATCTACTGCTTTCTTTTTCCTTGGAAGAAATCGGTCAAGAGCTAGACCCAATTCAAATCAAAGCCAGCCTTCCCAATCTGCTTAGATTTGGACTTTATCCTCAGGTATTCCTAAGTGAAGGAAATAACAAAATCGAAGAGCTTGCCGAAATCTCTTCCAATTATTTATACAAAGACTTATTTCAATTTGAGCAAATCAAAAAGCCGGAGTTACTGTTCAAGCTGCTCATCGCCATTGCGTTGCAGACCGGCAGCGAATCCTCGCTCAATGAGTTGGCACAGCTCACGGCGACTAATGTCCATACGGTGAAGCGGTATTTGGATTTGCTTGAAAAGGCTTTTGTGATTTTCAGACTAAACTCATTCAGTAGAAATCTGAGAAAAGAGTTTGCAAAGAGCAGACAATGTAACTTCGAAGTGATGTGGGTGGCTTTTCGATGAAATAGCATAGCTGGATTTTCACGAAAATGCTATCCTATGAACCTGAATCAAAAAGGCCCAGCAGGCCGACATCTTTCTAGACAAGAAATCCACCCTCAAAGCACCAAAAACCCCAGCGGGGTGATAAATTGATTTTATACCAAAAGATGTTTCTCTCCGATGGAGCTTGACGGAGAATATCTTTGCAATAATTGCTACCAAGATGCCGCTCCTACGGAGCTTTTCGATAAAACAGCATAGCTGGATTTTCACAAAAATGTCTATTTACGAACCTGAATCAAAAAGGCCCAGCAGGCCGACATCTTTCTAGACAAGAAATCCACCCTCAAAGCACCAAAAACCCCAGCGGGGTGATAAATTGATTTTATACCAGAAGATGTGTCGCTCCGATGGAGCTTGATGTGGAATATCGTTGCATTATCTGCTACCAAGATGCCGCTCCTACGGAGCTTTTCAGTGAAATAGCATAGCCTATTTCTACCAAAGCGTCCCTCCCATCGAGCTTTTAAAAGACATGAATGGCAAGGCAGCTCGCCATTTGTACCAAGACCCCTTCAGATCAATGGTTGTAAAACGTTGAATACACCTGTAGGCCCAGGGGGCCGGCATCTTTGTAGACAAGAAATCCACCTACAAATCACCAAAAGCCCCAGCGGGCATTGGCGTTAACTTAAGCCATATCGTTCTAGTTATTAGACACTTTGTTCTTATTTTTTCTTTTTCAGGAATGATTCTTTTTTGATTACTCTTTTCAAAACAAAGGTATTCCTATCCTCTATT
>Ga0222706_1000185_pt1 | contig 14594 bp, 15 predicted proteins | sample AntAcemetage1572_FD_179829 | JGI IMG/M metagenome (GOLD analysis project Ga0222706, IMG submission 179829) | Saline water microbial communities from Ace Lake, Antarctica - #1572 | ecosystem: Environmental > Aquatic > Non-marine Saline and Alkaline > Saline | place: Antarctica: Ace Lake...
CCGTTCCTATCCAACTCGATGGCAACTGGGTCACGCTACTATGGGCTGGAGAAGCTGCTTTGCTCTTTTGGATTGGCAGGACAAAGCAAATCCTGGTCTATGAGAAAATAGCCTACCCAATGATGCTGTTGGCTTTTGTCAGTATCGTTCAGGACTGGTCAACGACTTATTATATGGATGAGGAAGCTGAGCAATTAACGCCCTTCCTCAATGTGAATTTTCTTTCCACCGTATTATTTGTGGCTGCTTTTGCCTTTATCACCCTACTTTACCAAAATAAAAACTACCACACTGCCCTCGCTTCGAATGGTTGGTTTTTCAAAATAATGTCTTCAATCATCCCAGGTATTCTGCTGATCAGTCTGTATAATGCCTTTCGAATGGAAATCATGATGTATTGGGCTCAACTGTTCCAAAACTCCACACTGGTGATTACTGAAGACGGATATGACAATACGTATATGAACTATGACCTATTGAAATTCAAATTAATCTGGGTGAATAACTACTCCCTGTTGTTTGTAGCTGTGCTGTCCTACATCAATTTTACCCGGATCAAAAGCAACTTTTTAGGAATCATCACGCTTGGATTGACTGTGCTTGCCATTGCGGTGTTTTTATCCCTATCCCTGTATGAAATCAGCGAATTGCGCCGCGCGTATCTGAATCAGAATCTAGCTGAATACTACCTGATTGGCTCATCCTACCTGTGGATCAGGTATGTATCGTTTGTCTTTATCGCCTTGGCTGTCTACGCTTGCCATAAGTTTACCTTTCAGAATTTTATTCAGCGACACCTGGAAGTCGTCCTGGATTATTTGCTGCACAGCTCCATTTTATGGATCCTGAGTAGTGAGCTGCTGCACTGGATGGATATAAGTGGATCTTCCCAAACCTACAAACTTGGACTGAGCATCTTATACGGTACCTATTCGGTTTTACTGATTTCTCTGGGAATCTGGAGAAAGAAAGCCTACCTCCGAATCGGTGCAATTGCCTTATTTGCCATCACACTCTTGAAGCTGTTCTTTTACGATATCGCCACTATGGGTACCATTGAAAAGACAGTTGTGATTGTCTCCTTGGGAATATTACTGTTGGTTATTTCATTTCTTTACACCAAGTACAAACACATGATCTCCAATGAATCTGAAGGCTAAATGCTGTACGCTTTTATTGTTCGCTATGCATTCAGTTTCCTACGGGCAAATGGATCAATACAAGTACGCACGTCCCTTAGCAGGGATCAACGGCCAATGGCATCAGGTCATTTTGCCAGCGGGAATAGTTGGAAAAGTCCGGGGGGACTTGGCCGATTTGCGTATCTACGGAATCACCGAAAACAAGGATACGGTAGAGGCTCCTTACCTGCTGCTGCAGAAGATGGATCAGATCGCAGAGACTGAAATCCCCTCAAAGCTCATCAATACCGTACAAAATGAGCGTGGATACTATGTCACATTTGCACTCGGGTCAGGCGAAGCGATCAGTCTGATCAAGCTCGTATTTGGGCAGGATAATTTTGATTGGAAGATACAGCTGGAAGGAAGCCAAGATCAGCAAGAGTGGTTTCGGGTGCTGGCTGATTATCGGATTCTATCCATTAAGAATAAGTTGACCGATTTCCAGTTTACCGACCTTATATTTCCCATGGCTAGCTATCGGTATTTTCGACTACTGATCCCCAATGATCAAAAACCGGATTTGAAAAAAGCAATAAGTATCAGACAAGAAGATCTTCAGGGAGAAGTTGATTTATTTCCCATAGTGCAGACAAGAAATAGCAAAATCACTCCAACTAAGCAGACTGAGGTGCAACTTACTTTAGAAAGTCCAGTGCCCGTCAGCCGCCTTCGGATTCATGTTACGGATAAGTTTGACTACTACCGCCCGGTGATGCTATCCTACCTGGCTGATAGTGTGAAGACGCAGCAAGGATGGAAACACAACTACCGCAGGCTAGCTTCAGGGACATTGAATTCGCTGGGGAAAAATGAGTTTAACTTTGAAAGCACCATCCTCCAAACCCTAAAAATCACAATTGAAAATCAGGATAACCAAGCCTTAAATCTCGGAGGATTTGAAGTCAAAGGATTCGTACATAAGTTGATGGTAAGATTCACCCAGCCAGCGAATTATTTTCTGGTTTATGGAAATGACCGGGCTACAGTCCCTCGCTATGATATTCAGCAATTTGCTGCAAAAATTCCTGATAATCCACCCTTGATAACTTTGGGAAACGAACGACAGCGCTCCACTACAACTTTGACGGAGACGCTCCCATTATTCCAAAACAAGATTTGGCTATGGTCCATCATGGCCCTGATTATAGGGATTTTGGGATGGTTTACCCTAAGTATGATGCAGAAAAAGTAATTTGCTCACCCAGTCTGAATAGCTGATCCAGCTAAACCAATTAGCCATCAAGCAGATGAAATGGCTGGCTTAACCTAAAAAAGCTCGTAATCAATTAAATAAATAAATTTTGAATTGATTGAGTATATTCACCCAAATCAAACGACCTAGAACCAGCACCAATAGTAGCTTTGGCATTACGATAATCGAAGCTGGGTTTGATGAAGTGGTGACGGGGGGATTTGAGGGAATTGGCGTAATGTCATTGCGATTGCTATCAGTTGCGAGTATAGAAAATCTAGAAAAAGGAGTTGACAGGGTTCGCAGATTCATTGTGGTTTTTAAGAATGAAATTTCAAACTTATTTTTTTTTCAAAATTTAATAGATGCTGTAATCTTTAGGAATTTATCGAGACCATTCAGCTAATCGATAGCTCTTAATTCCGAAGCCTGACTTCCGTAGGATAAGCATAGGAAATTGAAGCAGTATCTAAATATTCCTTTTGCTTAACGAAGCTTGCTGAGATTACCGAACCCTTGCCAAAGGCAAGGCCAGTAAAAGCCGAGAATGCAATTCTGGGTTTAAAACATAGCTATTATATTATAGAGTGCCAAAGGCACGATCGGTATTGAACAATCTCAACTTATTCGACTATGCCACAATCTCTTGCAAAAGTATATCTCCATGTTATTTTTCCACAAAGGATAGAAAACCATTCATTACCTATGAAACAAAACCAATTCTTCAGACCTACATCGTTTCTTTGGCTTCCGATCTTGGTATTTACACCATAGAAATCTTCGCAAATCCAGACCATATACATTGGCTATGTACGCTTTCGCGAACACTAACCATAGCAGATATGATCCAAAAGATTAAAATTTTCAGTTCAAATAAAATGGCTAAAATTGGATCCAAGGAATTTCATTGGCAAAAAGGATACGGCGCGTACTCAGTAAGTCAATCAAAACTAGAAACTGTCAAAAAGTAAATTCAAAACCAAGAAGAGCATCATCGTACGATGATATTTCAGGAGGAGTACATTAAATTTTTGGAGGAATACTAAATTGAATATGATCTGAAATATGTATGGGATTGAATATTGGTGGTAGATAAATACCGATCGTGCCTTTGGTACTCTTAATATACTGGGGTGCTTATTTTCCCCCGAATATCGCTGCGCTGCATTCGGGGCTATTACCGGTTTTGCCTTTGGCAAAAGGCATTGCAGCTGAAATCTGAAATTATAAGATCATAATCGTGCTGCATCTTTTATTATATCTGAAGGGGGGTAATTGATCAAAGAAACATCTTAATCAGCCAAAATCTCTGCAAATGCCACTTTGGATAAGTCCGCCAATTCGGCAGCTTGCCCGAGTGATAACCTTCCGCTTTCATACATTTTTGCCGCCAGAAATCTTTTAGTTTCTATTTCGCCAAGGTCAAGATGGTCCGGAATAGTTAAAGTTAAATGCTTCATAGTCTCAAATTATTAAAACTTTGGAATAGACACCATTATAAAAGTTCGCTTGATAGAGCCGAGCAAATATGAAAAGTACCAATGCCCTACTGATCCATCAAGAAATCACCCAATCTGAATACCTGATCCTGCTGAATCAGTTGGCGATCACGCAGATGAAATCACTGGTTCAACATAAAAAAGCGATTAGTCAGCTGAATAAGTGACTTTTTATATTGATTGACTATAAATTGCAAAAAGTGCGTTCCTGTTAACAAGAGTGAAAAATTGCCAAACGAGACATTTGCTGTTCAAAATGATCTTATTTCAAAGACCTAGTTGTTTTTAACTGCACCAATAGCTAAGTTCACCATTGCAAAAGGGGTCACAATAAGACCCTAATCGCAATCCATCACTTACTAATGGCAGAGCAATACAAATACATCGACACTTTCATTGACACCCTGCGCGCAGATGGAAAGTATAGCTTCACCACCAATGGCCTACATCTGCAATTGGGTATATCAGAGAATGCCTTAAAGAAATCCTTGCAACGGCTCAAAAAACAAGGGGCCATAACCAGGGTACGAAAGGGATTTTATGTGATTGTCACACCCGAGTATCGCTCAAGGGGTGTCATTCCGACTAGTTTTTATGTGAATGATTTAATGAAATTCCTCTCTAGAGATTACTATGTAGGATTGCTGAATGCAGCCTCTTTTCATGGCGCAGGGCATCAACAGCCTCAAAGTTATTCGATTATTACTGAAGGAATTGCTTTACGGGCAATCTCCTCTGAAACCGTAAACATCACTTTTTACCTAAGAAAGTCCTGGAACATGGATGGGATTATCAAGAAAAAAGTAGATACAGGCTTTATCAATGTTTCTTCTCCTGAATTAACTGCTTTGGATCTAGTCAACTACTATCATGAAGTGGGCGGATTAAATCGGGTCGCAACTGTACTGGAAGAATTACGGGAAATTCTCCAAGTCGACAAATTGGTCGAATGTGCAAAAAAATACGAGCAGGTAACTGTGGTGCAGCGACTAGGCTACCTATTGGAAAGTGTATTAAACGAAAAGGAACTGAGCGATGGACTGTACAACTACCTTGAATCTCTTGACTCCTACCCCACCTTACTCCGTCCACAAAAGACGAAGCCAGACAAAATGACAACAGGAAATCGCTGGAAAATTGTTGTCAATACAGAAGTAGAAACCGATATATGATCCCGCAATCTTATATAACAGCATGGCGCAAGCAGGCATCTTGGCAGGAAAACTACCAGGTGGAACAGGATTTAATTATCCATCGCGCATTGGTTGATTTATTTAAAGATGATTTTATAAGAGAGCGATTGGCATTTCGCGGTGGAACTGCCTTACACAAACTTTTCCTAGCCCCCGCAGCCAGATATTCGGAAGATATTGATCTAGTACAGATAAATGCGGAGCCATTCGGACCCATCATCAACCGAGTCAGGGAACGCCTTGCTTATTTGGGAACACCACGGATAAGACAAAAGCAGCATAACAATTCAATCGTATATAGCATCCAGTCAGAGGAAGAGGTAACGATAAAGCTAAAAATTGAAGTCAATACCCGAGAACACTTTTCAATCTATGGAATACATCATGCCCCCGTCCGATTAGAATCTGAATGGGAAAGCGGGGAAGCTTTAGTTGCAACTTATGAATTGGATGAATTATTGGCTACCAAACTTCGGGCTTTGTACCAGCGCAAGAAAGGTCGTGACCTATTCGACCTATGGTACGCAATGAATAATGTAGCCGTCAATGTAGAAAGGATTATTAATGCCTTCCACCATTACCTAGCAGCAGAAGGCAATAAAGTGACCCAAAACCAGTTTATCGAAAATATGGAAAAGAAAATTCTGGACCCCGATTTTCAGGGCGATATGAATGGATTACTGAGAAGTGGAATCGAGTATGAGATAGCGGTAGCATACGAATTTGTGAAAACTAACCTTTTGGAGAAGATTTAAACTTCATATAATTGGGGGATTTGATTTCCCTCAAGGTTGGATAAATGTTTCAAAAAGAGATAGTTGTATAGGTGAAAAATCTCCTTAATCAAATCTGTCAAATCGGAAAGTTTCTAATTTTTTCTAAAATGAAATCTCTGTCTCAACATAAAAAAGCACTTAATCAACTAAATAAATAACTATTTGAATCGATTGAGTATCTTCATCAAAAACAAGAGCGCTAGGACCAGCACGAATATGATCTAGGACATCACGAGGATCGAAGCCGGAATCAGCCGAGTGGTGCCAGTGGATTTGAGGGAGTTAGTTTAAGGGCTATAAATCAAAAAAAATGCTAGACTATAAAAATCAAATATTGCTTTCAAACCAGCCTCAAACTTGTTTTGTATGTGGAGTGAAAACAAATATTTTGGTAGATTTTTATCATACCAATTCCAAATTTATAAATACTTGAATAAAAATCGTAAAAAATAATTTATAGTAGGAGAATGATTGAATTACATCGAAACTAATAAATCCTTGGAAAATGAAAGAGCTTTTTGAATTATGGATAAGTAATACCAAAAAAAATATTAGTAGACCTGATAAATATTCATCAACAATTGGAACAATAAGCAATCACTTGATCAAAAAAGAGATCTATTTGGATATTTATACCTTAGTAGATGCTGAAGAAGTAATTAAAATAAAAGATATTTATTTTAACTTTGATGAGTATTACCATAAAAACATCAAAGGAAACCGCATGTATAGTCGATCTCTTGATTTGTATATAGAATTTTTGGATTCAAGTGATTTAATTGATGGTAAAAGAATAATTCCTGAAATTGAAAAGCTCCTAATTGACGATAAGCTTAATGAAACTGAAAAGGAGACACTAATTTTGAGTAGGCGTGGTCAAGGAAAATACAGAGAAAATATTATAAAGATTTGGGGAAAATGTTCAATATCAGGCTATCCTGATTACAGATTATTAGTGGCATCGCACATCAAACCATGGAATAAATCAGATAATATGGAAAGAATCGATCCATTCAACGGATTATTACTTTTACCAACATACGATAAATTATTTGATTTAGGGCTTATCAGCTTCTCCGAAGAAGGTGATATATTAATATCAAACCAATTGAAACATTATAATTTACTGTCATTGAGTAATGATATTAGAATCGCGGTATCCAACAATCATTTAAAATACTTAGATTTTCATAATAGAATTATTTTTAAGAATTAAAATAGATAATATTTTATTTCGAAAAAACTGTTTTATAAATTCAGTTAAATAAATTTTTTTCTGTTTTGTTTACTTTGTTCAATTATGTTTACAGCTATTTAAGATACTTGTTTAAGTAATTTTTAACTAATAATATTCTTTAAAAAAACTTTTTTAACTATATATTATATACTAACCTATAAAGATAAAATAGATTATTTAGAAAATTATCTAAATAAAATCGAAGAGAATTATACTGACAGTTTTAAGGCGGATGTAATAATTTTTATAGATTTATTTGATACTAATAATACACTCCTAAAATTTTTAATCGACATTAATACTGTTGGAGAAATAGAGAACTAGATAACTAAATTGACTTCTAGAATAGTGATAAGAAAAGATGAAATGGAAGTAAGTGAAATAATATATGATTATATAGAACTCGGTTAACACAAAATATAACAAAGTTTAATTTTTTTATCGAAAGATAATTAAACACATAACAATTAAAATAATATTGTTAACAGTTACATATAATTTTTAACAAAGGGGTATCATATTTCATATCATCAAAATCTTAACAAACTCCCCAACAACTCTCATTTCTGCTGCATTTTCTTCTGTGATTATGATGTTTTGGTACGAGCTATCAAATGAATTTGGTCTAAGCACAACGAAAGTGTGTCCCCACGTTTCTTGTGAAACAGACTTTTCACTTGAGTAAGTCTTTATGGTAAAAACCGAATTGAAATCTGGATCTGGATCACCTCTATTTTCTACCAGCACAATTTTTCCATTTCTACTTCCTCCAGTATAAGGTTTGAATAAGCAAATAGAACCATTCGGAATTAGTCTATTCATTGACTCACCGATGATTCTACAAGCGAAATAATCGTTACCTGAACTGTTTTCAGGACCTTCAATGAGTGTGAATTCCTTCTCAGATTTTAATTCACTAAATGTGCCTGCGGCTGCGTAAAAGTCGTATAATGGAATCGGGTTTCTCAATTCTTCTTCAAAACTGAAAGATTGCTGAATCGGAATGACTTTTTGTATTTTTTCTGGCTTAATATCTTTGACATTTGACTTCTCATGTAAATAGTCATACATGATTGATGTAACAGGGTTAGATAAATTAAATCGTATTTTCACCACAGGAAGTTTCTTTCCATTGTCGTTGGACATGGTGGTTTGTTTCACTTGATTCAATTCTGGACTTACTTCGCCCATATAGTAGAAATCCATTCCTTCATCATTGTTTTTCTTTATAAACAAAGGAAGTCGAATAGATCCATTTTGACCTAAAATGGATTGAACATCATTGCTGCTCAACGTACGGTTAGACTTTGACATCCAATCAAATTCTCTATTATTCACAAACTCATCCTCATACTTGGTTGACTCTGAAATATGCTTTTCTTTGTGATAGTTCACAAAAATTGGACAATGATCGTTGTTTGGACTAACTAGATATCCACCCACGTTTTGGGCAACAGGATTTTCCGACACATTCAATATTCTAAATACATCTTTTCGCGAATACTTTCTATAAAGCACGAATCCATTATACCATTTTTCTACGTCAAACAATCTATCGAATTCGTAAATCGAGTAAGCTACTGAATCGAGCAGAAAGCGCTTGAAGTCAGTTTGGATGAAGTTTGCATTAAATGCTTTGGAAAAAACAAAGTTTCCGTTTGTGATCCACAGAATATCTAATTCATAAATCTCTTTAGCAGACAGCATTTTACCGCCTTTCTTTTCGCGGACAAATTCAAAATTCAAATTAGAAACGCAAGATTTTATGGTCTTATCCGAGATTGAGTATCTATACTTTTTTAGAACTTTTTCTTTCAACTCTTTCACCGAAAGTTCACCAAATTCGATGAGTAATTTGATAATCAGGCTTTCCTCAAGTCGTTTTGAATTGTTTATTTCTTTAGAAAACAGCTCGAGCAATTTCACTTGTTTTTTTGATAATGCTGCGTTATCTGATTGCTCAACTTTTTCAACAAAGTTGTAATAGGAATTAGCATAATCCACGAATAAAAAAGGATCGCGAGAACCATGCTCAATAAAATCCATCATCATTGGAGTTCGACCCATCTTGAATTTCAAAAGATTGTAATCCTTTTTCAAGTCAGAGAACAACTGCATATTGGCAGAATCAATAGATTGAAAGATTCTTTCTTTGGTGATTTCATCAAAATTAATGGTAGAAGCTCCCGGAATCATCCGACTGCCTTCTGTTAACAATTTCCTCAATGAGTCTTTGTTGTAAGATGTATCTCCATACAAGGCAATAGGGATAAGGTAATTGTTTTCATAGTTTCCGATAAAATCAATAACAGTCAAATAGCCCTTTCCATCCACCTTTCTTAATCCTCTACCCAATTGCTGAATGAAAATAATCGCTGAATCTGTTGGGCGAAGCATGATGATCTGATTGATTTTTGGAATATCAATCCCTTCGTTGAAAATATCGACTGTGAAAATGTAATCGAGTTTTTCGCTCAGATTATCTGTCTCTAGTTTTTCAATCGATCTTGCCCTTTCTTCTTCATGACTATCTCCAGTCAAGGCAACCGTTTTAAATCCCTCTGTATTGAATAAGCTAGATAATTCAACTGCTTCGTTCTTTCTGGAACAGAAGATCAAACCTCTCGTTATTCCATTATCACTGCCATAGAATTTGGCCTGCTCAATGATGCGTTCAACTCTTTCACTTGAAACTAAATATCTAAAATCTGATTTGTTATCGACTTCGGTGTTGTCAATCGATAAATCAGTAACGCCGTAGTAATGAAAAGAACTAAGCATTTCCTCTTCCATTGCTCTGCTTAATCGTATTTCATAAGCAATGTTGTGATCAAAGAGTTGAAATATATTATTGCCATCTGTTCGCTCAGGAGTGGCAGTCATTCCTAAAAGAAACTTGGGCTCAAAATGCTCTATCAAACGCAAATATGAATTAGCACCCGACCGATGAGTTTCGTCAATTATTATGTAGTCAAAATGATCTTTCGAGAAGTAGTTTAAGTGGTTTGCTTTTGAAATAGTTTGAATAGTGGAGAACACAAAGTCACAATCCAAATCTCGTTGATTTCCGGAATACAAACCCATTGTTTTATCGTTCCCAAAAACACTTCGAAATGTGTCTAGTGAGTCTTTTGCGATGGTTAATCTATGAACTACAAAAAGTAACTTTCTTGGGTTAAATGCCTTAGCATCGAATGCTGACAAATAGGTTTTTCCTGTTCCCGTTGCTGAAATGATTAATGCTTTGTTTTTTCTTTCAGCCCTCAAATTTTTAAGATTTTCCAATGCTTCTATTTGCATTGAATTAGGACTTATCAGCTGTTTAGATTCAGCTAAGGTTTCAAGTTTGTTTTTTCGATTTAGAAGAGATTGACTTTGATAGATTTCTTCATAGGACAAAATATATTCAGCATTAACGGGTGTTCCTTTTTCAAAATCTGAATCAAACTCTCGCAGTACTTTTTCAACAATGCCACTTTCGTCTAACGCAGAGACTTTGATATTCCACTCTTTGTTGGTTGACAATGCCTGCGCTGTAAGATTACTGCTGCCAACAATCAAGTTGTAATGCTCTTTGCCTTTAAATACGTATCCTTTGGTATGGGCGTTTCCTGTTATCGCAATTCGTAGGTCTATATTTTTAAATTGTAAAAGCCTTTTAAGTGCTTCGGGCTGGGTAAAGTTTAGGTACTGAGATACTAATATTTTACCTCTTATTTCCCGGTCTTCTAGTTCTTTTAGTTTGTTGATTATGGCAGCAACTCCGCTGGTTGTGACAAATGCAACCGAGATAAAAAACTGACTGCAATTTTCAAGCTCGTGAAGAATGGTTGAAAGTACCTTTTTTGGTGGATTCTTTTGGTTGACTAGCAACTCAGGCTGACAGTCCAGATTAGATAAAATGGATTTATCTACATAACCTGTTTGTAAACTCTTATTGAAACTTTGAATTAGGTCATCCATTAGAAACCAATTTTTCAACAATTGGAATATCAGCAGCTGCCCAATCGAGTGCAGTGAGCTCGTTAATTTTCAACCATTTTTGATCTATGTGTTCATTAAGTGTGACCTCTTTCGAATCAACTTGACATATAAAACTGTACATCGTTAATTCAAAATCTGGGTATTTATGAAAAACTGTCAAAAAGTATGATTTAATCTTTGTTGAAAGATTTAATTCCTCCAATAACTCGCGATGTAAAGCCTCTTCGTTGGTTTCGCCATTTTCAATTTTCCCTCCTGGGAATTCAAATTTCTCAGAAATGTAATGGAGCTTATTTTTAGGTCTTTGAACACATAAAATCATGTCTTCAAAAAATATCACACCTGCAACGACTTTAATTTTTTTCATAGTTCAGAGATTAAGATTCTACCATTTCAAATTTATAGAGACATTCACTGTCAATACATTGGTGAATTTGGAAAACAGAAGTATTTTCCATGGTCAAAAATTCCTCAAACTCGGTTCTACATCCACATTCAGGACAAGTCACTGGCTGATCATTCATTAAAAAGCAGTCCAAGGTTTCTCCCATATTTTTATCCGATTTTCCACCAAGAAAACTAATTTAATCTAATGAACAAAATCATCCCCATCTCCACTGAATACATCATACCTTCAAGAACAATTGAAATCTTCAACCTGTCAGACTTTGGGCTAAACAAGCAGGTTTATATCTATAATCATGAAGGGACTCACTTTCGGTTTTTTGACTCGCTGATTGACTTGATTCAGTTTTTTGAATCCGGAAATGAGCCTCAAAATTCTTTTTCTTCTGAGAATGAGTTGGATGATTTTTTAGAAAAACTTGAACTTAGGTAATATCTTTTATGGCTAACCTTCAACTTAACTACCTCTACCGAGACGGTGCAAATTACAAGCAATTTTACTTTGTGATTTTTACTAATTCTAATGGATTAGCATTGCAAGATGCCACTACGCTAATGCGATCTAAATTAATCTCTAAGGAATATTTCGTACCTCAAGATTGGAATCTTCCTCGGCTCCACTTCCATCCCTATAATCCCGAGATTGATCACGAATGGCATGAATTTGAAAGCTTTGAAGAGACAAGTACAGCACCTACAGACAATCGTGATATTTCGGAGTTTCTTAAAAAAATCGAAAAGGGATATGAAATCTAAGATCTAATTATTTTCTCTGCCCCCGATGAGAACTTCAAAAACTACATCAATATACATACCCTTCTTGCCTCCTACAGTCCAGAAAAAGCCGATATCCGAAACGAACTATTGGATACCTGCTTTGAGATTTGCGAAAAGGAAGGCGCAGATATCTATGATATAGGGCTTCAATTTTTCCTAGACCGACTAAAATAATATTCAACACTAAATCCTAAAATCATGGAAAATGTAACTATCACAGTTCTGATAAAAAACAACAAGTTCATGGGGCTTTTGGGCCCTAAAACCAGCTTCCCAAATACTATTTGGTGGGATAGCGAACTGCAGGTAGATGTACCCAAAATTGATTGGGATTTGGAGAAAGTAACCATGAGTACGATCCAGCAATATATAGGTTTTTAAAATTGATCAAGAGGGATTTGTCTCTGTTGTATGGTAGATTCCATAAATCCTCCAAGAGGATGCGCGTTACAATTCCTCGTACGCTTTACCGGTTTTTAGTAGCTTGTTTTCCTAATTACCAGCCTTACTTTGAGAATGTACTCAATCGATGCCATTCCAAATTCTCTTGAGCGGGTTGATGGTGCCTTTCACTTGGCAGTAGAATTCGCCTGCCGATAAAGTGCGTAAGTCCGTAGGGATGGGATTGGTCCTCCATAATTTGATCGGAAACAATAACTTTATAATCAGCATCAATCGAAATTAATCCTCTGTCAAAAGCCCGGTGAAGATTTGGGCATAGCGCCAGACCATTTGTCACTCGATCATCTTGGTTTTTGCTAAACGGGATGATATGGCAAGCATCCAACAAGCTATAGCCGTAAGTGGAGACCAACTTCATTCCTGAGATGCAACAGGTGTTTTGATAGATCTTTGGGATCCATTTTTTGAACGTTCCATTTCGTACATACACCATTTCCTCTTCGGCAACTTGCAGTCTTTGAACGGGTGGCATTTCATTCAAAATATACCCCTCGATGTTTTTGAGGTAAGATTCTCCAGATTGCTTCGCTGCATAGTAAAGATTTTTGAGATCTGCGAAAAAGGTATTCAGCAAATACGCTCGTACTAGTGCTCTACTTTCGAATACAGTCAATACTGAAAATAAGGACTCTGAAAAAGCCGCATAATTCAATACGTCAGCTAGCGTTTGGATATTCTTGATGTGGGTATTTATAGAATAACCAGCCTTTGGAACCAGGTGCCAAAAAGGACTAGCATCTATTTTGTCATGTTGCATATAAAAAAATGGTTGGGTGAAATCCTCCTGATGTCCCGTTCGAACGAGTATTGACCAATTTTGATGGAAAGTCCCTACCAAATCAGAATCGACATAAAATTGATTATCATTTCCTATTCCTGAATCCATCATATCCAATAGCGTTAAAAATAAGACAGGCTTGTGAGGCGCCATTCCATATTTGGTGCTTCCCCTTTTTAGTCTTACTAAGTCCCTTAAAATGATTTCTAATCGCATACGCGGAATAAATTCAAAAGTATAAAATAAGTTATTTCAAGGGTATTTCTATTCTGAAATTACATATAGTTTAAAACGTTATTTTACTATTGGACTATTTGAATTATGGAGGTGTCTGTATCTCTTAATTATTACTTGGGGAATTGTGAAAATTGGCATCAACCTGTTTTGGCTGTAGACCAATCCTCGGTTGGCATTTCTTACGCCAAAACAAAAAACCGAATGTTGCCAATTGCCTCGGGTTTCGTACCTCACCCGAGCTACCCGTATATCGTCGCGACGGGACGGGTATTTGAATTTGGATATTTATCATTCAGATTTCATAGGATTTGGTGAAAAAATACCTTCCATTCGTTTTGGCGGTAGATTAATTCTCGATTGAAATCGCTTTGGCCAAAACCCGGAATCATTATTATTCTTGATGCTACAAGCAAAATGCACCTCTGGTGCTCGCTATAGTTCGAGCTTTGTAGGCAGAATGAAAAATTTTCTTTCCCTTTGCAAATCCTTTGATCCCTTGGCGGTAAAAAAAATCACCCTCCCGTTTTGGTGGCAGACTAATTCTCGATTGAAATCGTTTTGGCCAAAACCTGGAATTAAAACGATTCTTGTTTCTACCCACATATCTTCCCTACAGGACGATTCTAAATTCAGATATCATTTAAAAGCTGTGTGAACTAGGTGTGGTAAAAAAATCATCCTCCAAGCATATTTGATTGGTATCCTGTTCTTTTTGATTAGAAATTCCACATTCAGAATTCATCATTTTAAATTTATTTCTCCTTTGCGATCTTTTGTTAAGCCTCTGCGTCCTTGGCGGTAAAAAAAATCACCCTCCCGTTTTGGTGGCAGACTAATTCTCGATTGAAATCGCTTTGGCCAAAACCCGGA
>Ga0222706_1000186_pt1 | contig 14486 bp, 8 predicted proteins | sample AntAcemetage1572_FD_179829 | JGI IMG/M metagenome (GOLD analysis project Ga0222706, IMG submission 179829) | Saline water microbial communities from Ace Lake, Antarctica - #1572 | ecosystem: Environmental > Aquatic > Non-marine Saline and Alkaline > Saline | place: Antarctica: Ace Lake...
TTTACATATGTCATTTACGGGAAGCCCAGGAACTGGAAAAACTACTGTTGGATTAAAAATGGCAGATATTTTATATCAACTTGGTTATATTAAAAAAGGTCATTTATTAACAGTTACACGTGATGATTTAGTCGGTCAATATATTGGACATACTGCCCCAAAAACTAAAGAAGTTTTAAAAAAAGCTATGGGGGGAGTCTTATTTATTGACGAAGCTTATTATTTATATAAACCTGATAATGAACGAGATTATGGATCAGAAGCAATTGAAATTCTATTACAAGTAATGGAAAATCAAAGAGATGATTTAGTTGTAATTTTAGCTGGGTATAAACAGCCAATGGATAAATTTTATGAATCAAATCCAGGCTTATCATCTCGAATTGCAAATCATATCGATTTTCCAGATTATTCGACAAGTGAATTACTACAAATTTCAAAATTAATGTTAGAAGAACAACAATATCAGTTGACATCAGAAGCCGAAGTAGCTTTAAAACAGTATATTCAAAAAAGGAAAGAAAGACCATTATTTGCTAATGCTAGAAGTGTTAAAAATGCTTTAGATCGAGCTAGAATGCGCCAAGCAAACAGAATTTTTGACAGTCGTGGTCAAGTTCTAACAAAAAAAGAATTAGTGAATCTTGAAGCGGAAGATATTTTACAAAGTTCAATTTTTAAGGGTTAATAAATTTTAACATATGAGTTTACTTATTATTGGAGGAACGGGTACTTTAGGTCGCCAAGTTGTTCTTCAAGCTTTAACAAAAGGTTATCAAGTACGTTGTTTAGTTCGGAATTTTCGAAAAGCTAATTTTTTAAAAGAATGGGGTGTAGAGTTAGTTTATGGAGATTTAAGTAGACCTGAAACAATTCCTCCTTGTTTAAAAGGAATTACAAGCATTATTGATGTATCGACAAGTCGTCCAAATGAATTAGATTCACTTAAAAAAGTTGATTGGGATGGAAAATTACATCTTATTGAAGCAGCAAAAGTGGCTGGTATTCAACGTTTTATTTTCTTTTCTGCCCAAAATGTAGAACAATTTAAAAATATTCCTTTAATGAAGTTAAAATACAAAATTGAAACAAAATTAAAGAGATCTGGAATTCCTTATACTATTTTTAGATTAACAGGATTTTATCAAGGGTTAATTGAACAATATGCTATACCGATTTTAGAAAATTTACCGATTTGGATTACTAATGAGACAACATATATTTCATATATGGATACGCAAGATATTGCAAAATTTTGTTTACGATCTTTACAAATTCCTGATACTACAAACCAAACGTTTTTCTTAAGTGGTGTAAAAAGTTGGGTGTCATTAGAAATTATAAATCTTTGTGAACAACTAGCAGGTCAAACTGCCAAAGTTCAACGAATTCCATTAATTTTTCTAAAATTTGTTAGTAATTTTTTTGGATTGTTTGAATGGGGTCAAAATATTAGTGATCGATTAGCTTTCGTCGAGATTTTAAATGTAGAAAATAATTTTTCAAAATCTACGTTTGATTTATATAAACTTTTTAAGATAGATCCAACTGAAATTATTCTATTAGATGATTATTTTTTAGAATATTTTGTTCGTTTATTAAAACGTTTAAGAGACATTAATTTTGAAGATGTTCAGAAACAGAAAAATTTGATTATTTAAAAAATTTATTATGGGTGATACAAATTATATTTCAAGTATAGTTAAAATTTTAGAAATTCCAAAATACAAGACTACAAAAAATAATTATGTAACAACTCAATGTCGAGTTCAATTACCACAAATACGAAAAAGTAAAGTTATCAATTTAATTGTTTGGGGTAAATTGGCTAAAGATGTTATGCAATATTATCAAACTAATGATTATGTTTTAGTAGAAGGTTTTTTATCCATTTCTTCAATAAATTTAAATCTAGAATATGCACGAAAAACCCCAATCTTTACAGCTGTTAAAGTTTATCCTTTTCTCTTAAATTCGGAAAATTAACTAAAAAAATAAATTTTTAATAATTAAATAATTCAGAATTGTTTTATTTTACTATAATTAATAATATTACAAATAGTTTATATGAAAAATTAAATGCTAACGTTAAAAATTTTAGTTTACACAACAGTAATCTTTTTTGTTTCTTTATTTATTTTTGGACTTCTTTCTGGTGATCCTTCTAGAAATCCTAATCGGAAAGATTTCGAATAATTTAGATATAATTTTAAATGTAGTTTTTAGATAATTTTCAAAATTATCTAAAAATTATAACCTCGTCTATTATTTTATTGATAAAATAATTTCTTTTTAAAGTATAGTATTATGTATATTATTAATTGATAATTTTAATTTTTAAAAATTTTTTACCGAAGTTTAATTTATAAATTCTATTTAACCAATGAAGCGTTTTAACGTAATAAATCTATTTTTTATAGTTGTAGCAGCACTAGTAATTTTTACACCAGAACCTGTTTTAGCTGATATTGGTGGGTTAACGAAATGTAGTGAATCAGCAGCTTTTAATAAACGTTTAAAAACAAGTGTAAAAAAATTAGAACAAAGAATGGGCCAATATGAATCAAATTCAGCTCCATCTTTATCATTAAAACAACAAATCGATCGAACAAATGCTCGTTTTGATAAATATAGTAATTCTAAATTATTATGTGGTGCTGATGGGTTACCTCATTTAATTGCCGATGGTAGATGGAGCCATGCGGCAGAATTTATTTTACCAGGTTTTGGATTTATTTATATTTCAGGTTGGATTGGTTGGGTTGGACGTAAATATGTCCGGGCTGTTAGTACAACTAAAAATCCTACTGAAAGTGAAATTATTATTAATGTTCCATTGGCGCTAAAAATTATGACAACTGGCTATATTTGGCCTATTTCAGCTTGGCAAGAATTAATAAGTAATGAATTAATAGCACCAAAGAACGAGATAACTGTATCTCCACGCTAATCTTTTTTTATTCTCATATTAATTAATTAATTAATTATTCAAGTTTTATGGAAAATTTTCAAAAATATTTATCAACAGCACCAGTTCTTTTAACGATTTGGATGACATTTACTGCAGGCTTTATTATCGAAATTAACCGCTTTTTCCCTGATATGTTAGGATTATATTTTTAATTTTATAATTTTTCAAGAATTCCAGATCATTCTTGAAAAATTATAAATATTTTTTAATTATGTTGATCTAATTATTTTTGAATTACTTAAAATCAATTCAAATAGTATAAAATAGTAATATGAAAACTTGTAATTAATAAGTTTATTTATTAACGTTGATATACCGTTATTTTATTTATGAGAGTTTCATATATTTTGATCTCCCAACAAGGAGAAAATTAATGGCAATTAGCTCAACTGACCGTCGCGCAAAAAATGTACAAGTTTTTGTGGAAAAAGACGCTGTCGAAACTAGTTTCGCTAAATGGGCACAACCAGGTCATTTTTCTAGAACTTTAGCAAAAGGTCCAAAAACCACTACTTGGATCTGGAACTTACATGCAGATGCTCATGACTTTGATAGTCAAACTAGTTCTTTAGAAGAAGTTTCTCGGAAAATTTTTAGTGCCCATTTTGGACAATTAGCAATAATATTTCTATGGATTAGTGGGATGCATTTCCATGGAGCATATTTCTCTAATTATTCTGCTTGGTTAAATGATCCTATCAATATTAAACAGAGTTCCCAAGTAGTTTGGCCAATCGTAGGTCAAGAAATTTTAAATGGTGATGTGGGTGGTAACTTCCAAGGTATTCAAACAACTTCAGGTTGGTTCCAAATGTGGCGAGCAGAAGGAATTACGAGTGAAGTTGAATTATATTGGATTGCTATTGGTGGATTAATAATGTCTGCAGTTATGTTATTTGCAGGTTGGTTTCATTATCATAAAGCTGCCCCAAAATTAGAATGGTTCCAAAATGCGGAATCAATGATGAATCATCACTTAGCTGGTTTATTAGGTTTAGGTTGTTTATCATGGTCTGGTCACCAAATTCATATTGCACTACCAATAAATAAATTACTAGATGCAGGTGTAGCCCCACAAGAAATTCCTTTACCTCATGAATTTTTAATTAATCGTGAGTTAATGAGTCAATTGTATCCTAGCTTTTCTAAAGGTTTAATACCATTTTTTAGTGGGAATTGGGCGGAGTATTCAGATTTTTTAACATTTAAAGGTGGATTAAATCCTATAACAGGTGGGTTATGGTTAAGTGATATAGCTCATCATCATTTAGCGTTAGCTGTTTTATTTATTATTGCTGGACATATGTACCGGACAAATTGGGGTATTGGTCACAGTATGAAAGAAATACTAGAAGCACATAAAGGTCCATTTACTGGTGAAGGTCATAAAGGAATATACGAAATCTTAACAACATCATGGCATGCACAACTAGCTATTAATTTAGCGATGATGGGATCATTAAGTATTATTGTGGCACATCATATGTATGCAATGCCACCTTACCCATATATAGCAACTGATTATGCAACTCAACTTTCATTATTCACTCATCATATGTGGATTGGTGGGTTTTGTGTAGTTGGTGGTGCAGCTCATGGAGCAATTTTTATGGTTCGTGATTACACGCCAGCTAATAACTATAATAATCTGTTAGATCGTGTTCTAAGACATCGTGATTCCATTATTGCACATCTAAATTGGGTTTGTATTTTTTTAGGTTGTCACGCTTTTGGTTTTTATATTCATAATGATACAATGCGAGCATTAGGTCGTCCTCAGGATATGTTTTCAGATAAAGCAATTCAATTACAACCAATTTTTGCACAATGGATTCAAAATATTCACTTATTAGCACCAGGAACAACTGCTCCAAATGCTTTAGCCACAACGAGTTATGCTTTTGGTGGTGAAGTAGTAGAGGTAGGTGGTAAAATCGCTATGATGCCTATTAAATTAGGTACTGCAGATTTTATGGTTCATCATATTCATGCTTTCACAATTCATGTAACAGTTTTAATTTTATTAAAAGGTGTGTTATATGCTCGTAGTTCAAAATTAATTCCAGATAAAGCAAATTTAGGTTTCCGTTTCCCTTGTGATGGTCCGGGTCGTGGTGGTACATGTCAAAGCTCTAGTTGGGATCATGTATTTTTAGGTTTATTCTGGATGTATAATTCAATTTCAGTTGTAATTTTCCACTTTAGTTGGAAAATGCAATCAGATGTTTGGGGAACTATTTCACCAGATGGTACTATTTCGCATATTACCGGTGGTAATTTTGCTAAAGGTGCTATTACTATTAATGGTTGGTTACGTGATTTTTTATGGTCACAAGCTTCACAAGTAATACAATCATATGGCTCTGCTTCATCAGCTTATGGTTTAATATTTTTAGGTGCTCACTTTATTTGGGCATTTAGTTTAATGTTTTTATTTAGTGGCCGTGGCTATTGGCAAGAATTAATTGAATCGATTGTTTGGGCACACAACAAATTAAACTTTGCTCCAGCAATTCAACCTCGAGCTTTAAGTATTACACAAGGTCGAGCTGTAGGTTTAGCTCATTATCTATTAGGTGGGATTGGTACAACTTGGTCATTTTTCTTAGCACGTGCTATTTCTATTAGTTAAAATATAAAATTAAATCTTATGTATTTTTATTCACAACTAAATTTTATATAAAAAGGTATCGAACAATTATGGCAACTAAATTTCCAAAGTTTAGTCAAGCCCTTGCTCAAGATCCAGCAACTAGAAGAATTTGGTATGGTATTGCTACCGCTCATGATTTAGAAGCTCATGATGGTATGACCGAAGAGAATTTATATCAGAAAATTTTTGCTTCACATTTCGGTCATCTGGCGATTATCTTCTTATGGACTTCAGGAAATCTATTCCATGTTGCTTGGCAAGGGAATTTTGAAAAATGGGTTACGAATCCATTAAAAGTCAAACCAATCGCTCACGCTATTTGGGATCCACATTTTGGTGAATCTGCTTTAAAAGCGTTTAGTAAAGGTAATACATACCCTGTTAATATAGCTTATTCTGGTGTGTATCAATGGTGGTATACTATTGGATTTAGAACAAATCAAGAGTTATTTCTAGGAGCAATAGGCTTATTATTATTATCTTCTATTCTTTTATTTGCAGGTTGGTTACATTTACAACCAAAATTCCGTCCAAGTTTATCATGGTTTAAAAATAATGAATCACGTTTAAATCATCATTTATCAGGTTTATTAGGTGTAAGTTCTTTAGCGTGGACGGGTCATATTGTTCATGTTGCAATTCCTGTTTCACGAGGTATACATATTGGGTGGGATAATTTTTTAACGACTCCTCCACATCCAGCCGGATTAACACCATTTTTCACAGGAAATTGGACAGTCTATGCTGAAAATCCAGATAGTGCAACGCATGTATATGGAACATCACAAGGTGCTGGAACAGCTATTTTGACATTTTTGGGTGGTTTTCATCCACAAACACAATCTTTATGGTTAAGTGATATTGCTCATCATCAATTAGCTATTGCAGTCGTATTTATTATTGCTGGACATATGTATCGAACAAATTTTGGTATTGGGCATAATATGAAAGAAATATTAGATGCTCATCGTCCTCCTGGAGGTCGCTTAGGTGCAGGCCATATTGGGTTATTTGAAACGATTACGAATTCATTGCATATGCAATTAGGCCTGGCATTAGCATCTCTAGGAGTTGCAACTTCTTTGACAGCTCAGCATATGTACGCTTTAACACCATATGCTTTTTTATCAAAAGATTTTACAACAGAAGCAGCTTTATATACACATCATCAATATATTGCTGGGTTTTTAATGGTGGGTGCATTTGCACACGGAGCGATCTTTTTTGTTCGTGATTATGATCCAGAATTAAATAAAAATAATGTATTAGCTCGTATGTTAGAACATAAAGAAGCGATTATCTCACATTTAAGTTGGGTGTCTTTATTTTTAGGTTTTCATACATTAGGTTTATATATTCATAATGATACGGTAGTTGCTTTTGGTCAACCTGAAAAACAAATTCTTTTTGAACCAGTCTTTGCAGAATATATTCAAGCAGCATCAGGTAAAGCTGTCTATGAATTTAATGTTTTATTATCCTCTTCAACTAGTCCTGCGACAGTTGCAGGTAATCAACTTTGGTTACCAGGTTGGCTAGAAGCCATAAATAATAATAAAAATGATTTATTCTTAAAAATTGGTCCTGGTGATTTCTTAGTTCATCACGCTATCGCTCTAGGATTACATACAACTACTTTAATTCTAGTAAAAGGAGCATTAGATGCTCGTGGTTCAAAATTAATGCCAGATAAAAAAGACTTTGGTTATAGTTTTCCATGTGATGGGCCTGGTCGTGGTGGTACATGTGACATTTCAGCTTGGGATGCTTTTTATCTAGCTATGTTTTGGATGTTAAATACGATAGGTTGGGTAACATTCTATTGGCATTGGAAACATATGGCGATTTGGGGTGGTAATCCTGGCCAATTTGATGAATCGTCAAATTATATTATGGGTTGGTTACGTGATTACTTATGGTTAAACTCATCACCATTAATTAATGGCTATAATCCATTTGGTATGAATAATTTATCTGTGTGGGCTTGGATGTTTTTATTTGGACATTTAATTTGGGCAACAGGTTTTATGTTCTTAATTTCTTGGCGTGGTTATTGGCAAGAATTAATTGAAACATTAGTTTGGGCACATGAACGAACTCCACTTGCAAATTTAATTCGTTGGCGAGATAAACCGGTTGCACTTTCAATTGTACAAGCTCGTTTAGTAGGTTTAGTGCATTTTGCTGTTGGCTACATTCTAACGTACGCAGCTTTTCTGATTGCTTCAACTTCGGGTAAGTTTGCATAAAAAATATTTATTACAAGTTAAATTAACTTGTAATAAATATTTTTAGTTATCGTTTGTCAGACTTAATCGACCAAATTAATAGTTAAAAGTTTATGCAGTTAAATCAAAATCTTATGTATGAGGCCAATGCTGATGATTGGTGGGAAAATGTATCTATTTACTGGCGAGGTTCTTACACTTTAGGAGATTATGATCAAGAAATTATTTTTAAAAGGTTAAAAAGCAAGTTTGTTAGAGTTCTCAATATAAATGAAGAAGTAATTAAGGAAAATTTAAATCTTCAAATTCAGTTAAGTCTCGATCCTTTAGAAATAACCTTTTTAATAAGTGTTCTTGAATGTGAGTATGGCTTAGAAAGAAGTGAAAAATTAGCTTGTCAAATTGATACAATTGCTGATATCTTAGTTTATTGTGAACAAACGTGGCCTTCTAAAAGTGAAGAATCATGGTTTCCCGATCCATTTTTGCCAGAGCCTGAGCCTAAAACACGATTTAGAAGAGTTTTAAAATATCTAAACCGATTGCAAGCTATTAAGGAAATGACAACTTTTTTACGTAATCTTTTCAAGACGAGTGATAATCCACTCCGAAAATATATTATCCAAGGTCGGAGAAGATGGGTTGAAATAGAAAAAAAAGGTATTCATCCTAGTGATGAAATTTTAGATACAAAATGGGATAATTGGGAGTTATGGACCAAACAAGATTGGATTGATTGGTACGGAGTAAAGTGGAAATATCATGTTAAAAACTAAAAAAGAATAATTAAAACTTGTGTAATTAATGAAAATTTAGTAAAGTTAGAAACTAAATAGCTTATTAATTACATTAAGTTTGTTAATTCGGGATATAGCTCAGCTTGGTAGAGCACCTGCTTTGGGAGCAGGGGGTCGTAGGTTCAAATCCTACTATCCCGATTAAAAAATTTTTAAATTCTTCTTTTGTTCAATTACTAATTTAATTTACACACTATTATCTCACATTATTTTTCTTATTTCATTAAATTATTATAGTAACATCATAATATTAACTATTAACTTAAACATTTTCATATTCTAATGAGTTTAGACGAAAAGTTTACTCCATTCCGAACTATCATTTACAATATGGTAGAAAATTTTTTTCAATTAGTCGCAGGATTTTTTGGTTACCCTGAAAATTCAGGGATGTCAACTGTTTATGACATGCCTAACGAACTTTATACTCGAGAACAAGTTCAAACTAGTCTTCCAAAGCATGAAACATTTTTCCCGCCACTTCAAGAACCTCAATCATGGTTTGAATTGATATTTGGACCTGCACCTAAAATTGATACAGTTATAAGATATATATATGAAAGTAAAGAAGAAGGCTTTTATAATTTTTATATAGAAAACTATAATAATATCTATTTTTTACCTGATTGGCTTTCAGAATTTCTTCAAATTCGATTAAATCAATGTTTAGATATAAGTCTTTTAGAAACCCTTCGTGAAGTTTTATTTGTAGGTATACTGATTTACTATCAAATTGTAATACTTAGAATTAGCCTGTCTTGGCTCATTTACATTAATCCTTATACCGTTCCCTGGTGTTATCTTGCAGCTGCTGTAGATTGGACGGAAGAAGTTCTTACAGGATTATTACCATCAGTTGTAGGAGTAAACATTACTGGAACTGTTTTTTTAGGCTTTTTAGGTTCAATTGGTGATAGTTTAAATCATCTTGTCTTTACTATGCCGTTCCTTCCAGGTGAAGGAGAAAGTGTTAAACTATTAGTCGATGGACAAATGAAAAATGTAATTGTCTTTCATTATTTACCGACATTATGGTATAGATACCCAATTCCTAATGAAGTTAGAGAATTTTGGTATAACGAAAGACCAGAGATTTTCAACTATATGGAAAAAGCCTATAAAGATTTAGACCTACAATTATTACCAAATCAAATTATTGAAAAACTGAATCAACAAGTTGAGTTACTTACTCAAAATAGTATAACTAATAATTATTCATCAATAGAAATGATTGGAAATTTAGTCTATTCAGATGAATTAACTAATCAATTTATTTCTATTTTAAATCTTTTTCACTTAAGTTTTTGATCTACCCTTTTTCTTCTCTTCTAAACTATTCTATTTCAATAAATAATCTTAATTATTTTTTAAAGTTTAACAAATTAAGCATAATATAAATTATTATTTATCTCTTTTCTTAGTAATGTATTATTTAACTTTTACAAATTAACTTTTAACAAGGTTAGAACTTAAATAAATTTATGGAAATTTTAAGAGAGTTTGATCCTGGCTCAGGATGAACGCTGGCGGTATGCTTTACACATGCAAGTCGTACGGGAGTTTTTAACTCAAGTGGCGGACGGGTGAGTAACACGTAAGAATTTGCCTTTAGGAGGGGGACAACAACTGGAAACGGTTGCTAATACCCCATATGCTTTTTAGTAAAATGGAATTTTCCGCCTAGAGAGAAGCTTGCGGCTGATTAGCTTGTTGGTAAGGTAATGGCTTACCAAGGCGACGATCAGTATCTGGTTTGAGAGGACGATCAGACACACTGGAACTGAGACACGGTCCAGACTCCTACGGGAGGCAGCAGTGGGGAATTTTCCGCAATGGGCGAAAGCCTGACGGAGCAATACCGCGTGAGGGATGACGGCCTATGGGTTGTAAACCTCTTTTTTCAGGGAGGAATAAAATGACGTGTACCTGAAGAATAAGCATCGGCTAACTCCGTGCCAGCAGCCGCGGTAAGACGGAGGATGCAAGTGTTATCCGGAATCACTGGGCGTAAAGCGTCTGTAGGTTGTCAAATAAGTCAACTGTTAAATCTTGAAGCTCAACTTCAAAATCGCAGTCGAAACTATTAGACTAGAGTATAGTAGGGGTAAAGGGAATTTCCAGTGGAGCGGTGAAATGCGTAGAGATTGGAAAGAACACCGATGGCGAAGGCACTTTACTGGGCTATTACTGACACTCAGAGACGAAAGCTAGGGTAGCAAATGGGATTAGATACCCCAGTAGTCCTAGCCGTAAACAATGGATACTAGATGTTGAACAGATCGACCTGTGCAGTATTAAAGCTAACGCGTTAAGTATCCCGCCTGGGAAGTATGCTCGCAAGGGTGAAACTCAAAGGAATTGACGGGGGCCCGCACAAGCGGTGGAGCATGTGGTTTAATTCGATGCAACGCGAAGAACCTTACCAGGGTTTGACATGATACGAATTTCTTTGAAAGAAGAAAGTGCCGTTTGGAACGTATACACAGGTGGTGCATGGCTGTCGTCAGCTCGTGTCGTGAGATGTTGGGTTAAGTCCCGCAACGAGCGCAACCCTTATTTTTAGTTGCCTTTTGGAACTCTAGAAAGACTGCCGGTCATAAACCGGAGGAAGGCGGGGATGACGTCAAGTCAGCATGCCCCTTACACCCTGGGCTACACACGTGCTACAATGGGCGAGACAATGAGATGCAAATCTGCGAAGACTAGCTAATCTATAAACTCGTTCTAAGTTCGGATTGTAGGCTGCAACTCGCCTGCATGAAGTTGGAATCGCTAGTAATCGCTGGTCAGCTACACAGCGGTGAATTCGTTCCCGGGCCTTGTACACACCGCCCGTCACACCATGGAAGCTGGTTATGCCCGAAGTTGTCACTCTAACCTTTTGGAGGAGGATGCCTAAGGTAGAATTAGTGACTGGGGTGAAGTCGTAACAAGGTAACCGTACTGGAAGGTGCGGTTGGATCACCTCCTTTTAAATTAAAGAAAATTTTTAAAATGAATGGTCGATTTTAATAAAATATAGTAAACGGGCTATTAGCTCAGTTGGTTAGAGCGCACCCCTGATAAGGGTGAGGTCTCTGGTTCAAATCCAGAATGGCCCAACGGGGGTATAGCTCAGTTGGTAGAGCACCGTCCTTGCAAGGCGATTGTCAGCGGTTCAAATCCGCTTACCTCCAAAAAAAAATTAAGTATATTTAGTTTTTTTCAAAAAGTAAGATAAAAGAAAGTCTTAAATTCAAGAAACTAAGAGTTTATGGGGGATACCTTGGCATTCAGAAGCGATGAAGGACGCGGTTACCGGCGAAATGCTTCGGGGAGCTGGAAACAAGCTGTGATCCGGAGGTCTCCGAATGAGGAAACTTTGAATACTACTTATTGAATACATAAATAGGAAAGAGCGAACCTAGGGAACTGAAACATCTTAGTACCTAGAGGAAAAGAAAGTAAAAACGATTCCCTTAGTAGCGGCGAGCGAAATGGGAACAGCCTAAACTTATTAACTTAAGGGTAGCGGGACAATTGAAAATGATTAAATGTGAAAATTAGATGAATAAGTTGGAATACTTAACCAAAGAGAGTGATAGTCTCGTAGTCGAAAATAAAAACAATCAAATTGAATCCCAAGTAGCATGGAGCACGTGAAATTCCGTGTGAATCTGCGAGGACCACCTCGTAAGGCTAAATATTCCTGAATGACCGATAGTGAAACAGTACCGTGAGGGAAAGGTGAAAAGAACCCCGGGAGGGGAGTGAAAAGAACATGAAACCATAAACTTACAACCAGTAGGAGGACGACTAAAACGTCTGACTGCGTGCCTGTTGAAGAATGAGCCGGCGACTTATAAGTAGTGGCAGGTTAAGGCAGAGAATGCCGGAGCCATAGTGAAAGCGAGCCTGAATAGGGCATATGTCACTGGTTATAGACCCGAACCCGGATGATCTAACCATGGTCAGGTTGAAGCTTAGGTAATACTAAGTGGAGGACCGAACCGACTGATGTTGAAAAATCAGCGGATGAATTGTGGTTAGGGGTGAAATGCCAATCGAATTCGGAGCTAGCTGGTTCTCCCCGAAATGCGTTTTGGCGCAGCGATAAATGTTATAACTTAGGGGTAAAGCACTGTTACGTATGCGGGCTGGTAATTCGGTACCAAATCGTTGCAAACTAAGAATACTAAGTGTACAGTTTATCAGTGAGACTGTGGGGGATAAGCTCCATTGTCAAGAGGGAAACAGCCCAGAGCACCAGTTAAGGCCCCAAAATAATTGCTAAGTGGTAAAGGAGGTGGGAGTGCATAAACAATCAGGAGGTTTGCCTAGAAGCAGCAATCCTTTAAAGAGTGCGTAATAGCTCACTGATCGAGTAAACCTGCGCCGAAAATGTATGGGACTAAGTAATTTGCCGAAACTGTGCGATATATTTTTAATATATCGGTAGGGGAGCGTTCTGTTGTAGATTGAAGTATTAGCGGAAGCGGATATGGACGAAGCAGAAGTGAGAATGTCGGCTTGAGTAACGAAAATATAGGTGAGAATCCTATACCCCGAAAACCCAAGGTTTCCTCCGGAAGGCTCGTCCGCGGAGGGTAAGTCAGGACCTAAGGCGAGGCTGAAAAGCGTAGTCGATGGACAACGGGTTAATATTCCCGTACCATTATTTATTGATAACGAGGGACGGAGAAGGCTAAACTGGCCGGATATTGGTTTACCGGTTTAAACGTTCGAGATGCTGAGAAACGGCGAAAACGTTTTGAGTTGAGGCGTGAATACGAGATGCTAAGGCGTCGAAGCAGTATATGTCAGACTTCCAAGAAAAGCTCGCAATGTCGTAGATAAATAATGCCTGTACCATAACCGACACAGGTGGGTAGGTAGAGTATACTAAGGGGCGCGAGATAACTCTCTCTAAGGAACTCGGCAAAATGACTCCGTAACTTCGGGAGAAGGAGTGCCTTATTTATAAGGTTGCAACAACAAGATCCAAGCAACTGTTTACCAAAAACACAGGTCTCCGCTAAGTCGTAAGACGATGTATGGGGGCTGACGCCTGCCCAGTGCCAGAAGGTTAAAGAAGTTGGTTAGCATTAGCGAAGCTGATGACTGAAGCCCTGGTGAACGGCGGCCGTAACTATAACGGTCCTAAGGTAGCGAAATTCCTTGTCGGGTAAGTTCCGACCCGCACGAAAGGCGTAATGATTTGGATACTGTCTCGGAGAGGGGCTCGGTGAAATAGACTTGTCTGTGAAGATGCGGACTACCTGCACCAGGACAGAAAGACCCTATGAAGCTTTACTGTAACCTGAAATTGAAATTGGACTTTATTTGCGCAGTATAGGTGGGAGGCATTGAAAATATTCTTGCGGGAATATTCGAGCCATCAGTGAGATACCACTCTTGTAATGTTAGATTTCTAACTTTGAATCATTATCTGGTCAAAGAACAGTTTCAGGCGGGCAGTTTGACTGGGGCGGTCGCCTCCTAAATGGTAACGGAGGCGTACAAAGGTTTCCTCTGAACGTGTAGAAATCGTATCTAGAGTGTAAAGGCATAAGGAAGCTTGACTGTGAGACTTACAAGTCGAGCAGGGACGAAAGTCGGTCTTAGTGATCTGACGGTACTGAGTGGAAAGGCCGTCACTCAACGGATAAAAGTTACTCTAGGGATAACAGGCTGATCTCCCCCAAGAGTTCACATCGACGGGGAGGTTTGGCACCTCGATGTCGGCTCATCGCATCCTGGGGCGGTAGTACGTCCCAAGGGTTGGGCTGTTCGCCCATGAAAGCGGTACGCGAGCTGGGTTCAGAACGTCGTGAGACAGTTCGGTCCATATCCGGTGT
>Ga0222706_1000188_pt1 | contig 14352 bp, 10 predicted proteins | sample AntAcemetage1572_FD_179829 | JGI IMG/M metagenome (GOLD analysis project Ga0222706, IMG submission 179829) | Saline water microbial communities from Ace Lake, Antarctica - #1572 | ecosystem: Environmental > Aquatic > Non-marine Saline and Alkaline > Saline | place: Antarctica: Ace Lake...
CAGCTCAAAACCCAGGGTTCAATAACGCCAATATGCGGATCGTGCTTCGACATGCTCTGGATAAGAACTTCTCAGGTGCTACTAATCCAAACTTTGAGAATTTTATTCAGGCTGGTGGCGAGACTGATTTGGATATTACTTTCCCTCTAATTCTGAATTGATATAAAATTCAAATCCACAAAAAAGGCAACTAATTGGTTGCCTTTTACTTTTTGTGCTCAAGTCGTATTAGAATGAATTTCCACAGACAGCGATTTTAGAACGATCAAAATTTGATGACCGAATAGAATTATTACCTACATGTCCTGAAACCAAAATAACCTTATAATCAGGTCCATCGCTTGCCAAATGGACTTTTATATGACCTTGGAAAATTTCAAAAGATTCGAAATTCAGTTTAGTACCATCTGTCAATTCTTTGATTATTGTTGTGCTTTTGAGAGTTGCGCTGTTTACAGGATTTAGCATTGCTGCGATCACTACATTAGGTTCCTCAATACCTCCGAAGTGTAGATGGGCAGGATAATTGGTAATTGCATCACCTGTTGGACCAGTGAGCGTGATCGTAAACTCCAATCCTCCAGCTACCAACTCTTTCACTTCAACTGAGCCGGAAAAATCAAAATCGCTGGATTTAAAGAGCTCATAGTTTTTCTGATTTCCGGTGTAAATAGCCGGTTCTGTTTCGGAGCAAGCCACCAAGGTGATTGCTAAAAAGAGGACAAAGAGTAACTTTCTCATAGTTTACAAGTTTGATTTGTGAACGGAATGAATACACATGCAGTTTAAATTTATCCTAATAGTATTTCAAATTTTTGGTAATACAAGCGACATTAGGCACCACAAGGCTAGATAGCTTACCAAAATGAAGCATTTTTCGATATTAATTACCAGACTGGATCAAAGCAACAAGACGAATGACAAACTTGAGGCTTTGGTTGATTTTTTTGAATCGGCTTCAGAAGCCGACAGGGTCTGGGCGATCGCTTTATTTACCCATCGGAGGCCTAAAAGACAAATAACCACTCGACAACTCCGAGAATGGAGTCTGGAATTATCAGCCATTCCCGAGTGGCTTTTTGAGGAGTCTTATCATGCGGTAGGAGATCTTGCTGAAACAATCGCATTACTGCTTCCCCACCCAAAATCAAATGAGGATGTCGATCTAAGTGTTTGGATAAATAAATTAATAGCACTTAAAGGACTTTCTGACGAAGAAAAGAAGATTATGATTCAAGATTCTTGGAATAAATTGACCAAGGATGAGTGCTTTATTTTTAATAAAATAATCACGGGCGGTTTTCGAATTGGGGTGAGTCAAAACTTGATTTCCCAAGCCTTGGCGAATTTCCTGAAAAAGGAAAAATCTTTTATCGCTCATGCACTTATGGGTAACTGGAATCCGGGTACAATTAGTTTTGAAGAAATGTTTTTATCCCCAGACTCTGGAGAAGACAGTTCCAAGCCTTATCCATTTTTCCTGGCACATCCTTTAGAGAAAACAGCTGCCGACTTGGGAGATCCGGAAGATTGGCAGGTGGAATGGAAATGGGATGGCATTCGAGGACAATTGATTCGTCGCGCAGGCGAGACTTTTGTCTGGAGTAGAGGGGAAGAACTGGTTTCTGATAAATTTCCAGAGTTCCTCACTTTAGGTGAGAACCTTCCCGAAGGGACTGTTTTGGATGGGGAAATTCTTTGTTTTCAAGACGGCTCTCCCCTCCCATTTAATTTGCTTCAGACTCGAATCGGGAGGAAAAATCTCAGTAAAAAGATTCTAGAGACCGCTCCCGTCAGTATGTTGGTCTATGATCTTTTAGAATATGAGGGAAAAGATATTCGAGAGCTGCCACTTGCTGCAAGAAGAAAGCTTTTGGAAGAGCTGTATCAGAAAATCGACCATCCAACTATTCAGATTTCAAATCCAATTCAAGCTCAGACTTGGGAAGATTTTGAAGTAATTCGAACCGAATCACGCGCTCACTTTGCCGAAGGCTTTATGCTCAAACGAAAAGACTCCAGCTACGAAACAGGCCGCAAGCGTGGAAGTTGGTGGAAATGGAAAATAGAACCACTTACCATTGATGGAGTGATGCTCTATGCTCAGAAAGGTCATGGCCGAAGGTCAGATCTATACAGCGATTACACCTTTGCAGTTTGGGATGGAGATCTATTAGTTCCATTTGCAAAAGCCTATTCCGGATTGACCGATGCCGAGATGCAGCAAGTAGATGCTTTTGTGAAAAAGAATACCAAGGAGCGCTTTGGCCCGGTTCGGACGGTTAAGCCCGAACTGGTATTTGAAATTGCTTTCGAAGGAATCCAAGACAGTCCACGTCATAAAAGTGGGATTGCGTTAAGATTTCCACGAATTTCACGCTGGAGAAAAGATAAACCCAAGGAAGAGGCAAATACTTTAACCGATTTGAAAGACCTATTAAAACTGTATGGCGGATAGATTGGCAATTGGAAAGGCCTATTTCAAGGAAAAAGGCTGGAAACCTTTTCCTTTTCAGCTCGAAACTTGGAACGATTACCTCGATGGAAAATCAGGTCTTTTGAATGCGCCTACCGGTTCTGGGAAGACCTTTGCACTTTGGTTTCCAGTGCTGATGGAATACATTCTCAAAAATCCTGATACTTGGAGGCGTCCAAAATCGAATGGGATTCAAATTATTTGGGTGACGCCATTACGCGCACTCGCTCAGGATATTCAGCTTGCCATGCAAGAAGTCTGTCAAGTGATTGGTATTCCCTGGCAAGTAGCGGTTCGGAATGGAGATACAGATGCAAAAACCCGCGCTGCATTGAAGCGAAGACCTCCCGAATGTCTGATCACCACGCCGGAGACGCTTCATATTTTAATTTCCCAAAAAGACCATACCAAACTATTCGAGAATCTGCAGGTAGTGATCGTAGATGAATGGCATGAGCTTGTCGGCAACAAACGTGGGGTGCAAGTCCAACTTGCTTTAGAATACATCCAAAGCATTTGCCCTAGCAACTTTCGCAGGTGGGCGGTCTCTGCGACATTGGGAAATATCGCCGAAGCAGCCAAAACCCTTTTGGGAAACGACTTACCCGTACATATCGTCAAAGCAGAAATCGAGAAGGAAATCATACTTCATTCAGTTTTTCCTGAAGAAATCGAGAAATATCCTTGGGCAGGGCACTTGGGAATCCGAATGCTGAATCTAGTCACACCAATTATTGAAGCCGGCAAAACTGTCCTACTTTTCACCAACACCCGTTCTCAAACAGAGATTTGGTATCAAAAAATCTTGGAGGCAAGACCAGACTGGGCGGGTTGGATGGCCATGCATCATGGCTCACTGGATATTACGGTGCGGTCTTGGGTCGAACGATCTCTGCATGAAGGAAAGCTCAAACTGGTAGTCTGTACCTCCAGCTTAGATCTTGGAGTAGATTTCAGGCCAGTAGATCGAGTCGTTCAGATCGGAAGTCCGAAAGGGGTTTCACGATTTATCCAGCGCGCCGGTCGAGCTGGACATCAGCCAGGATTACCATCTGAGATATTCTTTGTTCCTACAAATGCCTTGGAGTTGATCGAAGCTGCAGCCTTGCGAGATGCCATCGAAAAGAAAGAAATGGAATCCCAATTTCCTCCTGTGCTGACTTACGATGTACTGATTCAATTTTTGGTCACCTTGGCTGTTGGCGTCGGTTTTGATCGGGATCAGGCGTATCAAGTAGCGAAGCGAACACGAACTTTTTCCCAACTCAGCGAAGAAGAAATGGATTGGATGATTGACTTTATCACCAAAGGTGGAAACTCACTGGGGAGCTACGAGGACTTTCTGAAGGTCAGCTTACAAGAAGATGGGCTATTCCGAGTGACCAATAAACGCATTGCAATGAAGCATCGCTTGTCTATGGGGACGATTGTCTCTGACGTGATGCTCAAAGTGCGCTTCAAAAATGGCGCATACCTGGGAACAGTCGAAGAGTACTTTATCTCGAAAATGAAAATTGGAGATCGGTTCTTTTTTGCTGGGAGAAATTTAGAATTGGTTCTGATCAAGGAAATGAGTGCGTACGTCAAAGTCTCTGAAAAGAAAGCAAAGAATGTAGTCAGCTGGTTGGGTGCCCGAATGTCGCTATCCTCTAAACTCGCAGAGAAAATCCGAGAACTTTTGGAGGATTACAATAAAGGAATTGTTGCCTCAGAAGAGATTAGACGTGTTTTACCCATTTTAGACCTTCAGGCTAGGTTATCGATCGTACCAAATCGAGACACATTTTTGATTGAGTCTCATCGCACTTCAGAGGGATATCATATTTTCTTTTATCCATTTGAGGGGTTTATGATACATGAATTGATGAGTGCATTGATCGCCTATCGGATTAGCGTCAGCTATCCTGCATCCTTGAATATGGCGATGAATGATTACGGTTTTGAAATCCTTTCGGATAGTCCTATTCCAATCGAGGAATTACTCGAGGAGGATCTCTTTTCGATGAAAAACTTAAAAGAAGATTTGCTACACTGCGTGAATGAAAGTGAGATGACTCGCCGAAAATTCAGGGAGATTGCGAGTATCTCCGGCTTGGTCTTTCAGGGCTATCCGGGAAAACCCACCACTTTCAAGCACATCCAAGCCAACTCAAGCCTGCTCTACCAAGTTTTTAATACGTATGATCCCGACAGTCTTTTGCTCAAGCAAGCACATCAGGAAGCTTTAAACAGCCAAATGGGGCAGGATAAATTTATTCTGGCCATGGAAAAACTGAACAAGCAAAAAATAGTGATCAAACATCCAGTTCAGTTTACCCCGTTTTCCTTCCCGATAATGGTCGATCGATTGAACCGAGCGTCCATCTCATCCGAAAGTATCGAAGATCGAGTAGCTAAAATCCAGGCTCAATTTTCTGTGCTGGATTGACAGAATGAATGGTTCATGATCCAAATAGCTTCGTATTTTTATTGCTTATTGAGGCTAAGGATCGAAGGTAAGTGAAAGCGGGTAAACAGGTCATCTACTGATATGAGTCAATCCCACGCGACCAATTATCAGCTAAGCGACATCTATCTACTTTTCAACTATATTTTTTCTAAAATAAACTGATAATCATTTACTTAAAATTAAGATTGAAAAGTAAGTTTTGGCTTCAATTATTCAAATTTACCTCCGAAATGAAATTAATCTCCTAAACAACAAAATCAAGCGTATCCCTCCGAGCAAGTACATATTTTGTAAGCTAATTTGATCCTCTAGGTTTGCGTTATAAACAAACCTGGGTCTATCATAACCCCACGGACAGGACGGTCTTGTTTGACTATCAAAAGGGCCGTGAACAAGCAGCTCCAAAAAAAATAGTGCAAGGATTCAAAGGCTATCTACAGAGTGATGGCTATGTCTCGTACGAATACATCACATAAGTGGAGAGCTTAAAATTCACAGCTTTCTAAATCAAAAACTTTGCTGAACCAAGGTATGCTGTACTCCTGTTTTTTATTCTTTTTGATACGAAACAACCACAAGAAAACTTGCACCGACGGAACGCCCATTATGCTCAATTTTTTTCCATTCTGCTTGACTCGTTGCCTTTAAATAACTAGGGGCATTGTTAAAGTCAAAGCTAAAGTACAAGCCCTGAAAACCCATGTCTTGTATATACTCAAGAGAAACCAGAAAATCGCCTTGTAACGCAATGTTATGCTCCGCTAGGTCAACCGTCCACAAGCCAACCTTTATATCAGTCTCTATATAAACAGGCTTATTCAGTAACGACTCACCCGGACTTCCATCTTTAAAAGAATATACGTTTAATCTTAAACGAATCTTACCATAGTCATTTTTAGCAATATAAAAGCTTGCTTTTTCGAGATAGGCAGGCTTACTACCCAATTGAATGAGGGTGCCAAGTTCCGCACCGAGCTGGTCACGTCCTATGCCAACCTTTTTCCGCTTACTCTGAACTTGATTGCCTAATTTCTCAAACTTATATCTCTTTGAACTTACCATTACCTCTTGCATCTGATAGGTATGCTGCTTTAATCTGAATTGAAAAAATTCTTGACGGTTCATCTGTTGAATGGGAATTTTAACAGACTCATAACCAATCAACGAGAGTACAAGGCTATCGCTCTCCGTTTCATTTGGCAGTGTAAGTTCGAAAGTTCCAATGGTATCAGTTACAGTTCCTCTATTCTTCCCGGGTATGCCTACATTTACATATGATAAGGGCTGACCTGTTTCGTAATCGGTAACTTTGCCTTTAATAGTTTGAGAATAGGAAGAGGCAATACATCCAAAAATATTTACTAAAGCCAATAAAAGACTAAACTTATTTTTCATTCCGAATATTTATATAATAACTACTTATTTTCTTTTAGAAATCAGATACACGAGTCTTAAACGATCTTCAATGTTAAACTTCGCACTTGGGCAAGCTCTCATATCTTCATGCCACGACTTAGGACACGCGCCTCAAATCGCCATTGATCTGCAAGTATAAAAACTAGATTTGGCTTTTGCTCATCAGCTATCTTGACTGGATTCTTGGCTCCAGAGCAGGTAAGGCAAAAAAAGACGAGCGCAACCTTTATAATATTATTCATTTTCAATCGAATAGTAAGACATCTTGTACTAGTTCGATCGAAAAACGAGGAAGATCATACTACCCTGTCCTGCGCCTGCTGCAATAATAAGGATTGAAGTTTAATTAGCTCTCCAAAAGAATGGCGTGAAAAGAATTAGAATCGTAAATAATTCCAATCTACCTAGAAGCATAATGAAGGAAAGGAAGATCTTGGCTGCTGGGGAAAAGAAAGCAAAGTTATTTACCGGTCCCACTAATCCGATTCCTGGACCCACATTACCAAGCGAAGTAGCCACAGCCCCAAAAGAGGTTAACAAATCATAACCCATGAGCGAAAGCATCCCCGATCCAAGCACAAATATGAGGAGGTAGATCAACAGGAAATTCATGATGTGAGTAATAATTCTACCGGTAACACGATCTCCATTGATCATCAATGGTACAATCGCTCGAGGGTGAACTAGCCGCTTAAACTCCAACCAAGAATTTTTGATGAAAGTTAAATGTCTCACAAATTTGATTCCTCCAGCGGTGGAGCCCGCAGATCCACCTATAAACAATAGCATGAAGAAGAAGAAAGTAACTCCTTCATTGTAAGATGTATAGTCATCTGTAACAAATCCCGTTGTGGTCACTAATGAAACTACCTGAAATAACGAATTTCGGAATGCCAATTCACTGGAAACACCACCTTTGGCGAATATTGGGAAGTATAGTATCAATGCGATTGCTATGAGGGAAAAAGTGTAAGTCTTAAACTCATCACTTTTTAAAACACGGTTGAATTTGCCTACTAAACCAAAATAAATCACAGTAAAATTGGTTCCCGCCAAAAACATAAAAAAGATAGCTGTGTATTGGATAAAGGCTGAATCATAATAAGCCATGCTACTGTTTTTGGTGGAGAAACCGCCAGTTGCCAAGGTGGTCAGCGCATGATTGATCGCATCAAAAAAGGTCATTCCCCCTGCCCAAAAGAGAAGCATCGCAACAGTAGTCAAGCCTACATACACATACCACAGCCGCTTTGCAGTTTCTGAGATACGTGGATGAACTTTATCAGAAGTGGGTCCAGGCGATTCTGCTACGAAGAGCTCAATTCCACCGATTCCCAAAAGCGGAAAAATAGCTACTGTAAGTACAATTATCCCTAATCCTCCAATCCATTGCGTCATGCTTCGCCAGAACAGCAATCCCTTTGGCATAGCTTCAATATCAGTCAAAATAGAAGCCCCGGTAGTAGTAAGACCGGACATGGTCTCAAAAAGTGCATCCGAAAAGCCGGTTATCTCCTTACTCAGAATATAAGGAAGCATACCCACTCCAGCCATTACCAGCCAGCTGATAGCTACGATTAAATAACCTTCGCGCTTCCTGATATTTTGATCTTGTTTGGAAAAAGACATAAACAAGCTAATCCCTACAATAATGGCAAAAACTGCCGAGGTCAAAACTGGCCAAGGGTCTTCGTCGAAATAAATCGAAAAGGCAATTCCAGGCAGCATCAAGAGTCCTATTAGCACTAAGAGCGCCCCCATGATTCTTGCGATCGCTTTGAAATGGATCATACTTTAGTGAAATATTTTTTCCAATGCATACTTTGCCTCTGGAAGTGCAAATACTATGGCTTTATCATCCATAGCAAGCTGGAAATTCCCATCTGGAATCAGAACTTCCTCTCCTCGAATCACTCCTGCTATAATTGCTGAGTCAGGGAAACGAAGATCCTTTAATTGATTTTTAATCACACGATTATTCTTGCAAATAGAGTACTGGATAAATTCAGCATCAACTCCATAGATTCCAGATACTGCCTCTACACTTCCCTTTTTCAAATAACGGGAGATTTCATTTGCAGCTACCAGCTTTTTGTTGATTAAGGAATCCACTCCAATACTATGTGAAATATGGATGTACTCACGTGTGTCTACGTGCGCAATCGTCTTATATACGCCATGATTTTTGGCCGAAAGACTGGTGATAATATTCGTTTCGGAAGATTCAGTCAATGCAATAAATGCATCCATTTGCTCTAGGCCCTCTTCGATAAGTAATTCAATATTTTTAAAGTCGCCGTTGATGACCAAACTGTTTTTCAGGTTTTCCGCAAGCCATTTGCATTGCTCCTTGTCTTTATTGACCAAAGTCACTCTATATTTATCCTCCAATCTAAGTGCAGTGGATAAGGCCATATCACCGCCGCCAATGATCATGATGTTCTTGATCGTTACTTTCTCTTGACCTAGCAACTCAAGAATATTCTCAGTATTTTTCTTAATGGATACAAAAAAAACATGGTCCATATTTCGGACGATGGTATTACCTCTTGGGATAATTGTTTTTTGATCTCTAAGGATCGCAATAATTCGGATATCATCAAAGATAGGATTGGATTTGGTATCCATAATCCGCTGGTTAACAAGAGGATTAGACTTATCTAGCGTAACGCCTACTATATTCAGTTTTCCACCACCAAAATCGAAAATCTCATTGAAACTTGAGTTCTCGATCATATTAAAAATTTCCCTACTGCAAAGCATGGTAGGGGAAATCAAATTATCGATTCCCAGATTGTTGAAGTAAGTTAAATTTTCGGGGTCAAGGTAAGAGTGATTTCTTACGCGAGCCATTACACGTTTGGCTCCAAGCTGCTTTGCAAGAAGCGCAGTAACAATATTAGTTTTCTCCGAAGTAGTCACTGCCAGAACCATACTTGCATTATCAACACTGGCACGCTGCAAGACTTCGAATGAAGTTGCATCCCCTTGCACTGTCAATACGTCAAGCTTGGAAGAGACATAGTCTAGGACTTCGCGATCATTATCGATCAGAATGATATCCTTATTATCGTAACTTAATTGAGTTGCGAGATGGTAACCCATATCCCCCGCTCCTGCAATCACAATTTTCATCCCCATAAGGTAATTCAGGTGATTTAATAAGGCACAAAAATAATAGCTTTCCTGATGGTAATCAGTTTATAAGCGAATTCTTTTAGTTTTTGAATAAAAATCCGGTAAAAAGAATTTCCAACCCTTCTTATAAATAACCAACCTGCGTGTTAATCCAGTAATTCGGTACTCTTTGTATTTGGCATCTCCTCCACATCTTTCAATTTCCGCTGAATAGCACGCGTTCTAGCCCCTACCAATTTATCAAGCTCTGAATTGGCTTCGCCCAATTTTTTCTGAGTTCGCTCGATCAGCATCCCAAACTTTCCAAATTCAGTCTTAACCGCACCCAAAATCTGCCATACTTCTGAACTGCGTTTTTGGATAGCCAATGTTCTGAAACCCATTTGAAGACTGTTTAAGATTGCGGATAAAGTCGTAGGTCCTGTAATGATAACTTTATAATTCACCTGAATTTCCTGTGAGAAACCTGGCTCTCGTAGAATCTCCGCATATAAACTTTCCACCGGGAGGAAAAGTATGGCAAAGTCAGTCGTGTATGGCGGATTAATATATTTACTCTGGATATCGGACGCAGCTTTTCTAACTGCTTTAAACAGTTCTTGGCGACTGGCATCTATAGCTTGCTTATTGGCTAATTCATACGCATCAACTAGCCTCAAGTACGATTCCTGAGGGAATTTAGAATCGATCGGTAAGAGAATTTCTTCCTGCTGACCGGGCATTTTAATCGCAAATTCCACTCGCTCCCGAGTTTCATTTCCTACCAGTACGTTCAGCACATATTGATCCGGGCTTAATAAACTTTCTAGAATTGCCTGTAATTGGTATTCTCCCAAAATTCCCCTACTCTTTACATTGGTGAGCACACGCTTAAGATCCCCCACTCCTTTTGCAAGATTTTGCATTTCGCCAAGACCTTTTTGAACTGCCTGGAGCTGGTTACTGACCATTTCAAAGGATTGGCCTAATCTGGCCTCTAATGTTTTCTGAAGTTTCTCGTCAACGGTTTCTCGGATTTTTTCCAGACGAAGCTCAGTAGACTTCAACAGCTCATCTTGTCTGCGATTCAGATCTGAGAATTTCTCTCGCTGTAGATTGTTGAAATCTTGCACATTTTGCCTAAAAATCTCTCCAAAGGATTTTAAAGCTTCATTCTGATCTCTAGAATTTGCTCGGAGCGAATTGAAAACCAGTTGAAATTGATTGGTAAGATTTTCATTGGATTCCTTTCGTGCTTGCCCTAGAGCAAGGTTTAAAGCATTGCTGAGTTGGAGAATCTCTTGCCGTAGATTTTCTTTTTGAGAAGTCTTACTTCTGGTAAAAAGAACCAATACAGCAACCAATAGCTGTAATATAATAACTAGGTAAATAAGCTGTTCAATCTGCATAGCTGACATAATTCGGAGTTCGAGGGTAATCCTTCCGAATCTCTATACCCAAAAATGAAAGATAAGCACTGACAGACTCCGTCGGAATTTCTTCCATTGGAACATGCCCTGTATTCGAGAAAACAATCATTTTTGATCCTTTAATCAATTTTTCAAACAGATGGCCCTGACTTACGGGAATCCAAGTATCATTTTCACCCCAAAGTATCAAGGTGGGCATAGTCAGTCGATCAAAATCCACAGACATATTTTTGGGCATCATCAGCCTATCAATTGTAGCTTTTCGATTTCCCTCCCGTAGCATGAGCTCATAGTATCGATCGAGCGTTTTCTCCGTGATCTTGGATTCATCGGCATAGACCTGTTTAAGGTTCATTGCGAATAGAAATTTAGGCGTACACTTCAGGAAAATTTGTGCGAGTATTGGATTTTCCAATGCTTTAAATACTAAAGCAGTCGTATTAACATTTGAACTGGATTTTTGAGATTCTGGGATACTTTGCTGAGGTCTGGGAATCCCAGAGGCGTCAATTAAATTCAAGCTTAAGACTTTATCAGGAACGGATGAAGCAATTTGCAAAGCTACTCCCCCTCCCATTGAATTGCCGGCGAGGTGGAATTTTTCGATATTCAATTCTTCCATCAAGCGTAAGACCAATTGACTATAATCCTTGGTGCTATAGCGCTTTTTCGGATCGGGCCCTGTGAGACCATGACCTGGCAAGTCAATCGCTATGGTCATAAAATAGGGACTCATTGCCTCTTGCCAAGTTTCCCAAGTATGTAAGGAAGCAAAACTCCCATGAAGTAGCACTATTGGTTCGCCATCTCCTAAAAAACGAACATGAACATTAACACCATCCACTTCAATATAATGTGATTCGGGAGTTTGATATCTTTCTTCGGCTTCTTCTACCGGGATATCACTTCTAAACATCAAAATTAGAAAAAAGACTAGTGAAAGCAGAAGTACTGCCAGTCCTTTGGCCAATCGATTAAGGCATATTATCATATACTAGTATTCAGTTTGTATGTTAAATCTAATTTTAAAAACTTTAAATAATCTGTACTAAATAGCTATTTTGGCAAAAAAACTCTTGAAGCTTAGATCACTATTCGAAAACCTTGGTCCGGGGCCAATTGTTGCAGCAGCTTTTATCGGTCCGGGAACGGTAACCGTTTGTACCCTTGCAGGAGTCAATTTTGGCTTTGGACTGATCTGGGCATTAGTTTTATCTGTTGTTGCAACTGTAGTGTTGCAGGAGATTTCTGGGAGAATTGGATTGGTTACCGGCATGGATCTCGCGCAACTAATTCGAAACCGAAAGCAAAGCCCAATTATTAAAGTAGCTTCGATCGTTTTGGTACTTTTGGCAATTGGCCTAGGAAATGCTGCTTATGAATCTGGAAATATCTCTGGGAGTAATTTGGGACTTCAGATTTTTTGGGAAGCGCCGGTTATTCAACTTGGGAAAATCAATCTCCAAAGCGGAAATTTTCTTCTTGGTATATTCGTCCTGTCATTGCTATGGCTTGGCACTTATAAGGCCTTAGAAAGTATACTTGTTGGCTTGGTTATATTCATGTCAACTGCTTTTATCATTACCGCAATACTCACCAAACCAGACTGGAATCTTGTTTTAAATGGTTTTATCCCTTCATTTGATCCAAATGAGTTGACCACGCTGGTAGCCTTGATAGGAACGACGGTGGTACCATACAATCTTTTTCTATATGCCAGTCTGGCCAAACATCGATGGAGTAGTGCTGATGCCATTCCTTGGATGCGAAAAGACATCGCAATTTCCATCATTTTAGGAGGACTAGTATCCATGGCGATCTTACTTGTAGGAGCTGCCAATACCAGTTCCGAAATCACCAATGCAGTAGATGTATCGAAAGGGCTTGAGCCGATATTTGGGAGCTATGCCAAATACTTGATGGGCTTTGGCTTATTGGCTGCGGGTTTGACTTCTTCGATCACCGCTCCACTTGCGGCAGCTTTGGTGATTTGTGGGGTTTTGAATTGGAGTCAAGAGATTCAATCCCGAGCTATGCGGCTTACGATGGCTGTGATTGTAAGTTTGGGAATACTGTTTTCTTCGCTGGGAATCAAACCGATTGAACTGATAACTTTAGCCCAGTTGGCAAATGGTATTTTATTGCCTTTGATTAGTGGATGGATTATTTATATCGCTGCGCAAAAGGCTGTTTTGGGGAAATTTAAGAACAGCCTATTCCAGACAATTTTTGCTGTTTTGATTTGGTTGGTGACTTTGGGATTGGGATTGAAAAGTATTTTTATGGTGCTGGGTGTTAGTTTTTAGAAAAGTTATTTTTTTGGTAGTCCAAATGATTTCCAACCTTTAAGACAAATGGAAGCTCGCCAGTCAGCAGCAGAAGCAAGAATATAATTGGCGCACCATTCATAATTGGGCGTTTCGGTTTTTCCTACCTACCGGCAGGCGGGCGTTTTCGGTTTTTGGTCTCAAAAAGCAAAGAAAATAAGGCCATTGGAATCATTGTGGATACATATACTGGAAAATCAATTTTTCCCAGCTTCGGAGAAGCGATTTGACTGTAGAAAAGATCAGAAATAGCAGAAGAGCTTCAGAGAAGCGATTTGATGACCAATAATATTTTCAATTTCGATGTAATCCGGTCAAGGATCAAATCGCACCGCTGGTGCTCTGGCAAATTCTACACTATCTGCTATAATCAAAATGCGCCTCGGGCGCTGAAAACACGGATGGAAATTCAGAACCCAAATCAATTGAAATGGAATTTTGATGAATTTGCGGATATGCATATTGAAAAATTTGGTTGTCGACTGTTTTTCCAGTCGGCAGAAGAAGCAAAATATAATTGGCACACAATTGATAATTGGGAGTTTCGGTTTTTCCTGCCTACCGGCAGGCGGGCGTTTCCGGTTTTTGGTCTCAAAAAGCAAAGAAAATAAGGCCATTGGAATCATTGTGGATACATATACTGGAAAATCAATTTTTCCCAGCTTCAGAGAAGCGGTTTGACTGTAGAAAAGATCAGAAATAGTAGAACAGCTTCAGAGAAGCGGTTTGATTGTAGAAAAGATCAGAAATAGTAGAACAGCTTCAGAGAAGCGATTTGATGACGAATGATATTTTCAATTGGGATTTAACCCGGTCAAGGATCAAATCGCACCGCTGGTGCTCTGGCAGATTCTACACTATCTGCTATAATCAAAATGCGCCTCGGGCGCTGAAAACACGGGTGGAAATTCAGAACCCAAATCAATTGAAATGGAATTTTGACGAATTTGCGGATATGCATATTGAAAAATTTGATTGTCCACTGCTTTTCCAGCCGGCAGAAGAAGCAAAATATAATTGGCGCACCATTCATAATTGGGCGTTTCGGTTTTTCCTACCTACCGGCAGGCGGGCGTTTTCGGTTTTTGGTCTCAAAAAGCAAAGAAAATAAGGCCATTGGAATCATTGTGGATACAT
>Ga0222706_1000192_pt1 | contig 13898 bp, 12 predicted proteins | sample AntAcemetage1572_FD_179829 | JGI IMG/M metagenome (GOLD analysis project Ga0222706, IMG submission 179829) | Saline water microbial communities from Ace Lake, Antarctica - #1572 | ecosystem: Environmental > Aquatic > Non-marine Saline and Alkaline > Saline | place: Antarctica: Ace Lake...
AAGAGCGATGGGGAGCCCGGGGCCAAAACGCTGTGGCTGGGCATGAGGGATATCGCCGTCTTCGTGCAGGGCTTGCGCTACGCCCGTGAACTCGGGGAGCTGGGGTGACTTATGTATAACGAGATGGACTTGACGTGGAGCACCTTAAAGCAATATTTCATGAGGAGCTCGCCGACTCGGCAGAAGGTCTGGTTCGTGTCGAGGGCGGGCTGGTCCATATCTATGAAGGGCGCTGGGAACCACACGATCTGCTAAAAGCCATGGGTACGGCCGCTTATGAGAAAGAATTCCGTAGCTGGCTCGCGAACTATCGCGAGCAGCGACTGGAGCGCGGTCAGGAACTTCTGGAGCAGTTTGATCAACGAGAACGATTTGATGCCCTGAAGTCTGCATACAGCCGTAGATTTGTGATCCCGTTCGTTGGCGCAGGGATGTCACAACCTAGCGGCTACCCTGGATGGACTGCGTTCCTTTACAAGCTTTGGGCTAAGTTGGAGAAAGAAGAGGCTGAACTAGATGAAATACTTGGCCGCGGTGAATTTGAGGAAGCCGCGCAGCTACTTGGAGACCTGCTTGGCCCGGCTCTTTTTAACGAGCAAGTCAAGAACACCTACGGCATAGAAAAGACGCTTAGCGGACCGATCCAGCTGTGTCCATACCTATTCAGAGGGCCAGTTGTTACTACCAATTTCGACGACGTGCTGAAACGAGGGTACGAAGCAGCCCAGATAGCGTTTTCCGAGACCTTGCTGGGGGCGCAAGCACTTGATTTCACTTCAGTTTTGGCAACAGGGAAGCCTTTCCTGACGAAGCTGCACGGCACGGCGACTTCGGTTGCAAATCGTGTACTGACAAAAGAAGAGTACGAGCGCGCATATGCTGATCCCAAAACCCTAAAACGCATCGTAAACGCGCTTTGTACGACTACTCTTCTGTTCTTGGGTTGTGGGCTCTCAGTCGACCGTCTCTTGACTTTGTTTAGAAACCGCGTAGTCGAGGAGGGCCATGACGGAGGGGGCCTCCATTACGCATTCCTGCGTGCACCGGCGACGGGCGTTGAGCGGCGCAAGCGTGAAGCCTTTCTGATTGAGCACAATATTTACCCTATTTGGTATGCCGATGCTGATGACAGTGCGGAGATCGAAGCGCTGCTACATCTGTTGGCCGACAGAGTGGTTTCATGGTGATTAAAGAACATGCTCTCGAAGACTTGGCCATTCGCTGGTTTCGAGAAACAGGATGGGACTACCGCTCTGGCCCAGACATCGCCCCAGACAGTGGCAACCCCCAGCGCAGCGACTACCGCCAAGTGCTGCTGCAAGTCGAGCTGCGCGAGGCACTGGTACGACTCAACCCACAAATACCCGCCGCCGTGTTGGACGACGTGGCGCACCAGTTGGCCAAGCCAGACCACCCTTCGCTCATCCAAAGCAACCGGGCGTTCCACGAAGCACTGGTGTGTGGCGTGCCGGTGGAGGTGGAGATCGATGGCGAGCGCCGGGGCGACCGCGTGGTGCTGGTGGACTTTGATAGGCCAGAACGCAACCGTTTTTTGGTGGTGAACCAGTTCACCGTGCAAGGCAGCAAGCAGCCGCGCAGGCCCGACTTGGTGTGCTTCATCAACGGCCTGCCCATTGCGGTGATTGAGCTGAAGAACCTCGTCGCCGAGCAGGTGGGTGCCAAGGATGCGTTTCACCAGTTGCAGACCTACAAGGCCGAGGTGCCCGACCTGTTTGTTTACAACCAGGCGCTGGTGGCCTCTGACGGTTTGCAGGCGCGCATTGGCTCACTCACGGCCAGCTTTGAGCGTTTTTTGCCTTGGCGCACGATCAAGAACGAGAACGACCGGCCGCTGCTGGAGTTTGAGCTGGAGAAGGTGGTGCGCGGCTTCTTTGCGCCCGCGCTGCTGCTGGACTACCTGCGCTACTTTGTGCTGTTTGAAATGGCCGATGGGCAGGTGGTGAAGAAGATTGCCGGCTACCACCAGTTTCACGCGGTGCGTGCGGCAGTCAAGGCGGCGGTGATTGCCGCTACACGGCCTACCGCCAATGCGGCGCAAGAGCAGTGGGCCACGTATGCCGACAAGGTCAAGCCCGGCTCGCGCATGGGCGGCATTGTGTGGCACACGCAGGGCTCGGGCAAAAGCATCTCCATGGTGTGTTTTGCCGCCAAGCTGATGCGGCAGCCCGAGATGCAAAACCCGACGCTGGTGGTGGTGACCGACCGCAACGACCTGGACGGGCAACTGTTTCAAACCTTTGTGGGCTCGCGCGGCTTGCTGCGCGAGCTGCCACAGCAGGCGGGCAATCGGGACGAGCTGCGCACGCTACTGGCCGGGCGGCCCTCGGGCGGCATCATCTTCACCACGGTGCAAAAGTTCACGCCCGATACTGGCGAAGACGTATTTCCGCTGCTGTCGGGCCGCAGCAACATTGTGGTGATTGCCGATGAGGCGCACCGCTCGCAATACGGCTTTCGGGCGGTGCTGGACAAGAAGACAGGCCGCTACAAATACGGCTTTGCCAAACACATGCGCGATGCGCTACAGAACGCCACCTTTGTGGGCTTTACCGGCACACCGATTGAAGGTGCGGACCACGACACGCGCGCCGTGTTTGGCGACTACGTCAGCATTTACGACATTCAAGACGCGGTGGACGATGGCGCCACGGTGCCCATCTATTACGAAAGCCGCCTGGCCAAGCTGAACCTGAACCAGGTGCAGATGGAAACGCTCAACGCCGAGGTGGAAGAAGTCTTTGAAGACGAAGAAGACGCGGCGCTGAGAGAGCTTGAGAAAACCCGCTGGGCCGCATTGGAAAAACTGGTGGGCTCCAAAGAGCGGGTGGAGTTGGTGGCGGCCGATATCGTGCAGCACTTTGAGGCGCGCAACACGGCGGTGGCTGGTAAGGGCATGGTGGTGGCCATGAGCCGTGAGATTTGCGCACGGTTGTACAAAGCCATCGTGGCCCTGCGCCCCGACTGGCACAGCGACGACCCGGCGCTGGGTGCCATCAAGGTGGTGATGACGGGCTCGGCCGCAGACGACGCACTGCTGCAACCGCACGTCTACAACAACGCCGCCAAGAAAGTGCTGGAACGCCGGTTCAAGGATGCGGCGGACCCGCTCAAGCTGGTGATCGTGCGTGACATGTGGCTCACTGGCTTTGATGTGCCGTGCTTGCACACCATGTACATCGACAAACCCATGCGCGACCACAACCTGATGCAGGCCATTGCCCGCGTGAACCGCGTGTTCCGCGACAAAGAAGGCGGCTTGGTGGTGGACTACATCGGTATAGCCGCTGAGCTGCGCCGAGCCCTGCGCACCTACACCGAGAGCAAGGGCAAGGGCCAGCCCACGCTCGATGCAGCCGAGGCGCTGGCCAAGCTCCAAGAGCTGATGGAGGTGGCGCGCCACCAGTTGCATGGCTTCGACTTCGCGGCTTACCGCACGCACGCCACGGCGCTGCTGTTGCCCGCCGCCAACTACGTGCTGGGGCTGGATGGCGGCAAGAAGCGCTGGGCCGATGTGGTGCTCGCCATCACCAAGGCGTTTTCGCTCTGCGGCACGCTGGACGATGCGGTGCCGCTGCGCGAAGAGATTGCCTTCTTCCAGGCCATCAAGGCGGTGATTGCCAAGGCGACCACGTCAGATGCCAAGCTGTCTGAAGAAAGCCGCAATGCGGTTCTCAAACAAATTTTGGACAACGCGGTGGTGGCCGAAGGGGTGGAAGACATCTTCAAGCTCGCCGGGCTGGAGCGGCCAGATATTGGCATCTTGTCGGACGCGTTTTTGGAAGAGGTGCGCCAGCTACCGCAGAAAAACTTTGCGTTGGAGCTGTTGCAACGGCTGTTGGCCGATCAGGTGAAGTCGCGCATGCGGACCAACGTGGTGCTGGAGCGCAAGTTCAGCGAACGCCTGCAGGCCGCGCTGAACCGCTACCTGAGCCGTGCCGTGGAGAACGCGCAAGTGATCGAAGAGCTGATTGCCATGGCCAAGGCGTTCCGCGAGGCGGCGCTGCGTGGCGACAAGCTGGGGCTGAACAACTCGGAGTTGGCCTTCTACGATGCACTCGCAGACAACGAAAGCGCCGTGCGCGAACTGGGCGACGATGCACTGAAAAAAATAGCTGTCGAGATCACCGAGAAGCTGCGCAACAGCACCTCGGTCGATTGGCAAAAGCGCGAAAGCGTGCGTGCCCGCCTGCGCAACCTGGTGCGCATCACCCTGCGCCGCTATAAGTACCCGCCCGATAGGCAGGAAGAGGCGATTCGGCTCGTGCTGGAACAGGCAGAGCGGCTGTCTGAACAGTGGAACCCGTGACAAGAAGGACCCAAACAAATGCAACAACGCCAACTCGGCCCCTTCACCGTCTCCGCCATCGGCCTGGGCTGCATGAACATGTGCCATGCCTACGGCGCGCCCATTTCAGAACCCGAGGCCGAGCGTCTGCTCAACACCGCGCTCGACGCCGGCGTGACCCACTTCGACACCGCCGCGCTCTACGGTTTTGGCGCCAGCGAAACCCTGGTCGGCAAGTTTCTCTCTCAACACCGCTCGCAGTTCACGCTGGCCAGCAAGTGCGGCATGCAGGGCGTCGATGTGAGTGGCGACGGCAAGCTGGTGCGTGTGATCGACGGCCGGCCCGAGACGCTGCGCGCCACCTGCGAAGCGGCCTTGAAGCGCCTGCGCACCGACGTCATCGACCTCTACTACTTGCACCGCTGGGACAAGCAGGTGCCGATCGAAGACAGCGTGGGCGCGCTCAGCGATCTGGTGCGTGCTGGCAAGATCCAGACCATCGGTTTGAGCGAGGTATCTGCCGCCACCTTGCGCAAAGCGCACGCGGTGCACGCCATCACCGCGGTGCAAAACGAGTATTCGCTGTGGACGCGCAACCCCGAGATCGCCATGTTGGAGGCCTGCCGCGAGCTGGGCACCGCCTTCGTGGCCTTCAGCCCGGTGGCGCGTGGTTTTCTGTGTGGTGAGATCGATCTGGAAACGCTTGCCGCCAACGATTTTCGGCGCAGCCTGCCGCGCTTTGCGCCCGAGCACCACGCGGCCAACCGAAAGCTGCTCGCGCCATTCCAGGCGATTGCCCGGGACGTGGGCTGCACGCCAGCGCAACTCGCCATTGCTTGGTCGCTGCACCGAGGCGATCACATCCTGCCCATCCCCGGCACGCGCAGCGTCGCGCATCTGATGGACAACCTTGGTTCCGACAGCGTGCGCCTGAGCCCAGCGGTGATGCATCAGCTTGCCGACCTCATCAACCAGAACACCGTGGCCGGCAACCGCTACACCGAGCAGGCCAACCGCGAAGTGGACACCGAGAACTTTTGATCCCATGGCAATCGACATTTGGCTGATCTATCTGCTGGCCGCCATCGGCCTGTCGCTCTCGCCCGGGCCCAACGGCCTGCTGGCGCTCACCCACGGCGCGCTCCACGGCCACCGGCGCACCCTGTTCACCATCTTTGGCGGCGCGCTGGGCTTTGTGGCGGTGATCGCGCTCTCGATGTTCGGCATTGGCGCCTTGCTCAAGACCTCGGCCCATGCGCTGGTGGTGATGAAGTGGGTGGGCGGCGCTTACCTGGTGTGGCTGGGTGTGCAGGTCTGGCGCGCGCCGCCGGTGGGTGCGGGCCTCGCGCTCCACGGCACTGCCGGGCACCGCAGCGGACGCTCGCTGTTTCAGCAGGGCGCGCTGTCGGCGCTCACCAACCCCAAGGCGGTGCTGTTCTTCGCGGCCTTCCTGCCGCAGTTCATCGACCCTGCGCGCAGCCTGTGGGTGCAGTTCGTGATCCTGGCCGCCACCTTCGCGCTGGTGGAAATCCTCACCGAGTGGCTGATCGCCGCCATGGCGCACCGCTTGCGACCGTGGCTGCAGCGGGTGGGCCGCCACTTCAATCAAATCTGCGGCGGTGTGTTTGTGTTGATCGGCGCCTGGTTGCCGCTGCGGGGTTGAGCGGCTGCGCGGATTAGGGCTGTGTGGGCCTCGGGGCGCATGAGTCAGTGCGACTCGCGCCACAGTTTTGTCACCGACGTTTGCAGGTAGATCGCCTGAACAACCGCTCCCGACGAGCGCCCCGCGCAAAGATTCTTGCGATGTCGGTTTGCTTAAGGTGAACGGGCGGTTGTCGGTGACGGCGGTGGAGGTGCTTCGGGCTTGTTTGAGAAGCCCAAAGGACCGCATTCCTGCTAACAATCGTCATTGCCGAGGGGCTGCTTACCGGGCGCAAGGAGTCGCTGAGTCTGATCGCCGAGAGCGGTCGTTCGGATGCCCCGCACCTCGCCACCGAGCAAGCGCAGGAACGAAGGCCTGCCCGGGAGCATGCACTCCCGCGTCACGATCGGCGTCGAGCCCTCATGCGGTCGCAGGCTCCAGGTTTGACCGTCCTGCTCGGTTCAGACCATTCGGTCCCAGCTTGGCAAAGTGTGCACGGATCATGCGCTGGCGTTTCTCTACATTCCCCAGCGCAGCGCCGCCGTATGCAGGGGGGCATCCCACAACGCCAGCATCAAGGGGTCGGCCGCACAGACGGTGATCGAGCACCCCGCCATTTCCAGAGACGTCACGTATGACCCCGTCAGATGCCGCACAGCCCTCACGCCCGCACCGGCAAGCACCTTGTTGGCCGCATTCACCATCACGTACAACTCCATCAACGGTGTCCCACCGAAGCCATTCACGAGCAGAAACACGTCCTGCCCGCGCTTCAGGGACAGGTCCTTCAGCACGGCACCAGTGAGTTCAGCCGCGATTTCTTCTGCACTGGTCAACTTCACCCTGCGTCGCCCGGGTTCACCGTGAATGCCCACACCCATCTCCATTTCTTCGGCCCCGATCTGGAAAGTGGGCGAGCCGGCCGCCGGCACCGTGCAGGACGTCAGCGCCACGCCCATGCTGGCGGTGCTCTTGTTGATTGCGTCACCCAGCGCCTTCAGGTCGGCCAGGCCCTCGCCCCGCTCAGCCGCTGCGCCCACGATGCGTTCGACCAGCAGCGTGCCCGCCACGCCGCGGCGCCCCGTCGTGTAGGTGGAGTTCTCCACCGCCACGTCGTCGTTGATGATGACAGTGTCGTTTTCGCGGTCCAGCATCTCGGCGGCCATCTGGAAGTTCATCATGTCGCCGGAGTAGTTCTTCACGATGAACAACACGCCGGCGCCGGTGTCCACTTCTTGCGCAGCAGCCAGCATCTGATCAGGGGTGGGGGACGTGAACACCTGCCCAGGACAAGCAGCGTCGAGCATGCCGTGACCGATAAATCCAGTGTGCAGCGGCTCATGCCCTGAGCCACCCCCTGAGATCAGCGCAACCTTGCCGGGTTTCAGCGTGCGTCGGCGCACGAATTGCAGCCCTGGATCCAGGGTCACGATGTCGGCGTGGGCAGCGGCAAAACCTTGCAGCGATTCAGCCAGGACCGTATCGACGTGGTTGATGAGTTTTTTCATTTGGGCCTAGGTGGGATGGCGTGATGGGGTGGAGGGGGTGCGGCTCAGAGCCCGTCGCAGATGCTGCAGATGATCAAGGCCATCGAGCGCGAACCCGGGTCCACATGGCCCAGGGCGCGCTCGCCCAGAAACGAAGAGCGGCCGCGGCCGGCCTCCATCTGCGCGGTCGCTTGCACGCTGTCATTGGCGCAACGACGGACGCGGGCCAGCAACTCAGGACCCTGCAGATCACCTGCAGCGGCCAGTACCTCGCGCACCGGGTCCAGCACATCGAGCAGCGTCTTCTGGCCCACTTCGGCCTTGCCCAGGCGGGTCAAGGCCTTAATGCCGGCATTGAGGGCCTGGGCCAGACTGGAGGCGTTGGGTTGCGTCGGCAACTCCTTGCCCAACGTGACGAGCAAGGTGCCAAACACCGGTCCCGACGAGCCGCCGATGGTGGACATGCAGGTCATGCCCATGGTCTTGAGCGCCTCGTTGAGGGTTTGGCTGCTCAGCACGTCCATCTTGGCCTGGATGGCTTGGGCTCCGCGGCGCATGTTCAGGCCATGATCACCGTCGCCGATGGCCTGGTCGAGCGCTGTCAGCTCGTCTACGTGGTCGATTAACGTCTGCGTGGCCGCTTGGAAGATTGAGGTGTGATTCATGGGGGCTGTTGAAACGGTGGATGAAGACTCAAGCAGATAGACGCTGCCCGCTGGCGTCGAACCACAGCGCACGCCGTACCTGCAGGTTCACCGCGTTGCCGGGTTCGAGTCCAGTGGCGGCAGGCGTTGCCGAAACCAGTTCTTGGTCGGTGCCGCTGACCTGTACGTGCACCAAGTGCTGGTCGCTCAGGCGCTCGACGCGCAGTACGCGCGCCGAGGGGCCGGTCATGTCGGCGCTTCTGAGGCCCAAGCCGAGATGCTCGCTGCGAATGCCGATCGTGGCTGCATGAGTCGGCGCAGCCAAGGCAGCCAACGCACTGCGCGGTAGCAGGTTAATGCGCGGTGCCCCCAGGCGTGAGGCCACATAGCTGCTGACAGGGTTCTCGTAGATCTCGCGCGGCGTTCCCAACTGCACCAACCGGCCTTGCTCCAAAACACCCACCCGCGTGGCCATGGTCAGCGCCTCGGTCTGGTCGTGGGTGACGTAAAGCATGGTCGCACCCATGTCCTGTTGGATACGCTTGAGCTCCAGGCGCAAGTCGTTGCGCAGCTTGGCGTCCAGCGACGACAGCGGCTCGTCCATCAACGTCACCGCCGGGTTGCGTACCAACGCGCGGCCAATCGCCACGCGCTGCATTTGCCCGCCCGACAAACGCGTGGCCGGGCTCTGCAACTTGTCGTCTATACGCAGCATGCGGGCCACGTCGTTGACCTTGCGCTCGATGTCAGCCTTCGGCGTTGGCCGCATCGGCGAGCGCAGCGGAAACGCCAGGTTCTCAAACACGGTGAGGTGCGGGTACAGGGAATACTGCTGGAACACGAAGGTCACGTCGCGCAGTGCTGGCGCCAGCGCGGTGACATCGCGTCCGCCAATGAACACGCTGCCTGTTTCCGGGGCTTCCAGGCCGGCCACCAAGCGCAGCGTGGTGGTCTTGCCAGTCCCGCTGGGGCCCAGCAGCACGATGAACTCGCCGCTGCGAACGTCCAGATTCAGGCCGCTCACGGCGTGGATCTCGCCAAAGCGCTTGCTCACGCCTTCCAGTCGAAGATCAGCCATGACGTACTCCCGCTTGCATGCGGCTATCGCCAGGGGTGCGTCCTCGTGACGCAAGAGGAACGTCGTCGCGCGCTGTCGCGAGCGCACGGCCGCTGGCCTGGTCGAACAGGGACACCGCAGCCGCATCGAAGTGCAGCCCGACATGGTCGCCGCGAGCCACCGGCGAATCGGCATCCACCTTGGCGCGCAAGGTGGCGCCCGTTGCCGTGGCCACGGTAACGATCTGGCTGATACCCAGGTATTCGGTGCCCAGCACCTCGGCGCGCAACGCTGAGTCATCGGCAAAGCGCACATGCTCGGGGCGCACGCCGCACAGCAAAGCGCTGTGCGGTACATCTTGGCGCAGGGCTGGAACAGCCACGCAGGCTGGCCCGATCTGCACTGTCTCGGCGCCCCTGTTCAATGCCGCCTCGAAGGGCAGAAAGTTCATGGCCGGCGAGCCGATGAAGTCAGCGACAAAGACGCTGGCCGGCCGTTCGTAAACTTCCATCGGCGCGCCGAGTTGTTCGATCACGCCGCGGTTCATGATCGCGATGGTGTCGGCCATGGACATGGCCTCGGTTTGATCGTGGGTGACGACCACGGTGGTGGCTTGCAGCCTGTCATGCAGCGCCCGCAGTTCATGGCACATCACCTCGCGGAACTCGGCATCGAGCGCGCCGAGCGGCTCGTCCATCAAGAAGGCCATCGGCTGGCGCACGATGGCCCGACCCAGTGCGACACGCTGGCGATCGCCACTGGACAGGCCCGACACCGATGAGCCCATCAGGTCGGTGATGCGCAGCGTGCTGGCCGCCTCGTTCACCCGACGCTCGATCTCAGCCTTGGGCAGGCCCTGACAGACCAGGGGAAAGGCGATGTTTTGCCGCACGTTCATGTGCGGATACAGCGCAAACATCTGAAAGCAGAAAGCGATGTCGCGGGCCGAAGCACGCTTGAAGCTGACGTCTTCGTCACCCAGGAAGACTTGGCCTGAGGTGGGCAACTCCAGCCCTGCAATCATGCGCAGCGTGGTCGTCTTGCCGCAGCCCGAAGGGCCGAGCAAGCAAAAGAATTCACCGTCGGGCACGGTGAAAGTGGAATCCTGCACGGCCGTGAATTCGGCAAAGGCCTTATGCAGTTGATGAACGCGGATCTGGGCCATCGTTGGGTTCTCAGTCAGGGAACTTCGAGACCACCATGAACATCACGGTGCCGACGAGCGTGGTCACGAAAGACCAGGTGAAGAGGACCATCGCCAGCGGTTGCAGCATCATGAAGAGGCCCACCGCGATGAGGGCGCAGGCCAAGGCTTCCATCGGGCCGCGTCGCAGCGCCTTGGGCCAGGCGGACCTGGTAGGAGATTTCATTTGCGCACCGCCCCGAAGGTGATGCCACGCAGCAGGTGTTTGCGCAACAGGATGGTGAAGATGAGGATCGGCACCAGGAACAGGGTGGTGCCGGCGGCCACCGCAGGCCAGTCCTGCCCGCCCTCGCCGATGATGATCGGAATGAAAGGCGGCGCGGTCTGCGCTGTGCCAGAGGTCAGCAGCACGGCGAATGCGTACTCGTTCCAGGAGAAGATCAGGCAGAAGATGGCGGTGGCCACGATGCCGGTGGTGGCCTGTGGCAGCACCACCTTGCGAAAGGCCTGCAAGCGTGTGTAGCCGTCGACCATCGCCGCTTCTTCATACTCACGCGGGATCTCGTCGATGAAACCTTTGAGCAGCCATACCGCCAGCGACACGTTGACTGCGCTGTACAGCAATATCATGCCCAAGCGCGTGTCAGACAGGCCGAGTTCGCGGTACATCAGGTAGATGGGGATGGCCACCGCGATCGGCGGCATCATGCGCGTAGACAGGATGAAGAACAGCAGGTCGTCCTTCAGAGGTACCTTAAAGCGCGAGAACGCGTAGGCCGCCATGACGCCGAGCCCCACTGACAGCACAGTGGAGCCAATGGCGATGACCAGGGAGTTGACGAAGCGCGGAACGTAGTTGGACGTGCCTGCCACCACCATGTTGGCGTCGCGCGCCTTTTGTTCGCAAGCGCTGTCTGCCGGTGGCAGCGCGGCAATGTACTCCGGCGTCTGCCGCGAGCGGGTCGTGAACAGGTTGCAGTAGCCGTCGATGCTCGGCGTGAAGACGACCTTGGGCGGGTAGCTGATGGCATCTGAAGGCGTCTTGAAGCCAGTCAGGATGATCCATGCCAGCGGCACGATGGTGATGAGCGCATAGAGCGCCACCAGCACGCCCGCCACTGCCCGGGTCCCAGCCGTGGGCTCGACCACAGAATGCGCTGTACTGATGCCTGATCTCATGATGTGCTTAGCGGTTCTTTACGTGGTTGAGGGCTTTGACGTAAATGTTGGCCAGGCCAAACACCGCGACAAAAAGGATGACGGCAAAGGCCGAGGCGTAACCTGTGCGCCACTTCTCGAACGCCTCGCGCTTGAGTGTGATGGACGCGAGTTCGGTGGTCGAACCCGGGCCGCCAGCGGTCAGCAGGTTCACCATATCGAACATTTTGAAGTTCTCGATGCCGCGGAACAGCACCGCCAGCATCACGAACGGCAGCACCATCGGCAGCGTGATCGACCAGAACTGCCGCCACGGCGACGCCCGGTCCACTTCGGCCGCTTCGTAGATGTAGTCGGGAATCGAGCGCAGCCCGGCCAGGCAGATCAGCATGACGTAAGGCGTCCACATCCAGGTGTCAACGATGATGATGGCCCAGGGCGCCAGTTGCACCGAGCCCAGCATCGAAAACGATGACGGCGCCACACCCGTCAAGAAGGAGACGACGTAATTGAACAGCCCTATCTGCGGCTGATACAAAAAGGCCCAGAAATTGCCCACCACAGCGGGCGAAAGCATCATGGGGATCAGGATGAGCGTGGTCCAGAAGCCATGGCCTCGGAACTTGCGGTCGATCAGCCAGGCCAGCGCAAAGCCGATCAGCACCTGCAGCAGGATGGTCCAGAACAGGAAGTGTGCCGTGGCTTGCATCGCGGCCCAGATGTCGGGGTCGGTGAGCACGGCGATGTAGTTGTCCAGGCCGACACCCAGCACCTCGGCGTTGGGCCTGTTGGCGCGGAAGTTGGTGAACGACAGCTTGACCGTCCAGATTAACGGGAAGATGTTGATCGCCAACAGCAGCAGCATCGTCGGGCCGATGAACAGCCAGGCCACGGTACGGTCGGACAGTCCGCGCACACGCGCTACCAGGGGCTCGGGCGTGACGCGGACTGCGGCTTCGGCCAAGGGTGTCGAACTGAGGTGCATGGGGTGGTACTCAAGAGGCTGAGTGAGGCATTTCCTGGGCCGCTTAGGCCGAGGACATGCCCAAAGGATTACTTCAGCTTGCCGTCGTCTTTGAAGACCTTCTTCCAGTCCCCCGCCAGAGCGTCCAGCGCTTCCTTGGCCGTCCCTTTGTCAGCCACCACGAAGTCGTGTGTGCGCTTTTGCATCGACAGCATCAGCTGCGCGTAGGAAGGCTCGGCCCAGAAGTCCACCACCATGCCCATCGAGTCAAGGAAGGCTTGGGCGAAGGGCGAACTCTTCGGGTAGCCCGGGGCATTGAGCACGGCCTTGGCTGCCGAGGAGCCGCCGATGTCTTGCCACTTCTGCTGCACGGCCGGGTCGGCGAACCATTTGATGTATTGCAGCGCCTCGTTCTTATTGTTGGAATAGGCCACCACCGAGATCCCCTGGCCACCCAGTTGCACGCCCTTGCCCTTGTCCGACGGGTTGGTGAAGAAGCCGATCTTGTCGCCGCCCACGTTCGGGTCCTTGTTCAGGCCCGGGAAGAAGGCAAACCAGTTCATCATCATCGCCACCTGGCCCGACTTGAAGGCGTCCAGGCCCTCACCCATGTAGGCGTTGGTCAGGCCCGGGGGCGTGCTGCCTTTATAGAGAGCCTTGTAGAACTCCAGCGCCTTGACCGCGTCGGGTGAGTTGACGAATCCGTCCATCGCATACGGCTTTTTCGGGTCTTCATATTTGAAGCCCATCGGGTAAAGGACGTTGGTCACGCCCATCGTGATGCCTTCGCTGCCGCGCTCGGTGAAGAGGTAGGCACCGTAGACCTTCTTGCCGTCAACCGTGCGGCCCTGGAAGAACTCGGACACCTGCTTGAATTCGGTCCAGGTCTTGGGTGGGGCCAGATCGCGGCCGTGCTTTTTCTTGAACTCGGCCTGCAGTTCGGGCTTGGCGAACCAGTCGCGCCGGTAGGTCCAACCCACCGCGTCGGCCATCGCTGGCAGCGCCCAATAGTTGGGCGTGTTCTTCGGCCACTCGGCGTAACCGGTCACGGTGGCCGGTGCGAAGTCCGACATCTTGATGCCTTCCTTGGCAAAAAAGTCGTTGAGCTTCACATAGTGACCGCTCTCGGCCGACCCGCCGATCCACTGGCTGTCGCCGATGATCAGGTCACACAGCTTGCCCTTGGAGTTGAGCTCGTTGAGCATTCGATCTGCGAAGTTGGGCCAAGGCACAAACTCGAACTTCATCTTCACGCCGCTCTTGGCCGTGAAGTCCTTGGACAACTCGACCAGCGCATTCGCTGGGTCCCAAGCCGCCCAGCACAGCGTGATGGTCTTGTCCTGTGCGTGAGCGGCGGTGCCTCCCAGCGACGTATCTGTTCACCCACCCCTCAGGGTTCACCAAACAGCAGAGCGACCCGCCGCCCGCCCCGCCTCAAGCGTAGGTGTGATGGAGATGGATGTGTTCGGGCACGAGGCTGGGAGGTCGCCATTTAC
>Ga0222706_1000198_pt1 | contig 13314 bp, 12 predicted proteins | sample AntAcemetage1572_FD_179829 | JGI IMG/M metagenome (GOLD analysis project Ga0222706, IMG submission 179829) | Saline water microbial communities from Ace Lake, Antarctica - #1572 | ecosystem: Environmental > Aquatic > Non-marine Saline and Alkaline > Saline | place: Antarctica: Ace Lake...
GTACGACTCTCGATAGGTGTGGAGCATTATGAAGATATTATTTGGGACATCTCGCAAGCGCTAGAGGAGGTAAAGATAGAGAAGCAGGTTACTGCTTAGCGCAGTGATTTTGACACTTTGTTTGCCTTTAATGAACGAACTTTGCAGCTGCAACGTTATTACATTATGAGTCGACTATTTTTATTTACTGCGGGTTGTTTATTAAGTGGCCTTACCATGTTTGCCCAGAAACCTCTTTCAGAAGAATCCGGAGTGCCTGTGGGTACAGACTGTGAAGCACTTATAAGTGACCGCATGGCCTTTTTAGTAGATGGATCGTTCCAGTCTGAGCGAGTGCCAGCACGGGAAATTTCGAAATTAAAAGGCTGCGGGATAGATGATTATGATATATTATTTTTTGGGAATATGAACGCAATCACTTCCATGCTCGCAAAAATGACTAAAAGCAAAGAAGTACATAAACTCACCTATGCCGATTTATTGCTTGAAATAAATAAAGTAAAACAAACCGATTTCTATAAAAACGCACGTGATATTAACCTAACAAGCGAAGCACTTGCAAAACGTGTAGGTAGCCTCCAAAACTGGCCTGAAGACGAGAAGCTTTTTAATCAGCTAGGCAGCAGCGGAAGCGTAAAAAATAAAGTGCTAGCATATCTAAGGGAAAACCCAGAAAATAAAAAAAACTACAAAGAAATATTGGAGTCCCTTAAAAAATAACTATGTGGTATTATAGAGCAAAAATTTGGTTTGGAATACAAGTGCTGCTTTATAATTGTTGTTTTACGTTGCCCGTTACCATGGTGGGGAACGCTTTATTTATCTTAGTGTTCTTTTTAACTATAGGCTATTTGTGTGGGCTGGTTACGGTGTCTATTTTTCATAAACAAGAACGTTTTGTGATGCTAAACCTAGGAATCTCGAAGCTGTCGTTAATCGCTGCAGGCTGGCTGGTACAAGTCGTATTTCTTATTACCTTAGCAATCATTGTTATTTCAATATCTGTTTTTCTAGACGTATGGAATTAGAAATACTCAGCGCAGATAACATAACCATTAAACGCGGTTCTAAAACAGTTTTAAAAAATGCAAAATTTTCTATCTACGCAGGCGAGATTGTAGGCGTTTTAGGGGCAAACGGCTGTGGTAAATCGAGTTTATTGCAGGTCCTTTTTGGAACTATAAAAGCATAAACTGCACAAGTGTTTTACAATGGTTCCCTTGTTACTCTATCAAAAAATAGGCAAAATCGCATTTTTGCATACCTGCCGCAAGACCCTTTTTTATTTAATAACATAAGCGTTAATGAGACCATTCACACTTGGTTTCCTGACCACAAACAGCAAGACAGACTGCTGTTTGAGCCGCTTATTCATAAGATAAGTAAAAAACGAGTAGGTTCCTTACCGACGGGCGAGCGCAGGTTTTTAGAATGTATGCTTGTCATAAATCAGGAACAATCGGTGCTTTTGCTCGATGAACCCTTTAGCACACTTGCACCGTTGCAAATAGAATGTGCACTACATTTTATGAAAGAACAAAGCAACCATAAAGCAGTACTAATAACCGACCATTATTACGAACACGTTTTAAAAATAGCAAACCGCACTTTATTACTGCATGAAACAAAACTGGTAGAAACCAGTAAGCAAGAGCTCGCAAATGCCGGATATTTGCCAAAAGGTTATTAGATTTTAGTTACGTTGCAGCGGTGGTATTTTCTTTAGAGGAACAAAGAAAACTCCATTTGCATCAGGTCTTATTAGCATAATGTAATTTCTCTTAGATTATCTGCAAAACTTAACGTGCTGACGATAGAACGTATCGCACCCAGAAATTTCGCAACACTTTACTAATTGCTGTGCTCAAAATGTGATTCCGCTTTCCCAGGGAATCACAAACGAAATGCGCTTATTTGTGACACTGGCAATATTAGGAACGACTGACGTTGTGTTTTGTCTTGCTGCCTACAGGCAGTATTGCACACAACGATGGCACACCGTTTTAAGACAGGCAAAACTTGTGACGCGATTCCTCTCGCCTAGAAATGACAAACGTTCTCGCTATTTATAAATAAAAGGCATTAAGTAGAAGATGCTATTCCTTAGACATTATTCGATAATTATTGAACAACAATCAATATCTCCTATTTTCCACTCAAGTATTTCTTAGGTGTGGTGCCATATTTTTTCTTAAATGCACTTATAAAATGACTTGCTGTGCTGTAACCTACTTTTAAACCTACCTCGTTTACGTTATTCTGGCCATTATCGAGTAGCTGGCGCGCGTATTCCATTTTTTGGTCTAGAATGTAACCATAAACGGTGTCGCCGTAAACTTCCTTAAAACCTTCTTTGAGCTTTTTAAGAGACAACCCTATTTCTAGCGCGAGGTCGTTTAACGATGGTGGGTCTGTAAGTCGTTTTACTACAATGTCTTTGGCAAGTTTAATCTTGCGCAAGTTGCCTTCATCTACAAGAAAGGGACATGCCTCAACATCAGCATCTTCAGGTCTGTTAAAGTAGAGCGATAGGAGCTCATAGGACTTACCTTTAAAGTATAGTCGTTTAATGGCATCGTTCAGGTTATAATTAATGAGCTGGTGCAATCCCACGGCCATAGAAGGAGATAGGTGCCCATCAACATAGTACTTTTTATCTTTATTTTCGTCACTTAAAAAGCTCACATGTTGCGCGTCTGGCGAGAATAGGGAGTGAAACTTTTTAATACTCACGAGTATAGAAATATACCAGGTATGGCCATGCATGGTTAGGTTAAGCGGGAGGTCGCGGCTGGGATTGTACAGCAAATAGCTGTTTTGTTCAGGTAGCGCAAGTTTGTAATTTCCCTCGTTAAAACCCAGTTCTACTTTGCCTTTTAGACAAAAATGAAATTGTAAGAAACTGCTGTTCACATCATGCGTAAACGCTGCCACTTCAGCAGTATCATTTTTTAATCGTATCACGTGAAACCCCTCTTCCATAACGGTGACCTCAGCAGCACCTTTAGCGATATTTTCCATAAACTTCCTTATTTAAAATGATTCTATTTAAGGTAATTCGCTTTCGCGAAAGCGAACCCCACACACCACAACTGCTACAAAAAAACAATTATCATGCAAAAATAGCCTTTTACGGCATAAAACGAACTTGTAGCGTTATTATATCAGTATTTCCTGAACTAATTTTGCACCAACAATGAGTGGAATTGATTTGAAACACAAGGCAACAACATTTTATGCCATAGGAGTAAGTTACCGCAAGGCCGATGCCAGCATGCGGGGCTATTTTTCATTAAGTGATGAAGCTGTGGAAAATCTGCTGCTGGAGGCGCGCGAAAATGGTATTCCTAGTCTTACCGTAATTTCTACCTGCAACCGTACAGAGCTTTATGGCTTTGCAGAGCACCCTTTCCAACTAATTAAATTGCTTTGTAAGTATTCAAATGGCAGTGTAGATGAGTTTGAACGCATTGCCTATGTATTAAAAAATGAGCAAGCGCAAGAACATCTTTTTAAAGTAGGTACTGGTCTAGATAGTCAGATTGTAGGTGATTTTGAAATCATAGGGCAGCTTAAGGTAGCCTTTAAACGTTCTAAAAAGTTGGGGCTTATAAATGCCTTTATGGAACGTCTTGTAAATGCAGTTATACAAGCGAGCAAACGCATCAAAAACGAGACACAGTTAAGCAGCGGTGCAACGTCCGTAAGTTTTGCGAGCGTGCAATACCTTAAGGAGCATGTGCCAGACGGTAGTGCAAAGAAAATATTGCTTTTTGGCACAGGGAAGATAGGTCGCAATACTTGTGAAAATCTCGTTAAGCACACTGCAAACAAAGAAATCACCCTTATAAACCGAACTAAAGATAAAGCCGAGATTATTGCAGGCCGTTTTGACCTCACCGTTAAGGACTACGCACAGCTCGAGGAAGAAATAGCTCACGCCGACGTGCTCATAGTCGCTACAGGAGCACAAATGCCCACCGTTTCTAAAGGACTTATTTCCACAACAAAACCCCTTATTATTCTAGACCTTTCTATCCCTAAAAATGTCCATGAAAATGTAACCGACTTACCTAACGTTACCTTATTGCACTTAGATGAGTTATCTAAGATGACTAACCGCACGCTCCAAAACAGAGAGTCATACATTCCTGTCGCACAAGGAATTATAGCTGAGGTGCATGAGGAATTTACCACTTGGAAAAATTCAAGACGCTTTGCGCCTACTATGCACGCGCTAAAAGCAAAGCTTACTACGCTTAAAGATGCAGAGATTAAAAGTACCCGAACAAAATTTAATGATTTTAATCACGATCAGGCACATCTTGTAGCTGATAAAATTATACAAAAAATCGCAGGGCATTTTGCAAACCACCTGCGTGACGAAGATGAAAGCACAGACGAGGCAATTGCCTTGCTCAATAAAATATTTAAACTAGAAGAACCTAGTTATGACTAAGCACTTTAAGATAGGGACCCGTGATAGTGAGTTAGCCATGTGGCAGGCCACCACGGTTCAATCTCAACTAGAGGCGTTGGGTCATACTGCAGAACTAGTGACTATAAAGTCCGAAGGTGATTTAAATCTTACCGAGTCTCTTTATGAAATGGGCATTACTGGTATTTTCACTAAAACATTGGATGTTGCGCTCGTAAAGGGCACCATAGACCTGGCCATACACAGTCTTAAAGATGTTCCTACTTCACTACCTAACGGGATGGTTCAGGCAGCAGTTTTAGAACGCGCCAGCAGCAATGACATTTTAGTTTATAAAAAAGATTTTAATCCAGACCAAGAAATGGTCATTGCCACGGGTAGCTTGCGGCGTAAAGCGCAATGGCTGCACACAAACCCACATCACACGATAATAGACTTGCGTGGTAACGTAAATACCAGGCTGGCAAAACTATATGCTCAACCGTGGAACGCTGCCATATTTGCAAAAGCTGGTTTACAGCGCATAGGTTTACTAGATAAACTACGTGCAAACTTCGGTTTTGAATACGTAGATTTAGACAGTACCATACCAGCACCAGCGCAAGGCGCGATGATGATTGCTGCCATGGAAACAAACGTACTTGCTGTAGCAGCTGCAAAAGCCCTTAACCATGAGAAAACAGCAATATGCACTGATGTGGAACGTTTGTTCTTAAGAATCCTAGAAGGCGGCTGCAGTGCGCCTATAGGAGCAATTGCTACTATAGACAACAATATGCTTTATTTTAAAGGCTGTTTGCTTAGTCTCGACGGGAAAACACGTTTGAACGTGCTGGATACCGTATCGCTTACAGAACTACAACTACATGGTATAGCACCATTTGTAAACCGTGCAGCAAACCACATTTTAAACGATGGCGGCAGAGAGCTTATGGTAGAAATAAAATCTGCTATGAAATAACTCGCTCGTAGGCGGCTTATTTCTTATTTTAGCTTTATGAACTGGCTTGATATAATCATTTTAATAGCACTGGGAATAGGATTCTGGAAAGGACTGCTCAATGGCTTTTTTGTAGAACTTACCTCGCTCATAGCACTCATCGCAGGAATTTACGGTGCTATTTTCTTCTCAAATTTTGCTGGGGAGTGGTTGCGTGAGCGCACAGAATGGGATGAGATATACATTACCATTGCGAGTTTCATTACAACATTTGTTATCATTATCCTTGTAATACGGTATATAGGTAAGCTCGTTACCAAGGTCGTAGATACTGCAAAACTAGGAACTATAAATAAGATTGCCGGGGCTGCTTTTGGGCTGCTTAAAATGGCTTTTATAACAAGTGTGTTGCTCATGTTTGCAGGTGTCGCAACCGGTGAATACAGCATGCTTTCTAGAGAATCTAAAAGCGAAAGTTTACTTTTTGCGGTAGTAGAGCCCCTTGCACCAGCATTTTTACCGCAAATACTAGAGCAAGCAGATCGTGTAGACCGCAGCTTGCGTGGTGATACAATGGAAGAAGACGCAAACCCAGCGCTAGACTCATATCCATAGGAACATTAGATATTACATTCCAACTTATTCTTTTTAAGTTTAAATGCTTTTTTTTAGTAGATTCCGTAATAAAGCTAGAGAGCTAATCCCAGCGTTTTTTAAATTTATAATACCATCCCTTTAAATACCCTCTTTAAAATTTAGATTGGTACATCGTTAAATTCTTGAGCTCTCACTGTCTTCTTGGCGTTTATAAGCATCTAAGATAAATAAGCTTCGTAGGTTTCAAAACAAATTCTTCAGTGCCAAACATGGGATAATATAATATCTACGCCATCAACGTGCGGTAACGTGGTTGTTTGTTTTTTGCTCATAAGACCTGCATTAGGTTTTCTTCCGCAGACAGTACAGACTGCATCTAAACCAGAATGCAGGCCAAATTAGAGTATATGCGGTAATGCGACAGTGTCAGACGCAAAAAAGACTAAAAAGTCTCCTTTTACATGTTTAAAAAATGATTCTTGAGGCTCGTAGCTACCACCTGTGAGTGAAAGCAACCGTTATTCAAGTACCGTTATTAACGCAAATCGCAAATGCTGCTGCGGTTATAGTTCTTTAACAACAGCTAGGGGCATCCAGGCTTTACTACCATTTGCGAGCACTATTTGTATCCAACCGTTTACCTCTTCTAGAATGGCTACTTTAGTGCCTTCATGTAGTGTAAAGGCAGTGTCTGCGCTGTTACGAGGTTCTGTGCGTGTGACAACCTCACTATCAAATATGATTGCATACCGTTCTGATTTGGCAAAATTTAACGAGGCAAAAGCTGCATAAATAAACGCGAGTGTACACAACAAGCCAACCAAAGAGATTATAAAAAAAAGCCGCTTCTTGCTAGCTACTTGTGCGTATACGTAAACTATAAGAAACAAAACGGTAAACAAGCCCACTATAAGGCTCAAATATGCCCAAGTATATGTCCTGTAATGTGTTACCATCTTTTTGAACCATTCTTTAAAACCATCTTTAGGAAGTTCCTCCACCGCGTCGAGTTTCATTTGGTTTGCATAGCCTAAATTTGTGACAATGTCCACGTTTGCTGGCTCCAGCTGCAACGCTTTTTCATAATTATAAATAGCTGGTGCAATTTGATTGAGCTTGTAATGCGCATTTGCCAGGTTAAAATAAAGCTCTGCGCTATGTACTTTTGCCTTTAAAATCTGGTTGTAGCCTGCAATGGCTATTTCATATTTTTCTACGGCGTATGCTTTGTTCGCTTTCGCGAAAGCGTTATCCAGACCGTCTTGCGCTTTACTTAAAAAGCACATTCCAGCGACTAGTATTGTTAGGAAATATTTCATTAAGCGCGCTTTAATTGTTTATCTAACTGGTCTATTACGGTACTTGCACGGTCATAATCTTGTTGCATACTCACGGCGGTAGAAGGCGTGTAACGGGCAAACTCGCAGCTAGACATGAGTTGCGTGAATCCTGAAATGGCTTCTACAGTCGCACCACGTTGCTCGAGTAGCTCGTTTATGCGTTCTTTACTCATTTCGGCAGTTGGGATATTTAATTTAGATTTTAGATAGTTATGTAACGATTTTTCCAGAGATACGTAAAACGCATCGTGATTGCCTAAGTTTTTGCGCGCTTCGCCTAAGTATTTACGACTTAATTTATTTGCATTTCTTAAACGATTCCCTACCACGTCAGACGCCATAGCCGCGCGTCTATTGCGCACTATCAAGGCGATAGGCAGCAATAATATAAGCCCTCCTACAAGTGCCCAGTAGGTGGTAGTATTAAAGAAAAGCACGGTTTTTTGTGCTATTAAGGTTGTGTCACTTTTAATAAACACAAAAGGATCAACGGCACTGATCACGTTTTTATCGCCCACAATAGCATTACCGCTTGTAGGTGCTGGGCCGTCCACTTCTACAAGAAGTTCCTCGCTATTTAGGGTTATAAACTGCTCTTCTTTAGGATCAAAATAAGAAAATGTCACAGCAGGAATTTTATATTTTCCGCCAAACTGTGGCACGATCGTATAGTCGTCTGCCACGCTGCCTCGCATACCGTTTATGGTTGTGGTCACATTATCTTTGCGCGCTGGTTCAAAAACCTCCAGGCTTTGAGGTGTTACCAAACGGGGTATTTCTAAAAATTTAAGGTTACCCACGCCGCTTACTTTAACTTGTGCAGTAAGGCTTTCGCCAGCCTTTAGAGCAGCTTTATCTAGGGAAACGGTAAAGTCCAGTTGCCCTACAGCACCTTTAAAACTATCGGGTCTGCCTGCTAGTGGAACGTCTTTAACCTTAATTTGTCTAGCACCGGCGCTTACGGTAATGTTTTCTTTAGAAAAATAAGGCCTACCCAAAAAGTCCCTGCGGTTTGTAGGTACCTCAACGGCGATATTGAGCGATAGCGGCTCTATGGTTAACTCACCCGTCTTTTGCGGGTACAGAACGGTTTCCCGTAAAATAAGGTAGCGATACGGTTGCCCATTATAAGTGCCGTTTTGTACTTGCCTGTCGCGGTTATCTATATTATGAATCCAGAAATCTTCATATTTAGGACTTTTAACCTCATTCCAGCCACCTACACCTACATTATTAGAAACATAGAGTTTGTAAACCACACGCATGGGCTCATTAAGATATGGATTGTTTTCAGAAACCTCTGCAACTAAGTGTATATTTTTACTTGCCTCGTTAGATGGTGCAACCGTACCGCCTTGCTGGTAAGAATTGCCGCCTTGTTGAGATTGCTGTATAGCATCTGTCACATTTACGGTTGTATTACTCGTGGTATAGTCCATACCGTCGTAACTCATGCTCGCCTGCCCTATGGTGATTTTGCCCATGCGGTTAGGCCTTAAAAAATAGGTAAACGATTTTGACATACTGCCGCGACCATTTATCCATTGTTGCGATATCGAGGTGCTAGGACCGCCTACAACGGTAAAGTCTTTAAATTCTGGTGGCGTGAAGTTATCGCCGTTAACATTCATTTTAAACTCCACACGCAGGTTTTCGTTCTTGCCTATCTCGTCGCGGCTTAAGTTTGTTGTAAACGCGACTTGTGCTTGTGTAAACAAACAACAGGCTAAAAAAAATAAGGTATGAATCTTAACCATTACCAGTCTTTTTCATTTTTAGTGCTACGGCCTTTAGCCTTTTTGCCATTTACTTTGCTTTGAACTTTTTGTTCTTCGTTATTCACGGCGTCTAGCAGCTGTTTTACTTGTTGTGGTGTAAGTTTACCTTCTACACGTTTAGGTGCCTTACCGCCTGTATTTTCGTTAGGCTTCCCATCGCCGCCGTCACCTTCGGTATTTTTACCTTTGTCGCTGTCTTTTTTGTCGCCATCGCCACCGTCTTTGTCGTTGCCGTCTTTTTGATTTTGGTCGCCTTTATTATTTCCGTCGGCGTTTTGATCTTTGTCACCTTCTTTATTTTGTGGACTGTTTGAATCGCCGTCGCCTTTATCATTTTTATCTTTGTCTTTTCCGTCACCACCGCCACCACCGCCGTTTTTCTCGTTTTCTTGTTTAGCTATGGCCAGGTTATAACGCGTCTCATCGTCTGTAGGGTCGTTGCGCAGTGCTTGCTTGTAGGACTGAACAGCCTCAGCATATTGTTTATTATCTAAATAAGCATTACCCATATTGTGGTAAATGCGGTGCTTGTCGTCTTTAGACGTTGCCTTTTGCACGGCTTGTTTGTATAGCTCTACCGCGTTATAACGTTTCTCTTTTTTTGCATCGTAATACAAATTGCCCAGGTTATAAATAGCCTTAGGATTATCTGGCTGCATAGCTATGGCCGTTTTATATGCAGCCTCGGCCTGGTTGAAATTATTTTTACCTGCATATTGCTGTGCCTGCTCTATAGCAGCGTCATAAGATTTCATCTTTTTCATACCTTCTTTAAGAACGTTTTCACGTTGCGCCGTTGCAACAGTAAGGCCGCTCCAAAAAGCCAGTAGAATCATGCTATATTTAACAATGCTATTCATTGAACAAGTTTAATTTTTTTAACCAGCCCGTTTTTTTCTCTAAGTACACCATATCGAGTATTAAAAATAGCAAACCTAAACCCAAAAACCACTGGAACTGCGACTCAAAAGACGCATACTGTTGGGACTCAAAGGCTACTTTATCTATTCCAGAAAGTTCTTTTTTAAGTGCCTCTAAAGCATTTGCAGTTATGGCGCCGTCTATATAGATTCCGTTGCCTATTTTGGCAATTTCTACAAGCGTTTCTTTGTCGAGTTTTGTAATGACCGTTTGTCCATCGTTATCTTTTTTGAAAGCACGGACAATCCCGTTTTCCTTTAACGGAATTGTACCACCCTGGGAGGTGCCTACGCCTATTGTTATGATGCGTATTCCGCTGTCGGCAGCTTCTCGCGCTACATTCATCGCTTCACCTTCGTGGTTTTCACCATCGCTTATAATGATGAGCACTTTTGCTGCCTTTGAATCTTCGGCATAATAGCTGTCTGCAAGTTGTATTGCCTCCCCAATTGCTGTTCCCTGACTAGATACCAGGTCTGTATTAAGCGCTTGCACAAACATTTTTGCACTGCTGTAGTCTGTAGTAATAGGTAATTGCGGTACGGCGCTACCAGCATAAGCAATGAGCCCTATGCGATCACTAGCTAGGCTATTAATAATTTGATTAACCAGCTGTTGTGATTTTTCTAATCGGTTGGGTTTTATATCCTCTGCAAGCATGGATTTAGAAATATCTACAGCAAATACGATGTCCACCCCTTCACGATCTACCGTTTCTAGTTTATCACCAGCTTTTAGATTTACTAAACCCATAACCAGAAACAACACCGCAACACAAACTGTTACCAGTTTAAGAACGGGTTTAAACCAAGAGCGGTCCGGTATTAAACGGTCCAGCATAGCAGCTTGTGCATACTTGCGCTGCGCGCGATAACGCCAGTAGGACAAGCCCACAAAAAGCAACACCAGCACAGGTATAAGCAGCAGTAGCCAGAAATATGTTTTATCTTCTAATATGTACACTTCATGTTTTTTAAATTCCAAAAGACAAATCCAAGTTCCAAATCTCAAATTCTAAATCTTATTTCCAGTATCACTTTCCTCAGCCATAAAGGGTGGCGATGCTCTTAACTACATTATCAAAATTTCAAGTTCCAGTAAACAAAATGCAAGTTCCAAATCTCACTTTCCCTAGTCCTAAAGAGTGGCGATATTGAGCAGCGTCTTTTTTTTTAAAATTCGGACGCTCAACTCGTAACTCATAACTTCAAAAATCCATATTCCAGAAACCTCAAATCTTACGCCACCGTTCTAAAAATAGTATACCGCAAGGTCATTTCTAGTAATAGCAAACCGAGCGCTAGCAGCACTAGTACTCGGTATTTTTCATCTATGTTATAATATTTAAACTCTTCGATTTCTGTTTTTTCTAGTTTGTCTATCTCTGTATAAATTGCTTCTAATTTTTTATTATTAGTCGCCCTAAAATATTTCCCACCGGTGTCTGCAGCGATTTGTTTCATGAGTTTCTCGTCTAGTTCTACAGACGCTAGGTCAAACCTAAAAGACCCGTTTGCATTAATCGCAACTGGCGTCATGGCTTTACCGTTTGTTCCCAGCCCTATGGTATAGACCTTAATATCATATTCTACCGCAAGCTCACTTGCTATTTTGGGATCTATGGCGCCGCTGTTATTCACCCCATCGGTCATGAGAATAATGACTTTACTTTTAGAATCGCTTTCTTTAAGCCTGTTTACGGCTGTAGCCAGTCCAGAGCCTATCGCTGTTCCGTTTTCTAAAGCTTCTTCAAAACGTATCTCGCTTATCGCGCGCAGGGATATGAGCTCATCTGTAGTAATAGGTGTTTTTGTATAACTCTCGCCCGCATAAACCACCACGCCTATACGGTCATTAACGCGGCCTTTTATAAATTTAGATGCTACCGCTTTTGTAGCCCCTAACCTGTCTGGCTTTAAATCTTTTGCAAGCATGCTGGCACTCACGTCTACAGCTAGTACAATGTCTATACCGTTAGATGTTTTTACCTTAGTTGTCTCGTCTGTGCTTTGTGGTCTAGCGAGTGCTACAATAATTGCCGCAAGCGCAAGTAACCGAAGCCCGTAAAGCAGCGGTCTTAGGGTGCTTAGTAACGAGGTCGTTCCTTCAAAACCCTTTAAACTAAAAATTTGTACCTGCGCCTGCTGTTTGCTGCGCGTAAAATAATACCATGCAGCCAGCAATGGCAACAATAGCAGCAACCACAGCAGTTCCGGGTTCAAGAATTTTATGTTTGTAAACCAGCTCATTAATTTGTATTGTTTTGACCTTGTATTTTAATAAGCTCTAGCGATTCAAATATGCGCTCCCGTATTAGGCGACCGTATTCACGTTCTGGCAGCACCTCATAGTCTTGTAAGGTCGTTACCAGTATTTGTTGCACCCCAGCACCGTTTGCAAAAAACTCCATTCTAAACTCATGTTCCTTACCGTCAAACTCATAAGTTCCTGTAACTACAACGCCTCTAAGGCCGTTGCGTGTTATGGTATCATCTACCGCTACAATATTTTTAGCACCCAGTTTTTCCATGGTGTCTAAGAATGGTTTTTGTACGATTTCGGCAGGAATTTCTTCATCTTCACCTAGTGCCTTGCCATTAAAAGTGTATGTAAATACCACGGCAGTCCACGCGTCGCCTAAGTTGTTAATGGCAAAACCTTCTTTAGTTTGTGCAACGTCGTCAAATCCTTTTATACCTTTAAGACTGTCCTCGCGCACGAGCACGACCGGCGTTGTCATTTTAACGAGTGGCAGCCCATAGTCTGTGGTTAGCCAGGTTTGCTCATACACATCGCGTAGCTCGTTACCTAACAACTGATCTTTTACATCGTCCCAACCTTTAATAACGACCCAAGCAATAATAGCGGTAATTACGGCCAGTACTGCTATGCCTATCCCTATTATAACGCTGCGCATGCGTTTTTTCACAGCCATTTTACGCAGGTATTTTGCGTCTTGCAGCTGCTCCTCTTCTGTAGGTTGCGGTAGTACCTGGTTAATATTGTAAATAATGTCGTTTACGTGGAGTCTGTCTTCTTTGGCACTAATACCGTCACCAGATGCTCCTGCAAATTTTATGAGGTCTGCGCGGTGCAAAATAGCTTCTAAACGCGATTGCGTGGTTGCGGTAATGCTCATACCTTTCTCACTCATGACTGTTTTAAGCTCATTTAAAAGCTGATCCGTTGTGCTTTCTAGAGCTTGTCCATAAACCTTAGAGTCTAAATACTTCCGTATAATATAAGTAAGTTCTGTATAATATTCTTTCCAATCTTTGTCATCTAGTACACGGCTATCGT
>Ga0222706_1000200_pt1 | contig 13173 bp, 8 predicted proteins | sample AntAcemetage1572_FD_179829 | JGI IMG/M metagenome (GOLD analysis project Ga0222706, IMG submission 179829) | Saline water microbial communities from Ace Lake, Antarctica - #1572 | ecosystem: Environmental > Aquatic > Non-marine Saline and Alkaline > Saline | place: Antarctica: Ace Lake...
TTATTTAACACCACCCGATATTTTACATTCGTGTTGGAAATTTATCAAATCAAAAAAAATATGTCCTGTAAAATGACCAGTGGTGATTTGCGGTCCTATATTTTTTTTGTGAAAAATAAAAAAAGTGATTGCCGAAAACACGAGTTTTAGCCCAACACCAAAAAACTCCAAGACAGATCCGGAGCATTTATTTATTAACTCACTTAGCCTCAATATTGGTCACCCCTGGATTATCGACAGTGATGGACCCCAACCACGAGCACATAGTTTTACTTGTCTCCAGCATCGCGGGAAATCCTCCAATTTTTATTTTTTTTGCCACAGGATCCCAAGGCATAATCGGAATTGGGATACAAGAAGAAGGAATAAAAACAGGTACTGGACCTGCCATTTTCCAGTTCATCGGGTTAGCAGGGGACAAACAATTGCCAAAAGCTGGAATATTCAAAAAGGGTACAAAATCCATTTGGGTGGCTAAAGGCTTGACCATAGCGGTCATCGTTTTACCAATCGGTAGCACTATCATGTCTTTTGGCCCTGACCCGAATGAACATTTTAATTTGGCACCTAAACAAACGCATTTTGGCATAAATCGATTTTAATGTTTTAGAATTAAGTTGTTAAACATAGGATTTTTATCCTATTTTATGTTCAGAGGTATAAAATAAATTCACAATTTTTTATTTAAAAAACGCTAGAAAATTCTAACTCAAAACAAATTGAAAAGTACCTGTTTTCGATCCACCTGAGATGATCGATATAGTGTCAGTTGCAACTAGGATATTTGGTTTCATTATTAGGTTCATATTCATAGTTACTGGTGTTAACACCTTGACTAAGTACGTATGAATTATTTTACCACAAATTTAATGAATAAATAAGGAGTTAGGTATTATTTTAATTTAGTTGATTCTCCTAAAGCTCAGTAAATCAGTCAATATCTGATTTTAGTAAAACGCGCATTTTCTATATTAAGTCACTTTATCTATATGTTCCACTAACTTAAGGGTAGAATCATAATATTTTCAATGTTTTGATTCATAAATCCATTGTTATCACAATCATTTTAAACAATTTTTTACTAGATCTCCAATAATTCTTTTAAATAAAGACAGGATTATCAATAATTTTTTTTGGAAAGTTAGATCATTTAAGCACTTTTTTGGCGGTCTCGTTGAGTATTGATAAGCTATAAAAGGAAAATGAAGTATTTAGATTTAAAATAGATTTTATTCTTTATTTATCAGGGCAAAATAACTCAATTAGTTATATTTAATAGTGCAATTTCTTTAATTTTTTTTGATAAAACCATATTCTTTTTCATATCTATTTTCCCGTTGAGTTGAGCACCTATTTCGATATTAATAACGTCTGTTATGATATCTCCGTTTATACAACCCGTCTTTTTGATATCTAATTCTTTTACTTTTATATTTCCGTTTACTATACCATGTATCACAGCAGATTCTGATTCGATATTTCCTATAAGATGACCTTTCTCTCCTAGAATAATTCCCTTTAAAGCTACTATATTACCAATTATTTTCCCTTCAATTCGTATTGTACTTTTACTTTTCACATTTCCTTCAAATTCAATATCCTCACCTAAAACTGATGAAATTTGAGCCTCATTCAAAATGTTTGATAGATTTTTTTTATTTTGGAACATCATTAGTTTATGGTTAAAAACTTAATTGGATTTAATATTTCGCCGTTATATCTTATTTCATAATGGAGGTGTGGACCAGTTGATCTCCCTGTTGAACCCACTCTACCTATCACTGTATTAGATTCAATTACCTGTCCCTTCTGTACGCTTATTTCAGAAAGATGTCCGTAATAAGTGGCATACTTCTGACCATGATCTACGATGACCAAATTACCATAACCACCATTACGCCCAGAAAAAATCACCTTTCCACTGGCAGTATTTTTAACTATAGTGCCATGAGGAGCACTAAAATCCAAACCTCGGTGGCTTTCTGCACCTAAGCCAGTAAGAGGATTTGTACGATCACCAAAACTAGAGCTAACGGATCCATCCACAGGAAATCCAATGGGAATAGCAGAGATATTAAATTTAAAATCTGAAAGTTGCTCTGATAAATTAGATAAATCCTTCTCTGTGGGCATATTGACTGTCAGGTCCATATCGATCATTTCTTCGGTATCTCGAACAATACCTTTATCAATTAATAATCTATTAACATCAGTAATCAGCGTTACAATAGAATCGTACTTTTTGGATAGCATTGCTGAATCAAGTTTATTTTTTAAGCTGAGGACCTCTACTTCTTTATATTGTTCATATAGATATGATTTTCTAGAAGAAAAACCAGTAAAAATGCCAGTTCCCACGAGAACAAAAAATCCGAGAACAATGATCCTCATATTTTCTATAAGATAAGTGGGGATAAAAATAGGATTCCTAATTTTTTGATCATTGTCTATAAATATGAGAGTAGTTTTCTTTTTTGCCATGATGGAACTAGTGCACTGAATCGATATTTAAAAGAATGATTTATCTGTGGGCATAAATAAATCATAATTTTTTGTTTTTTCTCTCAAATAAATTAAAATATTTCTGTGTCAACTTAAGGATATATGAACCCTGCTAGCATGACAACTTAATCTCTTAGATATTTAACTATCCAGAAACCTGATATGCCCCCTATTTAGAATCTGCTTATTTTAAAACTGATCCAAACTAAGGAAATATTTTAAATCCAAATCTCAATTATTCTATTTTGTTCAAAATACAACGGAACGTTTACATTTCAATTAGTTACATGGTCACATTCAGTGATTAGGCGAAGTCTCAACAACTATTTTTTTCACTGAATCTCACTGATGTATCCTGCAAGCCGGGTGTCAATTAATTGCTTTTTTGTTTTGTGATTTAGTCCCAATATAAGACAACTTAATTATATAATTACAACGAAAGGGAGAATACTCCAAATCAAAACCGACCTTTTTTCAAATTGAGATTATTTTCTGCTACAGAAGTCAAAACTTATTATTTATAAATTTTTTACGAAAAAATATAAATAATTTGCTATTTACTTCACGAAGTAAAATTATTCTGAAATTTTTTTATGAATTTATACTTACGATATAATATGTAACAATTACTTCAATAAAACTTTACGTCTGCTATGAACCAAGCCAACGGAACATCGTTTTATAAATTGAAAAGTGTGATTATCTGCAATGATACCAGTGATGGCTCTTTCTTTGCTTAACTAGCAGGTAGCACCATGGCTTCCTGATAGCCATTGGGAAAAGTATTGGTAATCCCCCTAAAGCTTGGGATATATCAACCCAGATCAAGTAAATGATAAAGGTTTTTTAAGGCAGGATACTGAACACGTAATTGGCAAAAAATACAACTGGAACAAAAAGGCTGAACCTAAAAGGGCTCAGCCAGCTAATGTCAACGCTGTCAGACCAAACGATTATTCCTTGACAAGTTGCTTTTCAGCAGCGCTTATCTCCACTTCATCGTTGTACTGTAAGTTAAAATAATCTGATCAGAGATAAAACTGTCACTGTATTTGAGAATCAAAAGTGTCAACAATTTTGAGGACGCGTATGTGTACCGGATATTGAGTGGCTTTTTGCCTTTTACTGGTGTAATTGCAAACATATTAATTTATTTCGGTTCTATCTTTAAGTTAGTGGAACATATAAATAAAGTGACTTACTATGGAAAAGGTACCTTTTACTAAAATCATGTATTATCTGATTTAGTGAGATTTAGGAGAATCAACAAAATTGAAACAATACCTAACTCTTGATTTATCCATTAAATTCATGGTAAAGCTAAAATTAATGATAGCTTACCCGTTTATAACGAATTAAATCAATGGCACACGGATTAATTTGATACTTATATGAATTAGATATAAAATATTCAAACCGATTCATGCAAAATCTTTTGTAGACTTTCTTTGGAAGTCTACGAACTAACTATTTTATAAAAGTAGAAGGTAAGCAACCTTAATAAATACAATGAAAGCAGTGAAATAAACCAAATAAATATAGACAACTGAATGAGGAAAATCTCATCAATCTGGCTGAACACTTGTGAAGAAGATCTCAAATCCAAAACAGGTAGGAGTAATATGCAAATCCAGACTGCCAGATAAGCAAACACGATAAATAGAATTAATTCTCTTATTAATTTATACATATAGTCATCAAGGTTTATTAATTTTTATCAGGCCTCCATATTTTTCAATATAGTAGTATGACATAGCACCCAAAATAAATAAAAGAATCAACCTCCAATTACTACCTTCCAAAATCCCAAAATAGGAAAAGATAATTATAAAGATGCAGATAAAGATAGAAAGAAAAATAACTCTGTACAGTTGTCTAGCAAGAATAGAATCCCTAAATCTCCAATCAGAAAAAGCTAAAGCTAACGTGAAAAATAAAATAACTGTTAAGATTAAAAACGTGATTACAAAGAGTCTTTCATATGTCTGAAAAAACGAAGCTACCTTAATAGGATAACCATCCATCTCAGCAATTGGATCTTTTACATATACCTCATCACTTGCGAATTTATTTCCTACTACATTCCAAATATCATCCATCCCCAAATCATATCCAAGAGCCCAGAGTCCAATTCCTTTAAATTTTCGGAAAAGCGCTAGATCCATTTTTTTTGATAGCGTATAACTATCATCATACCAACAATCAACGGAAGTACCATCAGGAAATTCTAGAAAAAAGTAATTAGTCATCATCACTTCATCTAGCATGGGAATTATCGCATAGCTACTGTCTTTAGATTGGTACACTCGATTTACTTCTGACAGCGTAACTTTATTTTTAAAGTTGCTTGAATAGTAGCCATCTTCAACATCCCATGATCCAGACCACTGTGCGCCATACAAGGGCAGCGCTAGAATTGATTTTTCCGCATTCAGTCCCTTTTCAAGATACTGGATAAGGGTATTTTCCAAACTGAAACCATTTGATATATCACTTCTCAGCGGGGCTATCGCCGGTGTGTTGCTGTCAATTTCATGATAATCCAGCCCTTTAACAATGAATAAATCTACAGACTCATCCAATTTGATAAGGTCAATTGGAAAAGATTCCGCAGCTGCGGGAATAACAACAGTCAAATACATCCGCTTAGCAATAAAACGATAATCCAAATTATTTCGCATAAAATAGACGAAATCTTGAAACTTTGAAGCACTCTGCTGGGCTATAGCAGGAAACTCTATCTCTATTCCATCTGCATCCCGCTCCTTAATCAGCACCGCTATAGAGTCCAATGTAACATTCCAAAGTGCTTCATTTTGCAAAAAATCTTGTTGATTTTGATCGCCTTCCAATGCTAAATTGAGCAATGTCTTAGTATTGTACTTGGCTGCCGAATCCAGTAGATCAGTTTCCCTCCACTGAACGATTTGAGCAGGATTGAGATAACCCCCGGTTTTGGGATCTATTTTATATGAAAAAAAAGAAATTGTAGATATAAGTTTAAAATCATATGACTTCCAAACATCACCCATCCAGTAAGGGTACCATGTATATACCTCAACATCTTCACGGAGTGTTTTCTCGCCAAATCCCTGCCTAATATACTCCCCTTTCAAGGTATCATACTCAAAGGACTGGAGGTAATTAGTAGAAGCTTTCCCATTTAAAGCGTCGTATAAAAAATCATATTCCTCAATAAAATTCTTTTGCTTAAGTGGAGCAAACTGCATTTCCGTGGTATCCACGTTTTCAGATGCTTTTCCTAGACCTATGGCAGCGGCCAACCCAGCGGTGCTTCTCTCAAAATATCGCATTTCAGAAGAAATGCGCCTCGTGCTCGATTTCAATTTAGCATATTCCTTATTTCTACAAGCAAAGAAACTCAATGCGCATAAAACAAAAATAAAAGCACTGCTCACTTTAGTTCTAGTCATAGTAATGATAAGATTATTATTTCATCAAATTCCTGAACCTCCACAGATTCCGTCACACTGAAACTCTCCACAAACAGCGCAATAACTTGGAGATTTAGTTCCTGATCATAAAGGATAGAATTATTAGTTAATTTAATGTGAATTTTATTTTTATTCAAGTTGTCTTTTATTCCAAAAAAAACATAATTCATTTTACTATTTGCACTTAGCTTCCAACTGCTGACAGATTGAATTTGACCATTGCGCCAGAAATCTTTACGATCAAAATCAAAGATGGAAAAGTCCATATCCAAAAAAGTAAACTCTGGGAGGTAGATGTAAGATTTTCCAATTAATTCTTTCAGTGAAAAATCCTGAAGCACATCCTCACGATAGATTTCTCGACGTTGAAATTCAAGATTTTCTTTTTGATTAGTTGGATATAGAAAAACTGCAAATCCTAGCACTTGCCTATCTTCCGAAAACCCAAATTGCGATTCAAAAACAGGATTTTCTTTTAAGTTTAAACTATGGGATACCACAACAGACTCATCAAACAGTGTTTTATAGATCGTATCTTTAACGATGACATTTACATCTTCTTGATACGATCTAATAATCTTTTGCTGTTCATACTTAATTTTTTCTTTTTTTGCCTTAATAGCTACTTCTATTTCCCCCCGAAGCCTAAAAAACCCAAAATTCCTAAACACCACGTCTACCTTTCCTGACTTGGATACGATAAAATCATTTGCAAACATTTTCTTCCGGAGCAATGACATATCGCCAGCTACTCGAATATCGTTAAGTAATACCTCCACCTGCATTGCAGCCCCTCCTCCTTTACTTACATCGAACTTAAGAAAAAAATGATCCCCCTCATTAACATCAAATGTATACTTTGCGACCTTAGCTTTTGATTCAAGATCAACCATTTGTACCATGATCTTTTCTGTATCCGGGCTATTTATACTGAAATCCAAAAATTCACTTAAATAAGTTTTGGGTATGGTTATTCGTTTTTCTCTATTCAGTGTTAAGTGAAGACTGTCTTTTAATTCTTGTCTGAAAGTCGCCGAATCATTTATTGAAACCGATAACCCAAGATCCTCAGCTATAAAAAATGAAAAATCATTTTCATTATCAAAGATCCGATAGGTTAAAGTATCTGTCGTTGTATTGGCTTTGACCTCGATGGGCTTGCTAGCCGCTGTTGGAGAAACTCCGCAAGTACGAAATATTTCCATTCCGAGCAGCATTGAACATATTAGTAGTAGGGAATTCACTTGTTAGCTAGTTGTTTGGACAATTGTAGACTCAGCTCTTTATATAATTCTTTAACCATTTTACTTTTTTTGGAATTAAGTTCTTTATTTATCAAATCAATATCCTGCAGTCCTTGCACATATTCGCGGTCTAACCTATTGCCGGATTGATAAAGGTTTTTGATAGAATCAAATTTGAAATTATTTTCTTCAATTGCCAGCAAGTCATCATACGGCCCTTTTGCAGCTCCGAATTTTGTCAATACTGGAGCGATTTCTACTAGCAGAATTAAAAGAGTGATAGTCCAAGTCTCCCAACCACCCAAATTATTCAATGACTTAATCCTTGCAAGTAGTCCATAAGAAAAGTTAGCTTTTAGACTTTCTTTATCTTCTTGCAAGTCGGCTTGACCAAGCGCTTTATTTTGTTCTATCACGTTTAGCGCTTTTGTAATATTAGCTTCTTTGGATTGGTATTCTTGGACAAAATCATTATACTTTAATCTTTTGATTGTACAAACTTTACCATCTCCAGCTTGTCCGGTACCGCAAGTCCCATCGCACTCACACCTATATTCACGGTAGTAGATTTCTTTTAACTCAAAATATTCTTTTAGCTCCTCGTTCAATGACTTTTTCTCCAAATCAAATGCAATCACTTTTTTGTGGTATTCATTTTCTAAGGTAGAAGTATTCTTTTTCAACTCTCCATATAGATCCTGCTCAATTTCTGATTTGAAAATCTCCAGCTCCAACGGCTTGGCAATAACTAGGGCGATAACTACAGACAGAATCAAACGTGGACTAATTTGTAGTATTTCTGTAAAAAAATTACCTTTTTTTCTCAATGTAGACACGATAAATCTATCTAGATTGAATAATATTAATCCCCAAAAAAATGACAAAAAAAGAACTACCCAATAATTATCAAAAATCAGGCTGAATGCAAAGTGAGAGGAAACCATGGCAAGTATTGCTGTGAAAAGCACAGAAGCACCAATACTAGAATGTTTAATTTTTTCGGATTCGGGACATTTTTCTAAAATTTTTCGGCTCACTCCCGAACAAAACAATAGGAAGTTATAGTCTGTCATTCTTTTTGTTAATTTTTAAAGCAATCAATAACTTACCAAGCCACGCTGGATATCCACTTTGCAGCTGTTCCCTTAATTGGTTCATTAATGGCGCCGATTTGATATCATTCAGATCATGAGGTTTAGCTATAAGTCCTTGAGACGAAAATGGGAATATTTTCAACTGTTTGGAAATATTCTTGTTAAACAGCGTTAGTTCGAAATCAAATTGACGGTTTTCAAGACAGATAAAATTATGAAACCCTACATTTTTTAACTTTCCCAAAACCCTCTCTTTTAAATTGATAGCAGACATACATGACCATTCAAGTCTGAGGAGATCCCCCTTGTAAACTCCATAACTGTGATCAATCTGGGAAATTGGATCAATTTTCACATAATCTGATAATTCCTTATTAAATACTAGGAGTGATAAATTGAATAATTCCTCATCTAGACATTTAATGAAAATAGACAACGCATTTTTATTTCTTGAATTTCTGCAGGTAATTGTAAATAATATGTCATTTTCTATTAAAAAAGAAGCGTTACCAACTGATTCTACCAGGTAGTTTCCTGGATTAAAACTAACTGAATTTGCATTTTCAACTACCCAGTTTAGCTCCACCTCTTGGCCTTTAGAAACGAAGTACTTGTTCGCTAAAAATTTCATTTTTAGCTCTCGGGAAGAGGAGTTGACCGGCGAACTATTTTCCATAATTCGTTCAAAGTCCTTATTCTTTTGAAATATCAGCGGAAATATACCTTCCTCCAGATCATGTAATCTATTGCAGATTAATAATTTATTGTCAAAAATAGCATATTGCTCAAGTTCCTTATTTAAAATGTCAACCTCAAAAATTCCTACTTTAGCCCCAGCTTGTACAATTCTATGGAGTAAATTGGCTATCTCAAGTGTTCTATATCTCGTCGGAAGAAAAATAATGAGCTCGAAAAATTTATCCTCCAGCTGTGCTTTCAGAATATTGGTTCCCAGCTTCAAGAAAGAATCACCATCCAATACAAGTTGCGCTTTATATTGGAAAATCTTCATGTGCTTATTTAGTTCTACAGGCAGGTCTTCTGGCCAGTAACTGTAATCAAACATGCTTTCTATTCTTTAACAGATTTACCTTCTTTAGACATTTCTCTCAATAGGCCTGCCTCTAGATCCAGCGAGGTGATCAGTTCCCGTTCGTTCCTTTTGGAATTTAGCCAAGCGTATTGTATGGCATTGCTGATCGCTGCTCCGGATACCTCATATTTTTCAGATAATCGTTGGAAGTTTGTCTCTGGGGCTACATTAATATTCATCAGTGCATTCTCCCACAACTGAATCCTTTCCTGAGTACTTGGCAGATTAAAATATAAAATAGATTGAAATCTTCTCACGAAAGCTCTATCAATGTTAGGCCGAAGATTAGTAGCAAGGATCACCAATCCATCATACTCTTCCAGTCGCTGTAATAAGTAGGAGGTACCTTGATTGGCATACTTATCTTTTGAATCGTTGATCTCCGTCCGCTTGGAAAACAGCGAGTCCGCCTCATCAAAAAATAAGATCCACTTTTTATTTTCTGCTACATCGAAAAGTCTGGAAAGGTTTTTTTCAGTTTCACCAATGTACTTTGATACGATTCGTGAAAGATCAACTCGATATACAGGGTGCTGGGTGATTTTCCCCAAAAGAGATGCTGTCAGTGACTTACCTGTACCTGGAGGACCGTAAAATAACGCTCTATAGCCTGCTCTGAAATTTCTTCGCAATGAATCATTGGTATTGATCTCGTCACGATATTTTATCCAAGTCAATATATGATATAGTTCATCTCTTAATTGTTGATGTAAAACCAAATCGTCCATAGTCAATCTGGTAGTTAGCTCCTTTGCTGGAAATTCATCTGAGAACTTAGGCTTGATTTCTTCTCCGGAAATTAGATGATAAAAAAAATCCTCATTAATTACCAATCTACTGGACCAAAAAGAAGAAGTATCAAGGCTTTTCTCAAGGTAAAGAACTTGATTTTTTGAAAAAAAATGCTCTTCCGAAAAGATCTTCAATAAGTCCATTCGCTTAATAATATCATTTCCGTTAAGGAGAAAATTTACCGTTTCAGCAGTTGGAATAAATCCACGGTGTGATTTGAGTTCTATCCCTCCAAATTCTGAAAAAGGTCTGCCTATGGAGCTATTTTGAATAAAAAAACAATCATAGATTTGAGGACTTAACAAAGTAACCATACTCATGAGTAGTACTACCCTTTCGGCAAAATCTAACTGATATTTGACCACAAACTTATTATACGGAATGTGGTCATCAGATAAAACCGGCAATGGAGGAATTAGCATAATCTCATTGGATTCCTCAAAGTGCCCCTTAATCCTCAATTCAAGAAATGACTTCAACCAATCCAAATCCGCTAAAATAGGTTGTATTAATTCATGCGCTGAGCTAGTCTTTATCTCCATTGTACATTTATTCTAGTATTCATCCAACTTAGATTAATCATTGCGATTTTCCAGGACAAGGTGTCTAATAGAACATCGTATGCTTTATTGCCCACTATTAGTTCCCATCTGTTGTCTTTTTCATAGAGTCTTCCTTCCCTTGCTACAAAGGTTTCACGGAAAGTTTCCATTTTTGTCCCTCTCATTTTTTCCCAGTTGTAGATAGCGCCCTTGATCAATTTACTGCACAACTCCTCCTCTTCCGCAGAAATGTCGATACGGGGAGAGACGGGAAAGTCGGGAGCTGCACCACAGAGAATCTTATTCAAAGTGAGATCCCATTCTTCAAATTCAGTCTTTCCCGTAGCAATATATTGAAGCAGTTGAATTGCTCGCTCCCTTGTCTCTTCACTCTTCATACCCTCTTTACCAACCATTCCCAATGCACCAAAAAATCTTCCGTAAAAAGGCCAAAACAAAACCAAACCAGCATTTGCTATACTTACCCCTTCACCATAATCGATTGGCGCTATCTTCACAGGTGGCATCAGCATGATTTTTTTTTCTTCTGCCGTTGTTACTTTACCTATTATTTTCTTCAGTTTAGTACTTGAGTTTTTCAGGGTAATAATCAATTCTGGGATGTAATAGTCAGACGAAAAAACTTGCATTATCACATCATGATCAACCAAGTCCATCCATTTTTCGACCATATCTAAAAGAATTCCAGAGGAATTTTTCACTAAAACACTCGTTATAGACCAACGTGACACAATAAAAATTAATCTGTCCAGCTTTTTGCTCACACGTAGATCTAGAAAAAAATCCTGTTGGGTATTTTTGCGGATATATGTGGTCAGCACATCCAAGTCCCCTGGAAGATCTTGATAGATCAATTTTAAAAACCATATTTCATCAAGATAATTAGCCAATTTACAGAAGTTCTGCTTCCCTTTTTCTGACTGGAGACCTGCATGAATTACTATCCTAAGTTTCTTCAGGTCATTCCCATTGAGATCTGTCAGTTCCTTAGCCAATTGCTGAATGCCAGAAATCCCTTTGGGTAGCAGACCTCCTTCCAAAAACAATTGAAAAATCTCTAATGACGATAATACCATCACACTTGCTCCAGTTCCGGATCTTACACTTCCAAAAAGTGCTGGATAGGCCTGATAAAAAAGGGCCATCTCCTCTGGTTTTTTCTCAATCACATTCCGGAATGATTTCTGAGCTTCTTTAAGGCGGAAAAAGCCGCTAAGAAAAGTATCCAAGTTTCGTTGCGTATTGGTATAGACATTCGAATAGAAGCTCTTGTGAAACAAGCCTAGAAACTTGGCATGTTGAATTTCATTTGAGTTCTTGAAAAACTCTTCAAACCAAGTTGTTAGAAATTCTTTACCTACTAATGCCTTCAAATAAGGATCTTTTCCCTGCAAAAAATAAGTATGAATTTCCTTGGCAGGTTTTATCTTGAAGAACTCAATAAACAATTCGGGATGAATCCGCCGCATAAACAGCTCACTTAACGGTGCCTCGCATATTAGCTTCGATACAAGAGGAATCTGGTTTCGGAGAGTTGGTTGATTCTCTAAAAATGATTTTCCGAAGTTCAAGAACAAATTGAGGATCAGTTCCTGAAACTCTTTCGGCTCAGGGTCAATGGCAAACTTCACGTTGACATCTGACCAAACTTTCTTCCAGTTTTTCAAATCTGCCGATTTCATTCCTTTTATGACTAGCAAGGGTATTCCCTTTATCAGCGAAGGCATATAAGACAGGCGGGAAAAGAATAGATTTAGTCCAGTTACATCACCATTCAGTCTTTCTAAGAAGGCACACAATAGTAGTGTCTTAACACTACTTCCATTGGATATAGCTTTCAAATTCTTTAGTAAATAGAGTTGTAATACTATCTGAAGGTATTTTTTCGATTGATAGTGAGCTGAAAACTTCACCCAATCCTGGATGTAAGGCCGGTGTGAATAATTTAAAAATCCCTCTTCAAATAAGTATTCAATGAGTAATGTGTATTGCTTGAAAGAGAACTTATTTGGGTAGTAGATCAGTTCAATTGTACTCTTGCCATCTATAAAGTCATTAGTATTATTCTTAGTTCGTTCAAGCACTTCTTCTGGTTCCTGACCACTCCGATACCCACCAAACTCCTCCAAAAACAGCACTTCTTCCATCCCGTTCAGTTGAAGAATATCCAGAATGTTCTTTTGATCAATCCCTGAAATAAAGACACCCTTTCCCAGTATCCCTTCCGATATCATGATTCTAAACACACGGCCATACACGGCTATGCGACTCATTTTGCCCAAATTTGAAAAATACAATACCCCAGCCCAAGAAGTAAGAAAATTCATTAGTTGGGTATTATTCCTAATATTATATATCGAAAATACAGCATCGATCTGCTTCAAGAGCGTGGGCAATCCAAGTATATCGTGCTGTGTCTGAATCAAAGAC
>Ga0222706_1000202_pt1 | contig 13040 bp, 10 predicted proteins | sample AntAcemetage1572_FD_179829 | JGI IMG/M metagenome (GOLD analysis project Ga0222706, IMG submission 179829) | Saline water microbial communities from Ace Lake, Antarctica - #1572 | ecosystem: Environmental > Aquatic > Non-marine Saline and Alkaline > Saline | place: Antarctica: Ace Lake...
TGATGCGCTCAAATTTAAGAACAGACCCTATGTGAGGAAGTCAAAAGTTGTGACCCAATTGTAAAAACAATTAGCGTAACTAGTTGTATTACATAATATTGTCTAATTCGATTTTCAAGTTGGGTTCAGTAGAAGGGAGCAGAATTGCGCCATCTGTTTTTTTGGAATCCTTGATATTTTTAAGCTCAGTGGTCAGGTTAAAATCCGGTTCCGGATTGATGGTGTAACCTAGGATATTTACAAATAGCTCTCTGAGAAAACCTTCCTGAAACTGTTCCTCTTTGGCGTTTCGAATGTTTTCCCGAATCAGTGGATTACCAAAATATCGGGAGAAGTCGCCGAAAGCAGTCTCGATTTTGTTTTGATCTTGGGTGGACCGGTATTTACGAAGTACTGAATTCTGGAAAAGCGCCATCTTGGGTAAGAGATTAAAAACTGATTCCTAAAGATATCCGAAAAGCTGTAAACGAAAAGAGTTTTATTAGGGAGTGGCAAATTCTAAAATTAGTAGAGGTTTAAATGAATTATTCCTGATCCAAAGCCTTTTCACTCGATTCAAAATCCTTTAAAGTCTTTCCACTTTTCTGTTTCCACTCAGTTAGACCATTGGCATTTCTGCCAAGAACCATTGTGGCAGCCGTAGATGGACTACTGAAAATATAATCTTCTGGGAATTCCAGAAATTCTCCTTTGTCGAGTAAAACGCCATCATTCAGAAGTTTCTGTCTGAGAGTTATAAAACTTGGAATCAATGAAGCAACGGTTGAACCCGCAGCTTTTGAACCTTTAAAAACCACAAAACCATCTGAGGTAGGTTGTCCTTGTCCGTCTGCACCTCGTGCTGCTTTTATATAAAAGACATCTTGTTTTTGCTTGGGTTTGAATTCCCGCTTTTCATCAAAAACTTTATGGCCTAAAGTGTTTACCAGCATTTTTATGTACTCGATGAATTCTTCCATTTCAGCTCGATCAGATTCTGAAAGCGAAGATTGGGTAGGGATCACGAAGTTGTCTAGTTTGTATCTGTTTGCTGATTTGGCAATTTCGTGTAATCTATTTTCTAGGTATTTAATGTGAGCCTTGTTCAAGTTTTCATCCTTGCTGATAAAAACAATGGCCTCATTCCAAAAGTCCTTCGCGTTCAATTGTTGATTGAGACGTTTTAAAATCAATTCGCCTTCACCGATATAAACCTGATCTTTTCCCTCCTCATCTTTTCCAAAAAGAAGGTAAACTCCTGTACTATTCATCAAATCAGCTCTATCGGAGCAATCTTTAACTTTGATTCTTGGAATTTTATAAGCTTTTCCTGACCAGTTGGAGAGTTCACAACTCATCCTTCCATTTGGATCTCCATCAATCAGAAAAATTTTTATGGTTTTGCCGAATTTCATTTTTAGAAGTGTTTAAGTCTTAATGTTTAGCGATTCTTGTGTGCTATTTAAGCTATTTTTGCAGGACCAAAACTTATCGTGTATTCGACTTTATCTAATATTAATTTGTTTATATTTTGGACTATAATTTTTTCCTCTTTTACTGGAAATCCGAAAAGAGCTATGTTGGGAATTATGTAAGAAATATTTTCAGAACTTTCTTTAAACTTACTTACAAAATCTCCAGAAGATCCAGTTCTCACGGAGCTAAAGAAGGAAGGATAAATAATACCGTCAAATCCCGATTTTTTAACTGATTTAGCAATACTTTTTGTGATTTCATAAGAATAGCTTCCAGCGGAATGAATCATACTTACCGCTATACCTAGGCTTTCAAATTCAGTATTAAATTTCTCATTAACTTCTTTTGTTAAATCCAGTAATTTTAATCTTGAAGTAGGCTTTAATTTGGCGATATATAACTCATCACTTACTGTAACTCGACATTCATGTATGCAAACTTCTAAATCTTGTGAACCATAAAGAACTGGGAAATCTTCAGAATCTAATCTTCCGCTACCTGGATTCGGGTTGCTATCGTATTGATCGCAGTTTATAGGAAAATCAGGATTTTTTCTAATTCGATAAAAGCTTTCTTGAACACCTAAAAATTTAATAGTATATCCTGCGATGATGCGTTCAACAATCTTATTTCTATTTGTCAAAGATCGCAAATCTTCTAAGGGTTCTATATGTCCTAAGGTCCATAGTCTTGGCCCGTAATGAAAGAAACCTATCTTAAGTATTTGTTCAAGTAATTTGACATCTTGATTTAGTAGCTCGCCAAAATCGACTTCCGTTTTTTTGTAGTGATAAGAATTATATTTAATTAGTGGTGCAGCTCCATATTCCACTTTATGAACTGTGCCAGAAATAAAAAATCGATAAATAAGTTTTTCAATTAAATTTTCGTTGAGTTTTTTACCATTGATTGATTTACAATTTGGGCATTTTTGATTGTTTAAAATACCAATCTGAAAAGAGTCTAATTTTAATCCTTCGTCTTTAAAGCATTCAGAACATAAAAGATTATTGTTTATTTTACGTCTATTCATAAATTGGATAAAATATTCGGTTATCATCTGTAATTTTTGAAATCTACCCACTTTTAATAGGCTACTAATAAATTCCACTTCCCTTCCAAAAATCTTTAATCAAAATAGGTTTCAGTGCCCATTCCTCTAGACCAATGTTCTGGTTTTTAAAGATTCCTTTTTCCAGCCTTTCTTATACCTCCCCTAATCTATACCTAAATCCCCTTTTTCCAATCCCATTACTATAAATTTCCATTAGTTTTTTGAGATTTCCCCTAATCTTATTGAAATAACCCCAATCTTGATGTTCAAGAAGTTTTTTACCTCCGTACTTTTTCTGTTATTTGCGTTGTCTGGTTTTTCCGAAATCAGACACGGCTCCTTTATTCGTACCAATTCTGATAATTTCCAGTCATTTTACTTTATCCCCTGTGCCCTGATTCTTTCGCAGCCGATTAAGAAGCATAGACCAATCACGGTTTACTCACTTTTAGGACAGTTCCAATTGTCGCCAAATGCCTTAGCAAAACTATATTTCGGTAACAAAACTCTATTTCTGTCGAAATATAGATCCCCAACATCTTAACCATTAGGAAACCCTAAATCCTACCAATTCTCCTCAATTCCCAAAAGCACTTGGCGGTGATGCTGATGTCAGCTGAGGCATTGTGGGCGTCTGCGAAGCCTGCACGGAATAGTTTGTAATGCAGCTTGGAAAGCTTTGGCCACTTGTAGCCGTATTCTCCAGATAATCTACAGAAAGCAGTAGTCTGTTTCATAGTACAGATCCTGACCTTTTCCGACAGACTGTTTTGCATGCCATTTCTTAAGAGTTCGGAACCCATAATCATCTCGTCAAAAGCCATATTATGAGCCACAAGGAATTCGGCTTCTTCTACCATTGAGTTGAATTGCTTCAAAATACCAGTAATGGGTTGTCCATCGCGTAGTGCCTTTTCTGTAGTAATGCCGTGAATCTGTGATGCTCCTTTGGATATAGTAAATCCATCTGGTCTGATGATGAAATCTCCTTCCGCTATCTTATTTCCACTCGCATCATAATAGAGATATGCCAGCTAAACCAATCTAGGCCAGTTGTTGAGATCCGAGACCGGTGCCCCATAGTTCCTCGGCAATCCGGTAGTCTCGGTGTCAAAAAATAGATATATGGGAGATGAGGTTGGTTTTGATGGGTATTTATAGTTTATGGAGATACTGATGAATACGATCCAATAATAGCTCAAATTCAGGCTGTCCCTTGTAATATAGGGCAGCTGTTGATTGATAGCGTCCTTTAAATGCATCCCTTTGCTTCTGGTCTGAAAGCAAAAAAGCTTGATTTTCTGCTATTGGCACTTCCAAATCCTGTTTCGGAAACCGCTTTGCTTTGTGCTCGAAGTATTCGGTTGTCCCCAAAAATGCCAGGACTTCATCGTTTTCCAGTAAGCAGTATAGATCGTAATACTGTCGCATCAGATTGGGTTTGACTTCAGTACCATTTTGTTCCTGTCGGTATTTGGTAGCAATGGTTTGTAGCTTTTCTACGAAGGTATAGCCAGGATGGTAACAGGCTATATCAACAGCCCTGTTGTCAATAATCTTAATTTTTGGATTTAGGGATGCTTTGTCATAAGCCCAGGAACTAATGGTCAGCTTTCTGTTTGGTGTTACCGCATCAAATCCAACTTCCAATAGAATTCCATCCTTTACTCCAGCATTGTGTGCTGTTTGCGCATCGTAGTAGAGTCTAATCCCTCCGCTCCGGTAATGCTCCAAATCATCAAAAGCAAAGTCTCGCCTAACGGCTGTGATCCCTTCGATTTTTATAAGGTCAGCCAGCCAATCGTAGAAGCTTTTTCTTGATTGAACGCTTTTCTCTTTTGTGCTTTTCGGATTTTCATTCACGTTCAAATGGGCAGGGGCTTTGATATGGATATCAATATCTTCAGAAAAGCGGTGGATGATCTGATATCCCTTTGATAGCGAGGTACCGCCTTTGAGTTCAAAATCAAATTTCTGCTGTTTTAGACCATACAAGACCTGCATGATCCAATAATCTTTCTCGATCAATTCCGCTTGAATACCTGTTTCAACTTCCAAAATTCCGAGAAGGTCGGCAAAATCCTTTTGCTGATCCAGGTATTCACTCGGCATGTTGATTTTCCAGTATGGGTGAAAGTAACTTTTTGGTTCTTACGTTTCCATACTCAGAAACAGCCAGCTTTATGGTCTTAGGCTCCATGGTTCTGGCTTTGTCCAAAACCTGATGCATGACTTCCGTTTTGTCTTCTGCAAGCGCATCAAGATTGTTCAACAGATCGACCAATAAAAACGCTGGAGAGATTTTTTTTGGAAATTTTGGCTTGGAGTGGAAAAAGAATTTCCTGCCTCCCAATTTAAATTCTCCGTGTCGCTTGTGATTGTAAACCACCCGTTTGTTATACAGCTGCGTGGTGCCGACCCCTAGGCTGTTATAGGCATTGGGGGAGGTGATCAAAAAATCATCATCCTTCAAAAAACTACGCACCAGGTCCGCTTCATCCGGAGGAATTGGCCCATAAACGGACTCTTTGGGATAGTGATAAAGCCCAAAGGAAAGTTTTTGCAGCGTCCCTTCCTCCACCAATTGTCCGAGATGGCGATCCACAGCAGTTGACCAACGCTCCAGATCAGCGCGGCGATAGACGCTTCCACGTCGTAGATGTTTTTTGAGTATGTCTAAAGTGCTCATGATTTTATCTCCGGTACAAGTCTATCAAATCGAGCTAGGAATTGCAAGATATTTCATTGAAAATTCATGCAAAATAAAAGGTGAGTTGATTAAAATCTATTCTCAATAACCTAAAGAAATGTAAGCTGTTGTAGTCTGGGCGAATTGTTTGAGACTGAAACTGGTACTTTCCAATTCTTCCCCCAAACCCACTCTTGTAAGTCCCGATTCGCTTTTTGACAATTCACCCCTAGCTTTTGGCTTGACCCCAATCCTGATCTTTAAGAAGCTTTTTCCCAAAGTCAATTTCTTCCCGCGGTTCTAAAATGCCTCGCCGATAAACAGGTAAAATCCGGATCCTTCTTGGGTAAAGGCGACATCAACTCGAGTGTAAATATCTTTTTTGGGAAAAAGTAAAAATCGTAATCCAGCTCCAGCTGACCAGACCATTTTATTGATGGATGCCAAAGAAAAGTCAGGAAATACCGTGCCTGTTCCCGCAAATGCCGCAGCACCTATCCTCTTGGAAAATCCCAAGGGCAGCGGCAGCATTCTGAATTCTACCTGGGTTGCCAATTGGTTTTTATCTCGAAACCGACCGAGGTAATATCCTCGCATCATACTATCTCCCCCCAATAAAGCCAGCTGGTTGAAAGGAATATTCCCCGAATAAAACTGACCAATGGCCTGCCAAGCCAAGACGCCATGCTCGCCGACAGGTCTAAAAATCCGAGTGTCCAGCATCACTGCATTGAAGCCAAAAGAACTGATAGCCGGAGAATATCTTAAGTAAGCCAGTTCTGCAAAATGTCCATTCCTCACATTCAAGACATTGTGTCTGTCATCATAGACCAGTCCAACACCCAAGCCGATATTGGTTGAGCCTTTATTGCCCAATGGCATGGTGAATAGCGGAGCTTCCTCGGATGGGATGAAATCTACTTGTGATATTCGCTGAAAATCTGCTTCGAGCCCAAAATATAAGTTGGGACGCAGTTCACGAAGTAGCCTTTCTTTGATCACGATCTGATTGGCATCTACCAGGGCCAGGTAATCTTCAGGGGAATTAATCCCAATGCCGTGATACTTTAAAGGGAAGCTTTGAAACCTGATCCGCCCAAGGGAAAACCACTTATCACGGTCAGAATAGATGGCATGATCAAACCAAAGCCCATATTGGTTTTGCAGGGTAATAAATGTAAAGCCGCTGATCTCGCTGAGTCGGTTTGAGGTATCCCGATTGGCATAGTAAACCAGCAGGGATGAAAGTCCAATCTCCCAGCTGGTCTCCGGCGCAAATGCCACCGAGGGGTAGATCAGAAATTGCGGTTTACTGATATCTGAGCTGTCATTTATGATACCGTTGATATATTTCGTGACGAAACTTTGGGAAATCGCCTGACTTGAAAAAAATACAAAAATCAGTATGAGCTTTAATTTCTTAGAAAACATAGAGGAAGTGAACAGGGAGATTTGTGAAAAGGTTTTAGGCACGCACACTTGCAAAAGGAGCGTGCTTGTGATTGGTAAAGATTACACTCCTGTAATTTCCAATTACTTTTCCAACTTCCCAGCCCCATCATTTTGGCTTAACTCCAATTTCAATGTATAAAGGATTATTTCCTCAGTTCAAATTTTGATAACGAGCTACCGCCTTTGAGTTCAAAATCAAACTCCTATTATTTAGGCCATACAAGACAGGCATAATCCCTTTATAGTTTCCAGGCAATCCGGTAGTCTCTAGTTCAAAAAATAGGTACATGGGGGAAGAGGACTAAGGATTAAATGTTGATATGGGGTCTTTCTCATCTGATGTATCAGCTGTAGGGCCCAGTTTATGTCCAAACATTTGAAGGACTTGGTTTACTTTGTCCATTCTCAAGGTTTTTTTACCCTGTTCAAGATCTCTTAGAAATCGCAGCCCTACACCAGCTTTGAGCGCAAATTCAGGTTGCGTCAACTTCACAGCTGTTCTTCTCTCTTTGACAAATTTATCTAAATCCATATACTATACCTTTTCGGGTATAAATATAGGGATTATGTAATCTTTATATCATGAAGGGTATAAAATGCTTTTTATTGCCATTTTATACCTTAAGAGGTATAAAGTTGTTTTCTCCTGTACCTGCAACCGTAAAATCACTAGGATTGATCCTTGGTCCATAGGAACGATTGGTAGGGAATGAATTTTCACCATGCGTTCTAATGACATGCAATCTCACTTTCTTTCCCACTCTACAAACCCAACTAACTGGAGTAATCCTAATTATTCTTTTCTAAAAGACTTCCCTCCCTATTCTATTCTTAGAATCCCTTTCCCCAATCCCACTCCTGTAATTTCCAATTACTTTTCTGAATTTTTCCCCCTATATTATTTACTTAACCGCAACTCTGATGTTTAAGAAGCTTTTTACTACCGTCCTATTTCTTTCATTTGCGCTGTCTGGCTTTTCCCAAGACCTGACGCAGCTCCTTGATTCGTATAAGTTTCGTAATGTCGGTCCCCTTCGTGGTGGTCGGGTCACTGCTGTAGAAGGCGTGGATTCCAAACCTTCAAATTTCTATATGGGCGCTACCGGTGGGGGAGTTTGGAAGACGGAAGACTATGGCATCACTTGGGGAAATATCTCGGATGGCTACTTTCCCACACCTTCGATCGGTGCGATCGCGGTCTATCAGCCACAGCCGAAGATCATCTATGTCGGTACAGGTTCGGATGGTCTCCGCTCAAATGTGATCACGGGAAAGGGCGTCTACAAATCAGAAGACGAAGGTAAGACTTGGAAGTTTATCGGACTCAAAGATGCCGGACAGATCGGCGCTGTGGAGATTCACCCCACGAATCCGGATATCGTCTATGTGGCAGCGATTGGGCAGGCTTTTACCAAGAATGCAGAGCGGGGAGTTTTTAAGACGGTCGATGGGGGCGTGAATTGGGAGAAGGTATTTTTCCATTCGGATAGTCTTGGGATTTCTGATTTGGAGCTTGCTCCGGATGATCCCAATACGATCTATGCCGGAGCTTGGCGTGGCGAGCGCAAGCCTTGGACGATTACTTCGGGTTCGACCGAAGGTGGTGTATATAAGTCTACCGATGCCGGAAAAACCTGGATAAAACTCAGCAAAGGCCTACCGACCAAATTGATTGGAAAGATTGATTTTGCAGTTTCCCCAGTGGATCCTGCGGTGGTTTATGCGAATATTGAAGCCTCGGATAAGCAAGGAGGATTGTACCGCTCTGCAGATCGTGGTGCAACTTGGGACTTTGTCTCCGATAATTCCAACTTGACCAATCGCCCTTTTTACTATACAAATATCTACGCCAATCCGAAGGACGCAAATACGGTTTATAATAATGCACTCCGCTTTCAGCGCTCTTACGATGGCGGCAAAACCTGGAAGTCCCTTTCCACTCCGCATGGAGACAATCATGACATTTGGCAAAACCCAAACGATACCACCATCTGGATCCAAGCTAATGACGGCGGAGCAAATATCACCCAAAACGATGGAGGCAGCTGGTCCACGCAGTTTAATCAGCCTACTGCCGAACTCTATCAAGTTGAGGTAGATGATCAATATCCGTATTGGCTCTATGCAGGTCAGCAGGATAACTACAGTACGGTTGCCGTGCCAAGCATGCCACCGATCAGTGTGCAGGCGGGCAGCAATTCCTACATCATCAATACGGGAGGCTGCGAAACCGGACCTGCCGTACCTAAGCCGGGTGATTCGAATATCGTCTATTCGAATTGCAAGGGAAGATTTGGAGTCTATGACAAGCGAACGGGTCAGGAAATGCAATATTACGTCGGCGCTTCCAATAGCTACGGTCACAATCCAAAGGATCTGAAATTTAGATTTCAGCGGGTAGCACCGATTCATGTTTCCCCGCATAATTCGGGGGTGATTTATCATACTTCGCAGTATGTGCACAAGACCTTGGATGAGGGTAAGACTTGGGAGATTATTTCTCCAGATCTGACCGCAAATGAACCAGACAAGCAGGTGGTTCCGGGTAGTCCGATCACGCGTGATGTCACTGGCGAGGAATATTACAGTACGATTTATGCTATTCGAGAATCTCCGATTCAGGAAGATTTGATCTGGGTGGGTGCCAATGATGGACCAGTTCACGTGACCAAAGATGGAGGCAAGACCTGGGAGAATGTCACGCCAAAAATGCCAAAAGGTGGACGAGTGGATTCTGTGGAGCCATCTCCACATGATCCGGGAACGGCCTACGTGGCTATCCTTCGTTATTTGTTGGGCGATGATCAGCCTTATATCTACAAGACTGCTGATTATGGAAAAACTTGGAATTTGCTGACGGATGGGAAAAACGGAATTCCCGAAGATTTCCCGACGCTGGTCGTTCGTGAAGATCCTGCCAAAAAAGGAATTCTCTATGCAGGAACGCAGTTTGGCTTATTTATATCCCTAAATGACGGCAGTACTTGGACGCCTTTCAAAAGTAATCTACCAGTCACTCCGATCACGGATATCAAGATTCATCAGGATGATTTGGTGATGTCCACGATGGGAAGAGGATTTTGGATTTTGGATAATCTGATGAGTTTGAGAGGAATTTCTGAGATTGGAAATCAAGCGATGGTCTTCTTTGACACTAAGCCTGCCATCCGAAATATGATGTCTGCACAGCAGGATATCAATGGTCCGGAATATCCTCGGGCTGGCGCAAAGTTTGATTACTATTTGGCAGAAAATCAGGAAGGACTTCGACTGGAATTGGTGAATGGCAAAGGGCAAGTTGTCCGCACATTCAAAGCCGATGCGCCGAAAGATGCCAAAGTAGATTCTACTCGAGATATGTCTACGGAATTCACCGGAGCTCCAGCTTCAGGCGGCCTTCCAAATAAGGCTGGAATGAACCATTTCAGTTGGAATATGATGCACCAGGGTGGTTGGAACAAAGACCCGAAAAAAGCTTACACCGGAAATGGGCCGATGGTTTCGACCGGGGTTTATACGGCAAGATTGATTTCAGGAGAAACGGTTTTGGAGGAGAAATTTGATGTGGTCCTAGATCCGCGGATTACTTTGGTGACGGATGCGGATGTGGCGGAGCAAGAAGCCTTGACGCTGGAAATCCAGACTTTCCGCAATGAGTTGGATCAGGTGATCGCAGCCATCGAAGAAGAAGTGGAAGCACTGAAGCTTGTGATCGAAAAGGAAAGTCCTTCCAAGAAAATAACGCGTAAGAAAAGTGAATTGGAGACGATCTATAATCAATTGGTGACTGAAGAAGGTACCTATATGCAACCTATGCTGGAGGATCAGGTAAGTTATTTGAGTTCAATGCTGGGTCAAGCCGATCAAAAGCCGGGCAACGATTCCTATGAGCGACTTGAGGAATTGAAGGCTTGGTTTGGAAGGGTTAAAGCAGCGCATGAGGGACTGATGTAGGGGGTGTCGTGTCGGTTGTCGGTTTTGGGTTATCCGTTTTCGGTTTTGGGTTGTCGGTTATCGGTTGTGGGTTATCAGTTGTGGGTTGTGGGTTATCAGTTGTGGGTTGTGGGTTCGCAGTGCTGCTGTTTGTAGTAGATAAATTTGAGGGTAAAATGAGGGAGTTATCGGTTGTCGGTTGTCAGTTGTCGGTTGTGGGTTGTGGGTTCGCAGTGCTGCTGTTTTTAGTAGATAAATTTTACGGTATAGGATTATGATTAAGATAGTGATGAGGGAGTGAAATTTATTCTTGCACAGCTATTTGGCTAGAAATAGCTAGAAGAATGAGCTTACAGCTAAATGAACGTGTTGCTTTGGTATTTTATCATGCATCCAATTGATTAAGTGGTAAAGTTTTTAAAATGCATTCAAATATTTGGAGGGGAGTTTTTTGAGCTTACTAGCTTTTGAACAGCGATTTGCAGATGCCAAACTTATTATAAATCTTAGGGGTATATTACTAACATATAAACCCAAAGAATAAATATGATGAACTTTTCAGAAAACGAAAATCAACAGATGATCGCTAAGATGATCCAAGATTTCGGTGCGAAAGAAATCACTCCTTTTAGAAAAGAATGGGATGACAAATCGCATTTCCCGAAACCGCTTTTCAAGAAACTAGGTGAGCTTGGATTGATGGGTGTATTGATTCCAGTCGAATATGGCGGATCTGGATTTGGATACTTTGAGTATGTCACCGCAATCGTGGAGCTTTCCAAATTGGACCCATCGGTTGGTCTTTCCATGGCGGCACACAATTCCCTTTGTACCAATCATATTTTCATGTTTGGCACTGAGGAGCAAAAGCAGAAATACATCCCTAAACTAGCTACTGGCGAATGGCTTGGAGCTTGGGGTCTGACTGAGCCAAATACAGGTTCAGATGCAGGAAATATGAGAACTGTTGCGATCAAGGACGGTGATCATTTTATATTGAATGGTGCCAAAAACTTTATCACTCATGGTTCGTCAGGAGATGTGGCGGTAGTTATCGCCAGAACCGGAGAAGTGGGAGATTCCCATGGAATGACTGCTTTTGTGATCGAGCGAGGCACACCTGGATTGGAAGGCGGACGCTTGGAAGATAAACTCGGTATGCGAGCTTCAGAAACTGCTGAAATGATTTTCACTGATTGCCGAATCCATAAGGATCAGGTATTGGGCGAACTGGGAGAGGGATTTATCCAATCTATGAAGGTGCTGGATGGTGGTCGAATTTCTATTGCTGCCTTGTCTTTGGGTATTGCAGAAGGTGCACTCGATGCGTCGATTGCTTACTCTAAAGAGCGTCATCAATTCAATAAGCCAATCAGCGCTTTTCAAGGAATCTCTTTCAAACTTGCTGATATGTCAACACAGGTGGAGGCTTCAAGATTATTGATCTACAAAGCTTGTGATCTAAAAAATAGAGGTGAAAAAGTTACTTTGGCTGGAGCTCAGGCTAAGTTGTACGCTTCGGAAGTTTGTGTTTCAGTTTCCAGTGAAGCTGTTCAGATATTTGGAGGATATGGTTTTACCAAGGATTATCCAGTAGAGAAATTCTATCGTGATTCGAAGCTTTGTACCATTGGAGAAGGGACTTCGGAGATTCAGAAATTGGTAATTTCCAGAGAAATACTTCGATAAGTCAGAGTTAAGAAGTTTGAAAGCTCAAGTTTGAACTCAGAAATCTTAAGTCAGAAATCTGAAAAAATGTAAAAAGCTGAAAACCTTCCGGGTTTCAGCTTTTTTTGGTTTACGGTATTTTTGGTGATTACGATCCCTGAAAGTACCATTTTGATCATCTGATATTTTCTGAGGAGGATATAATTCCATTATTAAGTGCATGCTTTTGTTTATTGCCGGAATAGCGGTAAAGTTTGTATCTACTTTCAAATTCAGAAATTAACAGAAACTGATCAGATCGATCCAAGGAAGAAAAGGTATTGATTTCCTCTTGAGTATAAATGGAAAGATCCAGCATTGAAAGGTCTATTACTATATATTCAATTTTTAAGCTATCAATATCACGAGAAAATTCAATCAAATTAGTTAAAGTTAAATTAGGATTATTTTGATAATATATTGGAATGAGTTTGCGCCAGCCTCCGTTAACCCTTGCTATTTTTGGAAGTTTTTTTCTCAAATAAAAATCAAAATTATTAGTGAATAAATTTTGGATCTCCCAATTCAGCTGAATTTTTTCGATATACTTTCCAATTAGTTCATAAGTTTGAATATCGATTTGTTTTCTTCTTATGGAATAATAATTATTTAGAGAGTAAAATGTGAAAACAGGGGATATAATTAGGAGAAGGAGAATCTTTTGAATTCTTTTTTGATCATAAATGGCTATTCCTAAGAATAAGAAAGAGAATGGTATTAAAATAAATATACCCCTTGGAGATGGATGAA